>ENA-OPSJ01000796-OPSJ01000796.1-human-gut-metagenome-genome-assembly--contig:-NODE-796-length-27193-cov-4.018314_pt1 | contig 27193 bp, 28 predicted proteins | sample MGYA00241801_ERZ501893 | MGnify/ENA primary metagenome ERZ501893 (study PRJEB25962, sample SAMEA2042219) | human gut metagenome | biome: human gut; feature: human-associated habitat; material: faeces...
GCACCATCAGGTGCTTCTTTTTCTTGTTGTTATCAGCAACTTTTATATCTTATCATAGATTCAAGTATTTGTCAACAACTTTTTTATTTATTTTTTTCAGGAAGTTTGGTTTCTTTCTGAAAAGCTGTTCTCTCAAGCGACAGCTTGTATATAATAATACATAATTTTACTTTTGTCAACAACTTTTTTTATTTTTTTCACCTTTTTTAGATACCAGTGTGAAAGCCTTCAGAATATGCCCTGATATAAGCATCAAAGCCGGGTGTTTCTCCGCCCGACAGTTTATTGCAAAGAGAAGAACCTTCTTGTGTATTTTTACATGGGAAGGTTCTTCTCTTTCATAATGATATAAAATCAGGGCGAATCATAAATTCTAATGCTCTATGTATCGTTTCCCCCGATATCCCCACAACACTGCCGCAATGCCAATTACCATTATAATAATTTCCACACTGTAAAACAATGTTTCTGATACATTAAGACAATTAAGTACAATGCCTGCTATGGCAGATACAATAAGATATACTGCCGCAATCACTACGATAGCAAGATTCTGCATGATATTCTGTCTGCTGTCCAATCGTGCTGCGATACCAAATAAACTGAACAGTACCGCCGGAATCAGAATAAAGAGCCATGTTACAAGAAATCTTCCCGTAATTTCTGCAAGTTTTGCGGATATCAGAAATGCACCCACAAAAATAATACTATGTATTGCTATTGTAAGTCCTATATTTACCTTCTTTTCTTCTATTACATTTTTCTGCATATGTCTTTCTCCTATATTTTCTGTCCACATTCCTGACAGAACTTCGCACCCGGTGTGATTTCACTGCCACATCCCGGACAGCATAATGGCTGTGCCGCACCACATTCAAAGCAAAACTTTGCATTTGCCGGCAAAATTGCACCACAACTGCATGTTCTGGTATGATTTTCGCCGGACTGCTGTTCTTTTCTTGCAGCTGCTTCCTGTACCTGTGCTGCCGGCTGCATTTGCGGTGGAACTGCTGCTGAGATCCCAGCCATACCCTGCGTGGTATTCATGGCATTTTCTACCATGCTTCCAACACTGCTGCCAATACTTCCGCCAATTCCAGCCATCATTCCCATACCAATTCCCATATTGGTAAACTGACCGACATTTTCATTCTGTGCCACTTTTTCTGCCACGTCAAAGCTGCGTTCTTCCTGATAGGTATATCATTCTATTTTACGTTTCTCTGCTACTGTGCTTCCATTATACGTTTCTGGGCATCTGTCTGCATCTGAATCATATCTAACTGCTGCTGGGTCTGTGCAGCAAATACATCTGTATACCGCTGCTGTTGAACCTGTTTTAATCGTCTGTAGCCTTCATCTTCTTCTGGTCTTACTACTGTAGAAATAAAAAATTGTTTTAATTCAATACCATATTCGCCAAAATCAATAACAAGCTTTTCTTTAATGGCATCTGACAGGATATCTAACTGACTGTCTATCTCGAATATATTAAGTTTACGCTCTTTTATTGTCCTTGCCAGATAGGATTTTACCCTGGTCATCAGCAATGCCCGAAAATATTTGGTAAGTCCTTCCGGTGTCAGCGCGGTTTCTGTTCCTACCAGCCGTATCAGAAATGAAGCGGTATCTTTGATCTTCAGACTCATTTCACCGCTTGCGCCTATTTCCATAGGGAAGTTATATGTTGGTTCTATGAATTGCACTTTATGATCTGTTCCCCATTTAAGTGCCATATTTTCCACTTTATTTACAAAGTAAACTTCGCAATGAAATGTACTTTCTCCCCCTGTCGGAAGATTCATGATACGTCTTAAAACAGGTATGTTTTCCGTTTTTAAAACATATCTTCCTGCCGGGAACACATCTGCCACCTGTCCATTTTTAAAAAATACTGCTTCCTGTGATTCATGTACTATCAGTGTGGATGCTGTATTAAAATCCTCTGCCGGGTGTTTCCACACAAGCAGAGCATTATCCTGCTCGCATTTTATTACATCTAATATTTTCATATGCTATCTTCTTTTGCCTCCTTAATATATTCATTTTTTATTACATCCGGGCAATTAATTGCTCTTTCATTTCTGTAAGAGGTCTTAATACCACCAGATTTTCCTTTCCTATTAATGGTTCATAAGTTTCCTTAATTTCAGATATAATCCGTGCCTGGGTTGGTAAAATAACTTCTTTCTCGTATACCTGATATTCCTTATATGCACTTTTTCCTTTTATTAATTTGATTCGGCAAAGACTAAAATAGATGGTCAACACTATTCCAGATACTAATATAATATATTTTGAAAATGTCAGTTTTTCTATCAAAAGTCCCAACTGTTTTGAAAATTCACTTAACGTATGCCAATTATTGTATCCAACATTAATAGCATAATCATCCGACACCTGTTTTAATTCCTCAAGACCGGTATTTGCTACTGATTCATATTTCATGTCATATTTATAAATCATTTCTCCTTCAACATATAAAATAGTTACAAATATAAGCAATGTTACGCTTATTCTGCCCACTTTTGTTCCAGCCCTATATGTCATAACACAATTACCAATAAATAATACAATGCCTGCAATAATAAATATCAAAATCATACTTTCCACTCGTTGTATCTGATTTTCTACCGGATTTAATTTTTCACCTACTTCTTGTCCAACTTCGCCAATTACACGCATTGGAGACTTATTACTAATATAAGAAACTTTATATGCTTCTTCACACTCGGTATATGCATCTTCATATTTTTGCCACAATATTTTCCGTTCACTAATCTGAACTACCAACACTATGCCAATAACAACTGTAACTATACTTACTATCAATTGCAATGTAACTTTAGCTTTTTTTAATCTGGAATATTGAGCATTATTCTTCAACATTGTTAGATATCGATTCAATTTCTGTGCATGATTTTCTTTAAACTGAGCATATACATATTCTGTTCCATCTCCTACTTTTCCTTCGTATTCTTCCAGATTTCTTTCAAACTCTATTTGTTTTTTTCTTGCACTTTCATCCATTTCTTTTCTTTTTTTACACTCTGTTAAAAAAGTTTCACTGTCACGATAAGAGCGAATGGTTTCAAATATATTTATTGCATTATCATACTCCTTATTTTGCATATATTTATATGCAGTATTATATTGCTTCTGTGTTTTATGAATCTTCTCAAATTCTTCCAGTAGCTCTTTTAATTCCTTATCTGCATATTGTGCTGCTCTTTTATAATATCGTGTTGTCTCCCAGTCATTGTCAGCATATTCTGTAACTAATTTTTTCCAGTCACTAATATTATTTACTGCTAACAACTGATAAAAATATGCCCAGCCATTTCCAGCATCTATATCCAGTATTTTCCCTATAATCCCTAATGCTTCATTGTATTCCCTATCTTCTATTGACTGCTTTGCCCTTACTATTAAATTTTTTGTTGTGACATACCCCTCTGTACTATCTGTTCTATTTGCCACATTTTTTCCGGTCAGCTTCAAAACACCCCTGACCAAGTCCTGCATTGCGCCGACTTTTCCCATATCCTGTCCCTGCACCATCGGGATTTCCGGCGGAAAATCATAGGGACTCATTCCGGAAAACACCGGAATAATGGATTTATTCTTATCTTTATCCATCATGGCAAGGTATCTGCTCCACTCATTCTGCACCCATCGGGATGTAAGATGCTCCGGCTTTGTTGCCACTACGAGCATAACCCTCGCCGAATGTAATGCCGCGAAAATATATGGTTCGTATTCCTCACTTAATTTATCTTCCAGTGTAATTCTCGAGAAAAATACTTTCAGTCCTTTTTCGGTAAGCTGTTCGTAAATATCCTGTGCTATGATGCTTCCCTGCGTCCGCTCCCCATTTTCTTCCGTTGCTTTAAAGCAGATAAATACATCATATGGCTGTTCCTTTCTGGATATTTCCAGATAACGTTCCTGTATTTTGGCTATTTTTGCTGCTTCTCTCTGATAAAGTTCTCTGGTACGTCCCTCAGAGTAGTTTAATGCTTCAAGATAGTCCCTGTCCTCCTGAAACGGTTCAAAACTGACTCGGCTGCAGGTCGGCTTATATTCCCCGCTTCTCGGATCTTTGACATATTCTATTCCATACCGGCATAATGCCAGACACCAGTGTGCTTCGGCATCCTGTCCGTCCTCAGCTATGATATGTTCATAAGCAGAATATGCCTTATCAAATTCTCCCCTGCTGCGGAAATGATTTCCCCTGTTGTACATCTCCGCTCTCCGGTCATCATCCAGCTTTGGCAGAGTCACTTCACAGCCACAGCTGTCGCATACTCCATGGCTTTCCCCTGTGATTTCTATGTTTCCCCCACACATCTTACACTTTAGTATCATCATATCGTTCTTCTCCTAGTAACTGCTATCATTATTCAGCGGACTCATATCCACAGTCTGTCCTATTTTGCTTCCCAGATAACCAGCCAGCACATAGCATCTCTTCCTTGTCCACTCTTCGCCTTCTGTATATTCTGCCAACGGTCTTGCACTTCCGCCTTCCCACATCAGTCCGGCCTCTTCGATGGCGGCTTCCTTTTCCTGTATCCAGGCTCTCTGTTCTGCAAGATAATTGGTATGTTCTTCTTCTGTCAGAAGCGGGGTAAGTCTGTCCCAGAGAACATTCAGCTCATCATCCCAGATGGTATAACACCGTCCGGCAGCCCGGTTCATATCCATCTGCGTCATTTTTCCGCTGTTCAGTTCATCCATGACAGTCTGGCACTGTGCCTCAACACCTGCAAGCTCCTGATTCAGATCATATCCGGCTGCTGCCGCCTGCACAGTCGCAGGCTGTGTTTCTGCCTGTGCATTCTTTACCGTTATCATGCAGGTTGCATTCATTTTTCCAAGTGATGCAGTGATCCCGGCTTTTCCCTCTTTTACAGCGGTTACTTTTCCAGTGCTGTCCACACTGATAACTTCTTCGTTCTTAGATGTCCACTTTACCCCTGAAATATCCACATTTTCCGGAAGAACTTTTACACTAAGCTGTGCCTCTCCGCCCGGTGTCAGTTCAATATCCTGTTCTGCTATCTGGAAGATTGCAGGCTTTACTTCTGTTTCTTCCTCTGTGGCTTCTTCCGTTACTTCTTCTATGGTTTCTTCTACGTTCTGCTTTGTTTTGCTTTCCGTTGCCTTTTTTGCCGACTGTTCCTCTCCGGTATCCTTGCTGCAGCCTGCCAGCAATGCCGTACATAAGCATAATCCCAGCCAGGTCATCCATCTTTTCTTCATATGTCCTCTCCTTAATCTGTTTATTTTTCTCTATTTTATCAAACCTCCCTGTAAACGCAAGATGTGACAGCACTGCTCCGAAACCGGAACAATACTGTCACACCTGTTAAAAATAAAAAATATATAGTTGTTATTAGAGATAACAACAAGCAGCATTTTGAACTGTTCTTTTCCATATACGACATGTTACAAATGCATCTGCCTGTGTGATAAAGCTTTTCCACCTGCCAGTCATTATCTGATATCTACCACTATATTCAGATCAGCTTTGCCAGAAAGTCCGCCACTACATTGTGGTTATAAATCCAGCTTAACAGACTATTATCATTAATCTGGACAAACACCTGCTGTGCCCACGGCTCGCTGCCACAAGCCTGCAACAACAGGCAAATCAGCCACAAAAACACCAGTCCTTCTGCCAGTCCGAGCAGGAATCCCGCCAGATGGTTTAATTCCCGGATAACCGGAAGCCTTGCTACTATACCAAATGCTCCCAGCACGATTCTCAGCGCAAGATAAAGCACAATGTTAAGGCATACATAGATTAACGCATTAAATATCTGATCCGTAAGCGAATTTGTTACGAACTGTTCAAAATCTTCGATTGCAGCAGCCGGTGTTCCAATCTGCCCGATCATTGCTTCTGGAAACGGAAGTTCTTTCAGCGACTCCATGTCTGCAATATTATGTTCACTGATTACCTGCGCCACTGACTGGTTAATATTTGAATAAAGCGATGTGTTTTCCTTTACCAGATGGCTTACCGGTTTTAACAAAAATCCTGTCAGTACAATCGTAATTACAAGCGCAGCAACATATAATATCATCCGGATAATACCGGCGCGATACCCCCGGTATGCAGCAAAAACCAGTACGATTCCTGCCACAATCATTGCAATATAATTCATATTTTTTCCTTTCACCGATTCTGTTTTTCGGTTATTTTAACTTAATTTCTTCTGCTTCCTGATTTGTTATAATCAGATATCTGTTTTCGAGTTTTCCTGGAATTACTTTCTGTATTCCCTCCTGAATCGTTCCGTTGTATTTTAAGATTCCATCAACCGAGATTATATACATCTGTTGTGTATTGTTAAATATGAGCAGATTATCCTTCATCTGCAAATCCGAATACTGGAAATCCATGGTTTTATCCAGCATTTTCTTCCCATTCAGATTATAGACATTTAAAATGTACTGATTCAGGATACTCTCACTTTTAAATACAAAACCAATGTATTTTTCATTATAACAGATACTCTGTATCTCCTGGTTTATCTTGATTTCATTTGCCTTTGACGGTTTTTCTTCCATGCTGTAAAAAGTTACAATATCATCCCCTATGGCAGCTACCATATCATTGGTAACAAATTCCACTCTGGATATAATACTGCTCTCATAATCAAAGCCGCCTACAATTCTTCCGGCTTCATTTTTTCCAACTTCCGAATAATTATAAAATACGACCCTTGTCTTTGCCGCACCATTTTCAAGATACACATAGGATACTGCCAGCTTCGTTCCGTCCTCGGAAAGACTGATTGCAACCGGGCATCCGTCCCCTGACAGCACCGTCTGTCCTTTTGCTATGTTTGTCCCATCCTTATCATAAACCTCGATCTGATTGGCTATATCACTCTTTGTAATGGCTGCTACTACACCCTGTCCGGCAACCTCGATATCCAGAATCGGATATTCCGTCTGGATTTCTCCCTGCTGTCCGTTCTTATCATAGATATAAACCGTAGTCCCTTCCAGGTCTGCGATCGCCATATAATCCGCACACATATCCACGACCGGCTGTTTCATCTCAAAAGCCTGATTCCACACGGTCTCATCCCCTATCATATAGGAGATACCATCATTACTGTAACGCAGGACTCCGTCCCCGTATGCATAGAATTTACACTTCTCGACCTCACCCATTTTAATGATTTTTGTCACTTCATAATTCTCATATACTCTTTTATCCAAAAATATCTTTACACACACAACCGCCGCCATCGCCACAATCACAAGAAATATTACCAGTACAACCATACGTCTTCTGTGCTTTATCAGCATATGTTCATAGTCTTTTTCTTTCTCAGCAAAATTAAGATTTTCTCCGGTCTGTGTTCCTTTTTTCTTAAAAAATGCCATTTCATCCTCCTGTTCCTGCTTCCCTATCATAACATATCCATTGTAAAATGTCATTATTTTTTAAGGAATTATCAATGTTTTTCCATAAGTGATATTGTCCGCACTGCTTAAATTGTTTAATTCCATGATTACCTTGACATTATCCGTACTTCCATATAATTTCCGGCAGATTTTATACAGAGTATCCCCTTTCTGCACTTCATAATAGCGGGTATTTGCAGGCAGTACACCGGCTGTTTCTGTCTCCGCTTCTGTCGTCTGCGGCTCTGCCTGTGTCTGGGCTTCCGTTTCTGTCGGGGGCTGTGTGGTATTCTGTGCAGCAGCTTCTTCTGCACTTTCTCCTTCGGTCTGCAGGGTTGTCTGATCCCTCTGCGTTTCCTGTGCCCCGGTATCCCCGGTTTCGTCATCCCCGTCCAGAAGAATGACATTATCCAACTCCGATGTGTCCCCCTTATTCATAATATTGGCAACCACCGCCTGCATATCCTGTGTCAGATGATTGAGCTGTCCCTTCTGGTACATCATTCCGACAAGAAATACGATCGTGCCAACCGCCACAAACGAAACTGCTTTTCCTACATAATCCGCTTTTTTGGTCAAATCCGTTTTCCTGTTTTCCATGGGTTCTTCCGGACTGGCATCCGCAGTTTCCCTGAGTTTCTCCCCGTTTCGTTTCTGTTCCTCTTCCTCTTCCTTTTCCTTTTCTTTCCGGCTTTCTTTTTTTATCTCTGCCGCTTCCGCCCTCGTCACGATACTTTTCCGCTTGCTGCTGAGGTGGTAATGTGTATCAAAAATATAATTTTCCAAATCCGGATTTTTCTCATGATAAATATGATAACAACTGATAATCTGTAAATCTCCATTCTGATAGACATAGAACTCCAGTTCGTTTTCCTCTCTGTCGATATTCAGAAATACCTTGTCATTTCCGGCAAAATGATCGAGATGCATTTTCCTCATATAGAACAGATCCCGTTCTTTAAAATTCTGTGCAGAATAATACCAGCCGACGATTTTTTCCGAATGATAATATTTCTTTATCTCATCATAGATGCCTGTCCACACATCATCCCCGAATAAGAGTGTATTGTCAAGCATATCCCGCACTTCCACAACCGAATGGATAAAGAGATAGACCTCTCCCCTTGAAAAACGGGCATTTCCAAGCAGTATGCCATAACGTATGTTTTTCTCGTTTTCCGGCAGAAGCTTCAGAAATTCGGTTACTTTATCTTCTATATAGATATGATATTTTCCTTCCCCATCTCCGATCTGATGTATATTTTTCGGTATTTTCACCGGTTCTTCCTCATTATTTTCACCATTATAAATTGTCTCTATCATAACATCCTCCATTTCATTCCTGATACTGCACTTAGTCTGAATGGAATTATTTTACACCATGGAATCGTTATAATTTGTCATATTATCTGATTAAATTTTATAACTTATCGACATTTATTTTGAATAAAGAATCTGCTTTCCGGCATATACTTCATAATAAACAAAGAAAGGATGCTGCAGTTTTGTCATAACTGTTACCAGATTAACATGAAAAATATTTTTTATTATGATGCTTTATCAGGGAAAAATGCTTTGAAATTCGGTCAGAGATTACAGGAGATGATGCCTGATAGAAAAGAAAACGAACTTGTTCTGCTGTGTATCGGGAGTGATCGCTCCACCGGTGACAGTCTCGGTCCGTTAGTCGGGCATAAACTGTCAAAAGCACTTGCCGGGAAGCTTACGATCTATGGCACGTTAAAATCCCCCGTCCACGCAGTAAATCTCACTGACACACTGGAGCAGATTTACCGGGTTCACGATAATCCCTTCGTGATAGCTGTGGATGCCTCCCTCGGCACACACAACCACATTGGGTATGTAACCTTATCCGATACCCCTTTAAAGCCGGGGCTGGGGGTAAAAAAAAGTCTCCCGGAAGCGGGAGACGTAAGTATTACCGGCATTGTGAATCTGTCAGGAATTATGGAAGGAATGTTGCTGCAGTCTACCAGACTCCATACGGTGATGTCGCTGGCAGATTTTATCAGCTCCGGCATCTTTATCGCCGTTCATTCCTGCATATCTTCTTCTATTACCTGTATTTCAAGATAATCAAAGTCAATATCATCAATAAAATTGTCTTTATTAAAACGTACTTTATCATGCTTTTTGAATTCGGCAATATTATTATCCAGCCAGATAGGCCGGCTCAGGTCGAATTCATTACATACCTCTTCAATTGCCGCAAAGATCTTTCGTGTACGGTTTAATTCTTTATCCTCATTGCATACCACCATATCTTTCCGCATATGCCCGGATTCCCATATTTTTGCCCAAAGTCGAAACACAATTCCTACCTCCGGTCTATATTCCCTGCCGCACGATATCTGCAAGCAGTTTTACGGAATTTTCAGCCGCCATAGCCTCAAATTCAGGATAATCCATAGTCGCACTGTCGTCTGCTTTATCCGATATTGCACGGATAATCAGGAACGGAACATGATTCAGATATGCTGCCTGTGCAATGGCTGCACCTTCCATCTCCGCACACAGACCTTCAAACTGGCTGGAAAGCCATTCTTTTTTCTTCTTGTCTGAGATAAACTGATCGCCGCTGACTACTCTTCCGGTAAACACCTGGATATCCGGGCAGACTTCTGCACAACATTTCTTTGCAAGTTCTATCAGCTTCTCATCTGCCTGAAAATCTGATACTTCCATCTGCGGAATTACACCCGGCGCATAGCCGAATCCCTGTGCATCCATGTCGTGCTGGATGGCATCGGTAGAAAGTACAATATCCCCGATGTTGATTTCATTCTTTAAAGAACCTGCAATTCCCGTATTGATAATGGCATCGGCATGGAAGGTATCGGCAAGAATCTGTGCACAGACAGCCGCATTTACTTTTCCGATGCCGGAACGTACTACGACAACATCGTTTCCATTCCATTTCCCTTCAAAGAAACTCATTCCTGCCTTGTCCGTTACAGATACATCCTCCATCTGTTCTTTTATTCTGTTTACTTCAATTTCCATTGCTCCAATAATTCCAAGCATTTCTTTCCCTCCATGTTACTCCGGATAGATCAGTCGTTCATCCGAAATGTGATCCAATACTTCAGTTAAATATTTCTTTGCAAGATAGTTTGCCATCGGCAGATTCATGTCGAGATAATTGCCGCAGTCCCTTGCGGATGCTCCCGGCACTTCATCCTTATAATCACGGATAAATTCAAACATTTCCCGGATAAGCGGCACGATATCCTTTGATTCATAATCTCCGGCAAGCAGCAGGTAGAAGCCGGTTCTGCAGCCCATCGGCCCGAAATAAACGCATTTTTCCTTATACTGCGGATGGTTTCTTAAAAATGTAGCCGCAAGATGCTCGATGGTATGCACTTCTGCCGTATTCATGACCGGCTCATAATTCGGTCTTGTCATTCTTAAGTCAAAGGTAGTAACCGTTTCCGCACCGATTTTATCCTTCCTGGACACATAGATTCCCGGAAGAAGCTTTAAATGATTGATTGTAAAACTTGCTATCTTTTCCATCTGGATAATTCCTCCTATAATGATTTTAATGCCTGTGCCAGCTGATCCGGACATGAAGTCGGTTTCATTCCGCAGCGGATTCCCTCTAATTTCTCTATGGCATCTTCCACCCTCATTCCTTTTACCAAAGCGCAGATTCCTTTCAGATTACCATTACATCCGCCGGTAAACTGGACACTCTCGATAATGCCGTCATTTACTTCTATATCGATTGCTGTTGAACATGTTCCTTTTGTCTTATATGTCATTTTTCTCTTCCTCTCTCTGTGCATTACTTCTTGTCACAATCCGTCATCTCTGTCCGGATATCTCCATGTATTATACTACATACAGGGGTATTTTGTCGAACTGTTTTTCTTGCCATTTTTATCATAATACAGTATAACAATCTATAAGAAAGGGGTTTTGTTTATGTTATATTTTAAGTATTCTATCGTTACTTTATTTTCACTCAGCCTGCTTTTTATCCTGACCGGATATCTGCGGCTTCTCAGATTTTATTATGCGGCTAAGAAAATGCAGGAAGTCCGGCACAAGCTGTTAAAACAGATCGTGCTTCGCTTCACCAACTGCTGCAGGCTGAATATCGCCATATGCAATACCGGTGTTTTTGTAAAAAAATATATTGCGGATTATTCTGTGGCAGGCTTTCATTATCACACCTTCCTGCTTCTGTCAAATCTTTTTACCGCACTCGGCATTGGTGTGAATTTCGCAGGTGTTTTTCTCTTTCAGGCTGATTTTTATCCCTATGTGATTTATTCGGTTCTGTACTGTATCCTGTATCTTTTTGTCTGTGGTTTATTCGATCTGTACAGCCTGTCCGACAAATGTGCCACACTGGTTACGGATTATCTCGACAATACACTCAGGCACCGTCTGTCCATGGCAGAAAGCAGTGCATTACAGGCCGCACCTGCCTCTGAATCTCCAACGCAAAATCCGGCAAAAGCCCCGGAAGTTTCTGACAAAAATACGCAAAGCAGTAAAATTAATGATACTAACAGCGATGAAATTATTTTTTCAGTAATTAATGATTTCCTTATTTAATTTTTCTGTATAACGTGATATAATAGTTAGAAAGAGCCGCATTATTTATGCGGAGGAAATATTTTGTGAAGGAGAAAAGAATTATGGCAAAAGTAACATTTGACTATTCTAAAACAGCAGAGTTTATTTCAAAAGATGAAATAACTTCTATGAAAAAACTTGTATTAGATGCAAAAGAAACTCTTGTATCAAAAAACGGGGCAGGAAATGATTTCTTAGGATGGATTGATTTACCTGTAGATTACGATAAGGATGAATTTAACCGTATAAAATCAGCCGCAGAAAAAATCAAATCAGATTCCGATGTACTTTTAGTAATCGGTATCGGCGGTTCTTATCTCGGAGCAAGGGCAGCGATTGAATTCCTGCGCCACAACTTCTACAACATGGTGGACAAGAGTGTCAGAAAGACACCGGAAATCTATTTTGTTGGAAATAATATCAGCAGTACATATGTAAAACACCTGATGGATGTTATCGGTGACAGAGATTTCTCTATTAATATTATTTCAAAATCCGGTACAACCACAGAACCAGCCATTGCATTCCGCGTATTCAAGAAGATGCTGGAAGCAAAATACGGCAAGAAAGAAGCTGCAAAGAGAATCTATGCGACTACCGACAAGGCTAAGGGGGCATTGAAGAATCTTGCAACCGAAGAAGGTTATGAATCTTTCGTTGTTCCGGATGATATTGGTGGAAGGTTCTCCGTTCTTACAGCCGTCGGTCTTCTCCCTATCGCAGTCAGTGGTGCGGATCTGGACAAACTCATGGAAGGTGCTGCAAGTGGAAGAAAACATGCACTGGAAGCAGACTTTGAAGAGAATGACGCACTGTTATATGCTGCAATGAGAAATATCCTTTTAAGAAAGGGCAAAAATGTTGAAATCGTTGCAAATTACGAACCGAGCCTTCACTATGTATCAGAGTGGTGGAAACAGCTTTTCGGCGAAAGCGAAGGAAAAGATCAGAAGGGTATTTTCCCGGCTGCTGTTGACCTTACAACCGACCTTCACTCTATGGGACAGTTCATTCAGGACGGTGCCAGAATCATGTTTGAAACCGTTATCAATGTAGAAACTCCACAGTGTGAGATTACTATTGAAGAAGAACCTGTTGACCTCGACGGATTAAATTATCTTGCTGGCAAGACCATGGATTTCGTAAATAAAAGTGCCATGAACGGAACCATTCTCGCCCACACAGACGGAAATGTTCCAAACCTCATGGTAAAAGTTCCGGAACAGAACGAATTCTATCTTGGTGAATTATTCTACTTCTTTGAATTTGCCTGCGGTGTATCCGGCTACTTACTCGGTGTAAATCCGTTCAACCAGCCTGGTGTAGAAAGCTATAAGAGAAATATGTTTGCACTCCTCGGCAAACCGGGATATGAGAAAGAACGTGAAGAATTATTAAAGCGACTTGACTAAAAACGGTCTGTTAATATTTGATAAAGGCTTATAAAAGGAACATCCCCATAAGCGGTTATGGGGATGTTCCTTTTTTGTTATTTTATATTAATGAAAAAATTTCTGAATTGCCAGTGCCACACCATTTTCATCGCAGGATGAAGTCACATAATCGGCTGCCTCTTTCACTTCATTGTGGGCATTTGCCATCGCAACACCCATTCCGGCATAGCGGACCATCGTAATATCGTTTCCGCCATCACCGCATGCCACGAGTTCTTCACGGTGCAGTCCGAGCTGTTTCAACAGATAATCCAGGGATTGTGCCTTATCAATGCCCAGAGACACAACCTCTATGAAGAATGGTTCGGACTGGAATACATTCAGTCTTCCCGCAAAATGCTCTGCCATCTCCTTCACTGCTTTTTCCAGCAGTTCCGGTGCACCCGTTACCAGGAATTTATTTACCGGAAAGTCTACTTCCGCTTTGAGATTTTCCACTTTTCTGACCGGCATTTTTACAACTCTGGATTCTAACTGGACATACTGCTCCTCCGGATTCTCCGTAATGATTTCTCCATCATCATAAGTCAGTACGGCAGCCTCCGGAATATGGCTTTTTACATAGTCAAGAATTTCATCATTGTATTCGATTGGAATTGTTTTATTGTATACAACATGTCCGGATTTGAATTCCGTAATCTTTCCGCCGTTAAATGAAAGCACGAATCCGCCGTACACATCCATGCCGATTGCTTTCGCCACATGGCGGATTCCTTCGTGCGGTCTCCCGGATGCTATCATGACCGGCACAGATTCTTCCTGCAGCCTTCTCACTTCTTTTAATACTTCCGGTGTTACTTCTTTCTTTGTATTCAATAATGTTCCATCGATATCCAACGCTATTGCTTTATATTGACTCATATTTTCTCCACTTATAAACTACTCAATTACTCAATGACATGTAAGGTAAGTGTTTGTGCCTCAGAACGGTTTCCATCCGTATCACTTACACTGTATACAAGCTGGTATTCACCCACTCTATTTGTATTTACATTACCGATTCCGTTAATTACAATTCTGTTGGATACACCTTCTTTGTCATCCAGTGTAGAATTTACCATATCAAGTGCTTCTACTGTTCCAAAGGAATCTCCTGCTTTGATGACATAATCCGTATATTTCAGCTCAATCTGCGGAACACCGGTAGTTTTTACCTTTTCCTGATCGATTTTAACCGGAGTTCCACTGCCACCCGGCTGTGTCAGGTCAGGACCTGCCGTCGTTGTTTCCTGCGGAACGGTTTCTTTCTCGGTTGTTGTTTCCTGTGTCTGCACTTCTGAATCATCTTCCGTTACCGAGACATTGATAAAACTCTTTGAGCCGGAATATTTAATCTTGGCACTCTTCTGTGCCACATTATTATGTGAATCTTTCGCCGCATATGTAACCTTGATGTATTCTCCATTATCAAGCACCAGTACGTTTAATACGGTTACCGAATCCGTTACATCGCCATCTCTGTCATCATATGCCGTTACTCCTGCCAACAGCTCCGAGGTATCCATGTCATCACTGTATTCGCTGACCATTCCTGCCTCACCGAGTGTAATCTCCGGTGCTTTCCTGTCGGAAACCACAACACTGATCACACAGCCTGAAAATATAATAATTACGAGTACTATTAACAGAAAATAGATTTTTTTACTCTCCATAACCCATCCTTTCTCAACGGGATTTCTCCATTGTGTATCTTATCAAAAATTATTCATCCCCATAAGAACCATAGTTGCCATAATATTTACCATAATACTTACCGTAATATTTTCCATAATACTTACCGTAATATTTTCCATAATAACCATTTCCGGCGATTGGTACTTTATTTAATACAGCACCTAATATCTTGCAGTCGCATTTATCGAGCTGCTGCTTTGTATTCTGTGCCAGTTTTACACTGATTTCCGCATGGGAAATAACCATGACTGCACCGTCACACTGCTGTGCCACAATAACACCGTCGATAACACTTCCTACCGGAGGAGTATCAATGATAATATAATCGTAATTCTGCTTCAAAAGGCTTAACAGCATTTTGAATTTATTCCCGCCAAGAAGTTCTGCTGGATTTGGAGGTACAGGGCCTGAGAATATCATATGCAGATTTGGTACGTTTGTTTCGTATGCCACTTCTTCATATTCACTGAGACCGGATAAATAATGGGTCAGACCTTTGATTGCATTCTTAATCTTATAACGTCCAATCAATACGGATTTTCTTAAATCGCAGTCCATGAACATAACCTTCTTGCCTGATTCTGCCATAGAAACAGCCAGATTGAATGCCACAGAAGATTTTCCCTCGTTTGGGATATTACTTGTTACTGCAATTACTTTAATATCGCTTCCGCAAAGCTGAACATTTGTTCTAAGTCTTTTATAAGATTCATTTACCTGATTATCAAGTTTTGACATTTTGTTAATATTAATCGTAATCATTTCTGTTCCTCCTTTCCTATCTCTTTACCTGTTTTGCAGGTGCCTTATGGTTACTGCTGCTTTTGCCGGATTTTGAAGAACTGATCTTTTCTCCATCCCACTCAGCTTCCGACATAACCGGAATCGTTGCAAGTGTGCTGATTCCCAGATATTTCTCGATATCATCCGGGGATTTAATCGTATCATCCGTGATATGTCGGATAATAACTACTGCCATGGCAAGAATAATGCCTAATGCACCACCGATAATCATATTCTTGAATACGTTCGGTGATACCGGTGATGAACTGAGACTTGCAGGTTCTACTACATTAACGTTCTCAATTCCCATTACTTCTTTAATCTTAACCGCACTGGTTGCTCTTACTGCATCGGCAATCTTTCTTGCACGCTCCGGATTGGTATCCGTAATTGTAATCGCAATAATACGGGTATTTTCTTTATTTTCTACTGTTATCATACCCTTTAATGCCCCGGTCGAAAAGTCAAGATCCAAATCGGCGATGACCTGTTCGAGTACCGGACGGCTGGTAATGAGCTCCTGATAGTCCTTTGTCATGTAGTTACTCGTTACATAATCATTTGCACTCGCTGTTGACTCTTCATTTTTACTCATAACATAAATTGACGTTTCGGACTGATACTTTGGTGTGATAAATAATTTTGTCCCAAGAAATGCCAGACCTGCGGCAAGAACTCCCACAAGCAATATAACCAGTAATTTGTCAAGAAGCACGAATAATATTTCTCTTAAGTCAATTTCAACTTCATCATTATTCTGCACATTAACGTTCGTTTCCATCTGTAACCTCTTTCCTTTCCATTCTTTACATTAAATATATTCGTTATGCACCATTTTCTCCGGATTATCAATAAAAAGCTTCTTTACATAGTCGCTTCCCAGCTTTTTCTCAATATATCTGATACATTCCTCTAACTGCGGTGCTCTTGAACGATTGGAATGGGCATCTGTTGCCACAAAATGCACTAAACCCTTTTTCATCATTTTAATGATCTGACGTTTTACACCGCCGCCAAGCCTGCCTTCCACACTGGATGCATTGACCTGGATATATGCCCCGCCCTCTATAATCTGTTCAATCATCTTAATATTCTTAAACAGGTCCGGATATCTCTCGATGTGAGCAAGAACAGGGGTATAACCAGCATTCTCAACTTTATAAAGACTCTGCGCAATATAGTCTGCCGTTGCTGTCGGGTGAAATTCAATCAATGCATAGTCCGTCTCGTTCAGGGTACTGACAACATTTTCCTGAAGCAGTTCCGCAATATCCTCGCCAAAAAAGATTTCTCTTCCCAACATGAATTCTATATCTGGAAATTCGTCCTGCACTTTGGCCAGAAACAGCCTGTACTGGTCATATATTTCATCCCGCCCCTTTTCAAAACGTCCGATCATATAATGAGGGGTTAAAATTATATGACGGATACCATTTGCATATGCAATTCTTAACATATCCTTTGACATGGCAGTTGAGCGTGAACCGTCATCTACATGTGGAAGAATATGACAATGAATATCATAATAACCTTTTGCCATTTATATTTCACCATTCCCTATTTCTCTTTTTTTAAGCATACTTTGGAATTATATCACAACCCTTTATTGGATTGCAAGGACTTTTCAACGATTCAACAAAAAAAGCTAAAAGACTTTAATCCTAAAATCTCTTAGCTTTCTGACAACGTCCATAAGAGGATTCGAACCTCCGACCCCACGCTTAGGAGGCGTGTGCTCTATCCTGCTGAGCTACATGGACTTTTGCTTTGGAACAGCTTATAATTTTACAAGCCATCTATTCTATTTTACCAGAAAATATCAGTTTGTCAATTAAATTTTACAACTCCCTGAAGCCAGAAACTCCCTTTAAACCGCCGTCCTGCCTGTGGCTCTCCCAGCAAATCCTGTTCATTGATGTAAACCGGCAGTAATATTCCGTTATAGTTCAACAGCAGCTTCCATATTAATTCTTTTGTATATATATTTTTGATTTTCTGAGTTTCTACAATATCTGCTACAATAGAGTATAACTCACATTCCGTTCCATATGGCATAAAGGATGACTCTACAATGGTAAACACATCTTCGGTCTGTATTCTGCGTGAAACTTTGGTATAAATATTCATATCCTGGAATGCCAGTTGTTCCATCGCCTTCTCATTGCCTTTCTTCGCTTCTGCCATCAGTTTTATCCGATATCTCTGTTCTTTCTGCTTTCGCTCTATTCCATCCCTGCTCTTTGCTACCGGAAAAAGGATCGTTCCATTCAGTGACAGACCGACAAGTGCCACGAAAACAGACTCGTTCTGTGCTTTTCCATCTTTGCAGTGATTGAGATACTCTACCGCATTTGCCAGGTAGAAGATGATGAATACTCCAGTCTGCGTTTCCTCAAAAGCCCCGGTATACTCATGCCCCGATATCTTTTCCTCAACACTCAGATTACGGGGAGCAAAATATGTACTATATGCCACCGGCGTACACCGCTCGCAGACCAGTTCGTCCTGAAATTCAAATCCACTCCACAATATACCTGCCATATCGGCATTTTCCCGGTTTCCGTCCACCGGCTGGCAAATTTCAAACATACGTTCATTCTGCCAGTTACTTCCCATTCTGTAATATTCCCTGTGTTTTCCCAGCTCCAGTAACATTCTTTCAAAATCTTTTATGCTGTATTTCTGAAAGCCAATCGCTCTCATATATTTATTCATATCCTTCTGTACCATACCTTTCCGGCGATCTTCGGGACATTTTCCGCCCGGCTCGCTGAATATCCCGCCTGATGGGATAAAAACATTCTATTTATTACTTTATCATTTGTCAATACTATTTTTTTATGCTATAATGTTTCTTGGATTCTGAATCTGAGTCCCACCAAAATATGTATTGGAGGATTGTTATATTATGGAAGATAAAAATTTCAAACAGCAAAAAGCAAAATTTAATTTTGTAATTATATATATTCTGGGATTTGTAATCTCTGCTTTCTTTGAATTCTACTGGATCAGTTATTATCCTTATGATTATTTTATGCTTGCCGGCATCGGAATAATTTTATGCATTTTGGGGTATCTTTCTATTGATGGAATCTTAAATATCATACATTCCGCTGAGCAGAAGCGGGACGAGCAGGCAGAAACCCTGATCAAAGCCGGTAAAGCGATTTACCTTACAACGAAAAGAATGGCACTTGAACAGTCCCATACCTTACCAGAAGTTTCCGATGTTCCGAAGGATCTGAATTCACTGGTAAATGATCTTGCGAAAGCAAATGAACGTCTTTCCAAAGAAGTAGAACATGCCATCTCTATCCAGCCGTTACTCCAGGAGAACCAGAAACTGGTAAATTCCGTTCAGAATACTTTAAATGCCGACGCCTCAGCCGCTACGGAAGAGCCAGTCGTGGAAGATATTCCGGTGGAGCCGGCGATGGCGGAAGATTCTCCTGTTGTGGATGAAATCCCGGAGGTTGCTGTGGATGCACCAGCAATGGAAGAACCCGTAGTTGAAGACATTCCGGTGGATTCCGAACCGGCGGTGGTGGAAGATTCTCCTGTTGTGGATGAAATCCCGGAGGCTGCTGTGGATACACCAGCAATGGAAGAAGCCGCAGCTGAAGACATTCCGGTGGATTCCGAACCGATTACAGATGAAGAACCTCCGATTCCGGAGGCAGTTCAGGATGCCCTGGCTGCGCAGAATATACCGAACGAAGAGCAGATATTATCTTCAGAACCGACCCCGAAAACAATGACACAGGATGAGATTGCAGCGATGTTTGCAGACTTATAATACACAGGTGTTTTTGACACCTTAATCTAATCTTAATCTAATATAGAAAGTGCAGGACCTTATCATGAACTACATAGTGCTGGATTTAGAATGGAATCAGGCCGCAAACAAAAAAAACCGTTATGCAAAAATTCTTCCGTTTGAGATAATTGAAATAGGTGCAGTCAAATTAAATGACGGTTTCCAAATCATAGATACCTTTCAGGAAGTGATACGTCCTGTCGTTTATCCGAAAATACATCATATTTCACGCGAAGTAACCGGTTTTACCTCTGCCGATCTTCAGCAGGGGGGACATTTCCCGGAGGTTCTGAAACGTTTCTTAACCTGGTGCAGCAGTAGTGAATACCGCTTCTGTACCTGGGGACCGCTTGACCTTACGGAGCTGCAGCGTAATATGAACTACTACAAGATTCCGCTGTTTCCCAGCCCCCTGTTTTTCTATGATATCCAGGAAGTATTCAGTATTATCAATGGCGAAAGTGCAAACAGACGTTCGTTGGAATATGCCGTCGAATTCTATGAAATTGAAAAGAAAAAAGATTTTCACAGGGCTTTAAGTGATGCTTATTATACGGCGCTGATTATGGCTGCCATGGGGGCAGAAAAAATTCTTCCAAATGACACGGTGGATACCTACCAGCAGCCGGCAGGTCCGGACGATGAAATATATATGCGGTATGATACACATTCCCGTTATATCTCAAGAACTTTTCCCAGCAGGCATGAAGTCATGGAAAACAGTGAGGTACTGTCAACCCGCTGTTGTATATGCGATCGCAGGCTTCGCAAAAAGCTCCGCTGGTTTTCCGATAATTCCAAAAATTATTACTGTCTGGCTTTTTGTAAGAACCACGGATATCAGTCCGGCAAAATCCATATCAAGAAGAATGATAAAGAACGCTACTATGCGATAAAAGAACTGACCATGACCGATTCTGAAGGTGCGGCAGCTCTCTATGAGAAACGTGTGGACTATACCAAGAAACATCGTACAAAACGCCGTCAGAAAGCATCTGCCGCCAAATAGCTTTTTACACCAACTTCAGGAGGAAAAATGAATTATTTTAAAACAGAAAAACGGACTGCTTTTATTGCAGTTCTTCTTATCTTTGTTATATTTCTGCCGTTTTCCGTTCATTCTGCCTATGCAGATGACGCTGAAACAGTAAATTCATGGCCGCAGGCACCTTCCATCTATGGTGCTTCCGCCATTCTTATGGATGCCGACAGCGGTGCTATATTGTATGCCAGCAATGCACACGAACGCTTATATCCGGCAAGTATTACAAAGATTATGACCGGTCTGCTCGCCATCGAGAACTTAAATCTGAATGATACGATTACTTATACAAACCAGATCTTAATTACCATTCCGTCCGATGCCGCCAAACTTGGTCTGGTAGAGGGCGAAACAACAACGATACGGGATGCTTTATATGCCCTGCTTCTGCGCAGTGCAAATGAAGTTGCCACCGGTCTTGCTTTCCAGGTTTCCGGATCTGAAAGTGAATTTGCAAAGCTTATGACTGAGCGTGCCGCCCAGGCAGGTGCTTTGGACACCCATTTTGCTAATGCTTCCGGACTTCATCAGGAAGATCATTATACGACCGCCTATGACATGGCGATGATTGCAAAGACAGCCATGGCAAATCCTGAATTTGCAACGATATGGGGTTCTGAAAATTACACCCTTGCGGCTACGAATAAGAGCGAATCCTTCCGTATCTGGCACAGACATGCACTCCTGCTGTCCACGTCCCAGTACTATTATCCTTATGCCATCGGCGGAAAAACAGGATATACCGATGAAGCAGGACGAACTCTTGTTACCGCCGCCGAAAAAGATGGGCTGAGATTAATCTGTGTCATCATGAAATCTGACGATGAGCATATTTTTTCCGATACCATCTCACTTTTTGACTATGGATTTAACAATTTTACCAAAGTAAATATCAAAGACGCAGAAACCCGCTTTGGTTCAGGTTCCGGCTCAATTCCGGTAATCGATAAGTTATACGGTCAGGCCTCCGGTATTTTTTCCGTTTCCGGAGATTCCATCCTGCTCCCTTCCAATGTCAGTCTGTCAGAAATCCCATATACCCTGGAATTTCTTGACGAACCCCAGAATAATATGGTTGCAACCATCACCTATGAATACGAAGGAAATTATCTTGGTAAGGCATCGCTCATCATGAACCTTTCCGATTCATCCGACACGATTTCCTCCGGACCTGTAAAAAACAGTGATTCATCCAATACCAAAACCGATATCCGTGAAACTACTTCTATTAATATATATCTTTTACTGGGTATCGGACTTGGCAGTGCTGCTGCACTTGTAATTATTGTTAAAGTGTTCCTTCACCGCCGCGAAATGAAACGCAGAAAAAACAGACGAAAAAATTTATTCTAAATGAAAGGATACTGAAATGAGATTAAGAAATGTGAAAGGCTCAAGAGAAGCCATTGTTGACAGCCTTTATACCATAAACGAGCCAGCCTTCATGAAAGGAAAATGGGCTGAACACTTCGGAAATAACCATCCGATCCATATCGAGGTCGGCATGGGAAAGGGACGTTTTATTACGGATTTGGCACGTCAAAATCCCGATATTAACTATGTTGGAATTGAAAAGTATTCCAGTGTACTGATTCGTGCCATTGAAAAGTTAGAACAGCTAAACAGCAATTCTGAAATGCCGGTAAAGAATCTTATCTTTATCCGAATGAATGCGGAAAATCTCTGCGACGTATTTGAGAAAAATGAAGTCAGCCGGATTTACCTGAATTTCTCCGATCCGTGGCCAAAAGACAGACATGCCAAAAGGCGGCTTACTTCCAAAGAATTTTTTGCCCGGTATGACCAGATTCTTATCCCGGACGGTCAGGTGGAATTCAAAACCGATAACCGTGATTTATTTGATTTTTCGTTGGAACAGATTCCGCTTGCCGGCTGGAAATTATCCGCCTGCACATTTGACCTGCACCATGATGATGTAATGAATCAGGGAAATATCATGACCGAATATGAGGAACGTTTCTCTTCCATGGGAAATCCCATTCATAAATTAATCGCCATACGTTAAGTAAGCTGTCAAAAGCTCCCGTCAGTAATCACTGACGGGAGTTCATTTATGCTATATTTATTTTATAAATCCACGCGCTCTTCTTTGAATATTCCTCATGAACGTTACTCTTACAGTTAACTCAGTCCAGGCACCCTCACGGCACATGAGAGGTTTCACTTAGTGCTGCTCCATTCCTGACCTGACACGATTCATGAATTCCCATTGCGTAAGACCCAAACGTCAACGCCACTTATAAAAGGCTGCTTCACAATAAAATACCCTGGGAAGAACATCACCCCTGCTAGAGCGGATTGCAGGTACAGGACACCGCTAACTCCCCGGCTGCGTGGAAATTTTATGACTATGAAACTCTAATAGTATAACTGATTTCGTTTTAATTGTCAAATATAAAAGTCTGATTTAATGGATTTCTCCCTTTTCCCAGTTCCAGACACGACATCGCCGCCCCATTCACATAGGTTTTTGCTTCTTTTACACTCTCGTACAGGCTGTCGCCCATTGCAAGATGACATGCTGCCGATGCCGATAAAGCACATCCTTTTCCCAGCGTCCTTTTCTCTGACTCACAACTGTCCGAAAGCCAGAAGATTTTTCCATCATCAAAGAGCATATCGCCCTTCTCGGTTATTTTATGACCTTCCCTGAAAAATATACCTTTTACTCCGTATTTCTGCGAAATAATACCAGCTGCTGCTCCCATATCCTCTATGCTGTCAATCTTTATCCCGCTCAGGCTTTCTGCCTCTGAAATACTCGGCAGTATCAGCGATGCCAGTGGAAATAACTCATTTGTGATAATCATTTCCGATTTGTTTCCTACCATCCGCCTGCCACTGCTTGACACAATACTGGTATCCAGCACGATATTCGCCGCCTTATACTGTTTCAGTTTATCAGCTATCACTTCTATCAGTTCCTCATTTGATACCATGCCTATCTTTACAGCATCCGGATAAATATCCTCAAATATGCAGTCCAGCTGTCTGCCCAGAAATTTCGTTGTAGACTCTTGAATATCATAGACTCCTGTGGTATTCTGAGCCGTCATGGCGGTAATTGCAGAAGTTGCATATAATCTATGTGCGGTTATCGTTTTAATATCTGACTGAATTCCTCCTGCACCACCGCAGTCGCTGCCAGCTATTGTAAGTACTGTCTTCATGGCTTTTACCTCTTAATAAATAGTCTCGATACTTATATCATACCATTTATTAATAAATATTCAAGTCGTTGTTTCAGATTTCTTTTAAATAATCAGACATTCTGCACGCACCTGCCGCACCCGCCTGTATAACGGAAGCTTCATTTGCTGCATGGATTCCACCCAGGGCATACACCGGTATGGTTACTTTTTCGCATATTTCATGCAGAAAATCCAGCCCCCGCGGTTCTAAGCCTCTCTTACAGTCTGTTGCAAAGATATGACTCGCCGTAATATAATCTGCTCCATGCTCCTGTGCATATAATGCGTCATCCAGAGAATGTGTGGAAACTCCCTTTTCCGCAAAATCATCAAGATCCTTCTGCCATCTGACAAATTCCGGCATCGGAAGATGAATCCGGCGATGCCCCAGTCTTCGTGCAGCACCGACATAAGTATGCAAGATCAGTTTTTCCTGAGTTTCTTTCCACCCGTCTAATACAAGCCTTGCAAATTTTTCATATTCCGCTTCTGTCAGATCCTTTTCCCGCAAAATGACATAATCTAACTTTTCTGCGAGTCTTCTGATATACCCGGCATATTCTTCACTGTTCGCACCCGGATGATATTTCCGGAAGATTTCCCGATTTGTAATTGCTATTTTCTTATACGAACACATAATCATTCATAACCGGCTGCAATCCTCTTTCTTTGATTGCCGCTACTACTTCCTCTACATTTCTTCCGTCCGCGATTTCAAACTGGTCATCGCCCTGCTCTTCTTCCTCTGTATGGCTTCCGATTCCTGTACTTACTCCGGCTGAAATCTTGGTTGCAGCCAGTCCGATTACATGATTTCTAAAGTCCGCCCTTTCTCTGGTTGATATCGTCATTCCGGCAAACGGCATGAACAGACGGTATGCCAGCATAACCTGCAAAAGCTGTCTTTCATGTACATCCATCGGATTGATCTTATCATTGTTTACAATCGGACGCAGACGCGGGCAGGAAAATGAGATTTCTGCATGAGGATATTTTCTCTGTAAAAGCCATGCGTGCATACCGGTTGCAAACGCATCTTTTCTGAAATCATCCAGTCCCAGCAGTGCCGCAAATGCAACCCCTCTCATTCCGCCGCGCAATGCCCTCTCCTGTGCATTGACACGATACGGGAATATTCTCTTATGTCCTGACAAATGCAGGGTTTCATATTTATCCGAATTATAAGTTTCCTGAAATACCGTGACATAATCCGCCCCACAGGAATGAAGATATGCATATTCATCGGAATTCATCGGATATACTTCCAGTCCGACCATTTTGAAATATTTCCGGGCAATTTTACAGGCTTCCCCTATATATTTCACATCCGACATCTTCTTGCTTTCGCCTGTCAGAATCAGAATTTCTTCCAGCCCGCTCTTTGCAATGGCTTCCATTTCTTTCTCAATGCCTTCCATATCCAGTTTGGCACGTTTGATTTTATTATGGCAGTTAAATCCGCAGTAAATACAGTAATTTTCACAATAATTCGATATGTATAATGGGGTAAACAAATATACGCTGTTTCCAAAATGCTTTCTGGTTTCCAGCATTGCTTTTTCCGCCATTTCTTCCAGGAACGGATCGGCTGCCGGTGAAAGCAGTGCCGCAAAGTCTTCCGGCCCTTTCTCTTCTTTATCCAGTGCACGTCTTACCTGTGCAGCCGTATATTTGCTGTAATCATACTGGTTCATCGCCGAAATAACCTGATCCATAACGGTGGAATCCTCCAGCACTTCCATATCGTCCATATATTTCATATGGTCGACTCGCTTTTTTTTCATATCCTCTAATATTTCTTCATTTAAAATACTTTCGTTTATTTCCTTTGGCATAATTCACAGTTTCCTTTCCTAGTCATTTAAAAATCCCGTCAGCGGAGATGATGCACTTGCCTTGTCTATCACTCTTCCAAGTCCTGCAAGATATGCCTGTCTTCCTGCCTGAATTGCATTTTTAAATGCTTCTGCCATTGCCGGGATATCTCCTGCTGTTGCTATTGCCGTGTTTGCCATGACAGCCGCTGCTCCCATTTCCATTACTTCACAAGCCTGGGATGGTCTTCCAATTCCGGCATCTACGATGACCGGAAGGTCGATTTCTTCGATCAGTATTTTGATAAATTCTTTTGTTGCAAGCCCCTTGTTAGAACCGATCGGTGCTGCCAGCGGCATAATTGCGGCTGCTCCTGCATTTGCCAGTTCTCTTGCTACATTCAGATCCGGATACATATACGGCATAACAATAAATCCTTCTTTTGCAAGCATTTCTGTGGCTTTTACGGTTTCATAATTATCTGGAAGAAGGTATTTGCTGTCATGAATTACTTCGATCTTTACAAAATCCCCACATCCAACTTCTCTTGCAAGTCTTGCAATTCTCACTGCCTCTTCTGCGTTTCTTGCCCCCGAAGTATTTGGAAGAAGTGTTACACCCTTTGGAATATAATCCAGTATATTTTCTCCGCCCTGTGTATTTGCACGACGCAGTGCCAGTGTAATAATCTCTGCCCCTGCATTTTCTACTGCAGCCTTGATTAAATCAAGATTATACTTTCCGGAACCCAGAATGAATCTTGATGAAAACTCATGCCCACCAATTACTAATTTATCTTCTTTCATGTTTTTTACCTCTTTTCTAATTTTCCAGTATTAACTCTATTACTTTATTTGCCTGATGTCCGGCACATATGCTGACTCTTGGTGCCATCAGTCCGGTCTGTGCCGAATCGGTACTTCCATCTCCGCACACATACAGATTCGCAAATGCTTTTCTGGTAATGATTTCATTCGATCTGCCATAGCCCGCCATTCCGGAACCCGATACCATCTGTATTTCCGGTAATTTTTCCAGCAGACTGTTAATCAGCATTGCTTTCTGATCTGCGCGGTCAAAGGCTTCACATACAATTTTTTCCTCTTTAAATATTTCCTCCGCATTATCTCCGGTCACTCTGACCTGATCGGTAATAATATGGAGAAACGGATTAATCTTTAATAATTTTTCTTTTAAACACTCTGTTTTCGGCTTTCCGATATCCTCGACATAGTATTCCTGCCGGTTAAGATTGCTGATATCCACATAGTCAAAATCAATCAGATGAAGTGTTCCGATACAGCTTCTTGCCAGCATGACCGCAATATGCGAGCCGAGTCCTCCCAGACCGGCC
>ENA-OPSJ01000826-OPSJ01000826.1-human-gut-metagenome-genome-assembly--contig:-NODE-826-length-26330-cov-6.894919_pt1 | contig 26330 bp, 25 predicted proteins | sample MGYA00241801_ERZ501893 | MGnify/ENA primary metagenome ERZ501893 (study PRJEB25962, sample SAMEA2042219) | human gut metagenome | biome: human gut; feature: human-associated habitat; material: faeces...
CTGCGGGTGCAGGTGGACAACTACACCCACACTGACCGTGTGCAGGTCTACGACCCGCCCCACGAGGAGAGCAGCAGCTCCGGCGGCTCCTCCGTGGACAGCGACGGCTTTGGCGGCTCCTCCGGCGGCTCGTTCTGAGCGCCCTTTTCTCCAGCAATAAACCACCGGTTCTGCCGGTGGTTTTCGCTTGTTTCTATTTCCGTGTAACTCGCAAAAGAAAGGAAACCCAACGAATGTCAAAGAAGATCACCGCCCTGATCCCCGGAGCCGCGCTGGCACTGGGCATCGCCTGCATCGCCAAGTGGCTGGAAACGCTGGAAAGCAGCGCCGGGCTCCACCTCATTGGCGCTTCAGTCATCGCCCTGTTTATCGGCATGGCCATCAATGCGTTTTTCCAGCCCAACAAAACAACCGCGCCGGGCATCAAATTCACCTCTAAGAAGGTCCTGAAATTCGCCATCGTCCTTCTGGGTGCCAGCCTGAACATCCGCACCGTGCTGACCGTGGGCCGTTTTTCGCTGACGGTCATGCTCTTCACCCTGGCCACCTGCTTTGGACTGGGCGCGCTGATCGGCAGAGCGCTCGGGCTCAACTGGAAAACCAGCAGCCTGATCAACGCCGGAACCGGCATCTGCGGCGGCTCTGCCATTGCCGCCATTGCACCGGTGATCGAGGCCGATGACATGGATATCGCCTACGGTATGTCCGCCACCTTCCTGTTCGATACGGTGATGATCGTTGTGTTCCCGCTCCTTGGCCGGTGGCTTGGGCTTTCCGATGCCGCATTCGGTCTCTGGGCCGGTACGGCGGTCAATGATACTTCGAGCGTTGTAGCCACCGGCCTCCACGTGGGACAGCATGTGGGAACTGGGCAGCCAGACGCTGGACAAGGCGGTGACCGTCAAGCTGACCCGCACGCTGGCGATCATTCCGGCTGTTCTGGTCTTTGCCGCCATCAACCTGCACCTGAAAAAGAAAGAGAGTGCCCAGGCCAACGGTGTCAAGGTGCGCATCCGTTCCATTTTCCCCTGGTTCATCCTTGCGTTCCTTGCCATGTCCCTGCTGACCAGTCTGGGCCTTCTGCCCGCCGGGCTGGTTTCCGGCCTGAAGACCATCAGCAAGTTTCTGATGGTCGCGGCTCTGGCGGCCATCGGTCTGAACACGAACTTCAAATCGCTCTGCCGTTCCGGCGCAAAGCCCATGCTGCACGGCTTCATCATCTCCACATTGGTCGTTCTGGTCGCCATTGGTGTTGAGTACATGATCGGCATTGCACCCTACGGCACGCTGTAACGCTCCTGCCAGCTGAATTTTCCCACAAAGAAAGAGCAGTGCTCTCCAATGGGTCCACCCACCGGAAGCACTGCTCTTTTATTGTTCCGCTTTGCTCCACAAACGCGAACTTGTCGGGGCAAAGCCCCTCCATCTTGCTACGCAAGACCGTTCTGTCGCTTAAAAGCCCCACTGGGGCTTTCATTGCTGCGCTACGCTTCGCAAACGCGAACTTTTGAGAACGCGTTGTTTTCGGCAGTGTGCAAGAAAAAGCAAGGGAAACTTTGGCAAAAAGAGAGAGGGCTGGACGACGCCTACCCTCTTGACAAGGCAATAATAGTCAAAAAGTTTCGTACCCATCTTCATCCCGGTTTCGTCCCGGTTTGCAGAATGCCCTTGCAATCCGAAAGGAGCCGTGCTATAATGCCGCTGTAATTGAATCAGAAATCTTCAGGGCAGGGTGCGATTCCCTACCGGTGGTACAGCCCACGAGCCGTAAGGCATGATTCGGTGAAACTCCGAAGCCGACAGTACAGTCTGGATGAAAGAAGATACCAAGCGCAGAACCCGTACGGTCCTGCGCTTGTGGAGGCTGCTCTGGGATGCGTTTGCATTCTGGAGCTTTCTTTTTTGCACAAGGGTCCCTTGTGTCTTTTCGGCTTGCCCTGAACGTTTTTGTTCAGGGCTTTTTCTTTTGGAGGCGACACGATGAACGACAAAGAGTATATGCGTCTGGCTTTGCAGCTTGCAAAAAAGGGTTGCGGATGGACGTCTCCCAACCCGATGGTGGGTGCCGTGGTCGTAAAAGAGGGCAGGATCATCGGACAGGGCTGGCACCAGAGATACGGTCAGGCTCATGCGGAGCGCAATGCGCTGGCATCCTGCACCGAAGATCCGCAGGGAGCGACCCTGTATGTGACATTGGAGCCGTGCTGCCATTACGGAAAGCAGCCGCCCTGCGTGGATGCGATTCTGGACGCGGGCATTCACCGGGTGGTCGTGGGTTCTGCTGACCCGAATCCGCTGGTGGCTGGAAAAGGAATTGCAACCCTGCGCGCACACGGCATAGATGTGACCGAAAATGTTCTGCAAGAGGAATGCGATGCGCTGAACAAGGTGTTCTTCCACTATATCACCACAAAACGCCCCTTCGTTTCCATGAAATACGCCATGACGATGGACGGAAAAATCGCCACATACACAGGCGCTTCCAAATGGATCACCGGGGAAATTGCCCGGAATCATGTTCAACGGCAGCGACACCGATTCCGCGGCATTATGGTGGGAGTCGGAACCATCCTAGCAGATGACCCGCTGCTGACCTGCCGGATAGAGGGTGGCCGTGATCCCGTCCGGATCATCTGTGATACACATTTGCGGACACCGCTGCAATCACAGGTGGTCATGACCGCCAAACAGGTTCCGACCATTCTTGCGACCTGCTGCGGCGACCCGGAGAAGCAGGCGGCATATCAACAGGCCGGGTGCCGGGTCCTTTGTCTGGAAGCGCATTGCGGTCATGTGAATCTTCTGCAACTGATGGAACAGCTGGGGCAGGAGCAGATCGACAGCATTCTGCTGGAAGGCGGCGGAACCTTGAACTGGTCTGCACTGGAAAGCGGCATCGTGCAGCAGGTACAGGCTTACATTGCCCCGAAGCTGTTCGGAGGAAGGGATGCCAAAGCACCCATTGAGGGTGCAGGTGTCCCGCTTCCGGATGCTGCATTCCGCCTGAAGAACAGCCGATTGGAACAGCTTGGCAAAGATTTCCTGATCGAAAGTGAGGTGGAGTACCCGTGTTTACCGGAATCGTGGAAGAAGTCGGAACAATAAAATCCATCAATCGGGGACAGCATTCCGCCGTGCTGACTGTTCGTACAAAAACGGTTCTGGAAGAAACCAGGATCGGTGACAGCATCGCCGTCAACGGCATCTGTCTGACCGTCAGGCAGCTCTTCCCGGATAGCTTTGCTGCGGATGTCATGCACGAGACCTTGAACCGCTCTGCACTTGCACAGCTCACCATTGGAAGTGCTGTCAATCTGGAACGTGCCATGCCGGCCAACGGACGTTTTGGCGGACACATCGTAGCAGGCCATGTGGATGGCGTCGGACGCATTGCTAATATCCGAAAAGACGATACGGCTATCTGGTACACCATTCATGCAGATTCTGCGATCCTTCGCTATGTCGTTGAAAAAGGCTCTATCACAATAGACGGTATCAGCCTGACCGTGGCTGCGGTGGAACCTACGGGCTTTTCCGTGTCCACGATACCGCACACCGTCCGTCAAACGAACCTGAACCAACGGCACAAAGGGGATTTTGTCAATTTGGAAACCGATGTTGTTGGAAAATATATCGAGAGGCTGCTTCCATCAGAAACACCGAAGCAAAACACGCTCACAAAAGAAATGCTGCTGCGCTGCGGCTTTTAAGGAGAGTTTACGATGAACTTCAATACCATTCCCGAAGCTTTGCAAGACCTGAAGCAAGGAAAAATCATTCTGGTAACGGATGACCCCGACCGTGAAAACGAGGGGGACTTCATCTGTGCTGCCGAATTTGCCACCACCGAAAACATCAACTTTATGGCGACCCACGGCAAAGGTCTGATCTGTATGCCGATGTCCGAGGCTTTCGTCCAGAAGCTGCAATTTCCGCAGATGGTGCAGTATAACACCGACAACCATGAAACGGCATTTACGGTGTCCATCGACCACGTTTCTACTTCTACGGGCATTTCTGCCGCAGAGCGTTCCATTACGGCGATGGCTTGTGTGGACGATCACGCAAAAGCAGAAGATTTCCGCAGACCGGGCCATATGTTCCCCCTTCTGGCAAAAAAGAACGGTGTGTTGGAGCGCAACGGTCACACGGAAGCAACCGTTGACCTGTGCCGTCTGGCAGGGCTGAAAGAATGCGGCCTGTGCTGCGAGATCATGCGGGAGGATGGCACGATGATGCGCACCGCTGAACTGGCAAAGCTGGCAGAGCGTTTCCAGATCAAATTCATCACCATCCGTGATTTACAGGAGTACCGCAAGTGTCACGATAAACTGGTCGATCAGGTGACAGCAGTGAACCTGCCCACCAAGTATGGCACCTTCAGAGCTTATGGTTTTGTGAGCCGCCTGAACGGAGAGCATCACATTGCACTGGTAAAAGGTGACATTGGCGATGGAAAGGATATTCTGTGCCGCGTCCACTCGGAATGCCTGACAGGAGATACATTTGGCTCTTTGCGTTGTGACTGCGGCCAGCAGCTGGCCGCTGCCATGACGCAGATCGAAAAAGAAGGCCGGGGTATCCTGCTCTATATGCGGCAGGAAGGCCGGGGCATCGGTCTGATCAACAAACTGCGTGCCTATGAACTTCAGGAGCAGGGCATGGATACGCTGGAAGCCAATCTCGCTCTGGGGTTCCATGGAGATGAACGGGAGTATTATCTCGGCGCACAGATCCTCCGGGAACTTGGCGTAAAAAGCCTGCGCCTGCTTACCAATAACCCGGACAAAGTATATCAGCTCTCCGAGTTTGGGCTGGAGATCTCCGAGCGCGTACCCATTCAGATGACGGCGACCCCGTATGACCTGTTTTACCTGAAAACGAAGCAGGCACGGATGGGGCATCTTCTGGAATATTAACAACGAAAGAGGTATTTAAAAATGAAAACATTTGAAGGCAAGCTGGTTTCTCAGAATATCAAGGTCGGTATCGTAGCTGCCCGATTCAACGAATTTATCACGTCCAAACTTCTGAGCGGAGCAATGGATGGTCTGCTCCGGCACGATGTGCAGGACGCTGATATTCATGTTGCATGGGTTCCGGGTGCTTTTGAGATCCCACTGGTTGCCTCTAAAATGGCAAAAAGCGGAAAGTATGATGCTGTGATCTGCCTTGGTGCCGTGATTCGCGGTTCTACCAGCCATTACGACTATGTGTGCAATGAGGTTTCCAAAGGCATTGCCACGGTCTCGCTGGAAAGCGGGGTTCCCGTCCTCTTTGGTGTTCTGACCACCGAAAACATCGAACAGGCCATCGAGCGGGCAGGCACCAAAGCAGGTAATAAAGGCTATGACTGTGCAGTCAGTGCCATCGAGATGGTAAACCTGCTCCGGGAAATGGATACCGCCGCAGAGTAAAATACACGCAGGAGTTTGCCATGATCGTTATAAAGACCCGACAGCCTGACCCGGAATTGGAGCAGAAGATCCGGATGCTTCTGGAACGAGAGCACATCGAGGCAGAGCAAATATCCATTGATTCATGGGAGAAGTTGGTTCTTCCGGGGCTTACACTGGACGGAATGACCCACGAAGTGTCGTGCAACGGCAGAAAAGTCTCCCTTACACGACTGGAGTTCGATTTGCTGCTGATGCTTGCCTCCCACGAAGGACAAATCTTCTCAAAAGAAGAGCTTTTCCGTGCTGTGTGGGGACAAAACTGTGACGACACCTTAAAGGTCGTGGCAAATACCGTTTCCAATCTGCGAAAGAAGCTGGCCGGCTGCGGTAGCTTTATCCGCACTACCCACGGCGGCTATGCTTTTGTAAGCCAAAAGGAGAACGACCCGGCATGACCAGGATCTTATTTATTTGTCTCGGAAATATCTGCCGAAGCCCGATGGCGGAGTATGTGATGAAAGACCTTACGTCCAAGGCAGGACTTTCCGAGCAATTTGAAATTGCATCAGCCGCCACCAGTGCATGGGAAATCGGAAATCCGGTCTATCCTCCTGCACGGCAGAAGCTGGCAGAACATGGCATCGACTGCAACGGCAAGACCGCCCGGCAGATGACCCGGCTGGATTATGCACGGTATGATCATCTGATTGGCATGGACGAAAGTAATCTGTGCGACATCCTGCGGCTTGTCGGCGGAGACCCACAGCATAAAGTCTCGCTGCTGATGGCGCATACGGATCATCCCCGTGAAGTGGCAGACCCATGGTTCACGGGAGATTTTGAAGCCACATGGCAGGATATACTGGAAGGATGCACGGCATTGCTTGAGGAACTGCGCTAAATTGGCGTAAATTTTGGCGTATGCCAAATCAGGAGTGTTTGACACTTGCCAACGACAAATTGATTTAACCACAGGAGAAGTTGCCTGTCAGCATAAAATCTCTATACGAAACAAAAAGCGGCAGCTACGTTGTATTTTTACAACATAGCTGCCGCTTTTTTGCGTTTGTGGTTCGGTGTACCTACTACACCAATCCGCCTATTCATTTCTTACACCACACCGCTTTGTAAGGCTCCTTTTCGGGAAAACGTCCCAAAATTGGTGTAGTTGTGGTGTAGTACCGCAGATGTTGTTTGAAATCCTCTTAAGATTTCATCGTATCTGCGTTTTAATTTTGCATTTTACTGCTCAATCGGCTTCATCGTGGGGAACAGCAGCACGTCGCGGATAGAGGCGCTATCAGTAAGCAGCATCACCAGACGATCCACGCCGAAGCCCAGACCGCCCGTGGGGGGCAGGCCGTACTCCAGTGCGTTGACGTAGTCGTAGTCCACCTGTGCCTTGCACTCGGGCTCCAGCGCCTTGCGCTCGGCCACCTGACGCTCAAAGCGGCCCTTCTGGTCGATAGGATCGTTCAGCTCGCTGAAGGCGTTGCCGTACTCGGTGCAGTCGATGAAATACTCGAAGCGCTCGGTGAATGCGGGGTCATCCGGCTTGCGCTTGGCCAGCGGGCTGATCTCCACGGGGTAATCGTAGATGAAGGTGGGCTGGATCAGCTTGTCCTCCACAAAGGCGTCGAAGAACTCGGCCAGAATGGCGCCCTTGGTGGGCACCTCGGGCAGCTCCACGTTGTGTGCCTTGGCGGCGGCAATGGCATCTGCATCGGTCTGCCAGTCGTTGAAGTCCACGCCGGAATACTTCTTCACGGCTTCCACCATGGTCAGGCGCTCCCAGTGGCTCATGTCGATCTGCTTGCCCTGATACGGGATGACCAGACTGCCGCAGATCTTGAGGGCAAGGCGCTTGTACAGCTCCTCCACCAGATCCATCATGCCGTGGAAATCGGTAAAGGCCTGATACAGCTCAATGGTGGTGAACTCCGGGTTGTGCTTGGGGTCCATGCCCTCGTTGCGGAAGATACGGCCCACCTCGTACACGCGATCCATGCCACCCACAATCAGGCGCTTGAGGTACAGCTCGGTCTCAATGCGCAGCACCATGTCCATGTTCAGGGTGTTGTGGTGGGTGTAGAAGGGGCGTGCGGAAGCGCCGATCTCAAACGGGGTCAGGATGGGGGTATCCACCTCCAAGAAGCCCTTCTCGTCCAGATAGGCGCGGATCTCCTTCAGGATCTGGCTGCGCTTGATGAAGGTGTCCTTCACCTCCGGGTTTGCGATCAGATCCACATAGCGCTGACGGTAACGCATCTCGGTATCGGTCAGGCCGTGGAACTTCTCGGGCAGGGGGCGCAGGCTCTTTGCCAGCAGGGTCAGCTCAGTGGCGCGCACGCTCAGCTCGCCGGTCTTGGTGCGGAACACCTCGCCCTTCACGCCGATAATGTCGCCCACGTCCAGCTTTTTAAAGGCGGCGTAGGCATCGTCACCCAGCTCGTCGCGGCGGACGTAAAGCTGGATATCGCCCTTGTCGTCGCGCAGGTGGGCAAAGCTTGCCTTGCCCATGACGCGCTTGGACATCATACGGCCTGCCAGTGCCACCAGCTTGCCGCTGTCGGTCTCGTTGGGCAGCTCCTTAAATTCTTCCTTCAGGTCGGCAGAATACGCGTCCTGCGGGAACTTGGTCGGGGTAAGGGGGTCGTTGCCGGCGGCCTGCAGGTCGGCCAGCTTCTGGCGGCGCACCTGTACCTGCTCGCTCTCGGACAGACCCGCAGCGGGGTTTCTCTTTTGCTCTTCCATGGTTACTCCTACTTAGTTTGCAGAATGGGTGATAGCCAGCACAGTGTACTCCACGGTCTGGCCGGTGGGCAGCAGCACTTCGACCTTTTCGCCCACAGCCTTGCCCATCAGGGCATGACCCACGGGGCTCTCATCGCTGATCTTGCCGTTGAAGGCGTCAGCTTCGGTGCGGCCCACGATATCGTATTCCTCGGCTTCGTCCTCGCCGGTCTCGCGGATGGTGACGTGAGTACCCACGGAGACGTTATCCACGCTCAGCTCGCTCTCGTCGATTATAACTGCGTTCTTGATGGTCTGCTCCAGTTCGGTGATGCGGTTCTCCACCAGACCCTGCGTATTCTTGGCCTCGTCGTACTCGCTGTTCTCAGACAGGTCGCCGTGGCTGCGGGCTTCCTTGATCTCTTCAGCCAGCTCCTTGCGGCGGACGGTTTTGAGGTATTCCAGCTCCTCCTGCATTGCCTTCAGACCGGCAGCGGACATCTTGATCTCTTGTGCCATTTGAGAATCTCTCCTTGTTATTAGCTGTATTTCTTTCGCGCAGCCACAAAGCCGCACAGGAATGCCATTTTGACTACACTATTATAATAGCAAGCCGGTGCCTTGTCAACAAAAAAGGCGGCAGTATGGAGGAAAAAGCGGCGCTTGCCGCGTGGCTTTTCCATGCTGTCCCGGAAATCGTGCTCTCTCCCCTGCTTACATGAAAATGCGATCCCGGAAAGTCCGCAGACCTTCCGGGATCGCTCTGACATCTTTTTGCTCAGACCAGCTTGGGCACCTCTGCGCCCAGCAGCTCTGCCAGCCGGGCGTGACCCTTGCGGGTCAGGTGCATAAAGTCCACCTCGTTGAACTCGCACTCGGCGGCGTCCATAAAGTGCACGCCCTGCCGCTCGGCTACGATGCGCAGCTGCTCGGCGACGCCGCGGGATTTCTCCACGCAGCCTGCGCCCATGACGGCATCGTGGAAGCCGTCCTTGATGCAGGGCGGTGCCACCACCAGAATGTTGGGTGCCTTGCCGCCCCAGCAGTCCACGCTCTTCGCCTTGAGCAGCAGCCGCTCCATGCCCGCGCCGATGCAGGCGGCGTTTGCGCCAAAGCGCTCCTTGACGTCATTCGTGCCCAGCATGATGATGAGCAAGTCGATGACCTCGTGGCTCTTGAGCAGGGCGTAGGCCACGCTCAGCGCATCCATGGACTCATGCAGCGGGTCCACGAACACAGTAGTGCGGCCGGAAAGTCCCTCCTCGGTGACCAGATACTCCTCGCCCAGCGCCTTTTGCAGGCGGCAGGTCCAGCGCTCGTCCTCGTTGAAGCGGATGCCGTGGTCGGCGCAGTCGTTGGGGTCGGCACAGTAGCCGTGGGTGTTGGAATCACCCAGACAGAGAATATGCTTTTTCATAACCAAATTACTCCTTTTCCATCGTCTGCCGGAAGTAGTACACCGCGCCCACCATCCCGGCGTCATTGTGCAGCTGCGCGGCACGAATTTCCAGCCCTTCGGCAAAGGCGGGCATGACTGCAGCCTTTACCTTGGCGGCAATGGGGTCGATGAGCAGCTTCTGCTGGGCAGACACGCCGCCGCCGATCAAGATCAGCTGCGGGTTGAAGATATGCACCATGCCCGCCAGTCCCTGCGCGATCTCGTCCGTCCATGCGTCCAGCAGCGCCAGCACGGTCTTGTCGCCCGCCTCAGCGGCGGCAAAGATGGCGCGGCCATCCCTCCATGCCGGGTTTTCCTCCTGCGCGGCGCGCACCAGTGCGGTGGTGGCGGCGTAGCGCTCCCAGCAGCCCTTTGCGCCGCAGGTACAGTCCACGCCGTCCAGCGCGTGGGTGCGGTAGTGACCCAGCTCGCCGCCCAGACCCCGCGCGCCTTCCAGCAGACGTCCGCCGGTCAGGATGCCGCCGCCCACGCCGGTGCCCAGCGTCACGCCGATGACGTCCGTATAGCCCTTTGCACCGCCGACCCACACCTCGCCCAGCGTCATGCAGTTGGCGTCGTTGGCTACCGTGACCGGCAGGCCAAAGGTCTTTTCCAGTTCTGCCTTGATGGGTGCACCGATGTAGTTGGGCAGGTTGCCGCAGGTGCCCGCCACGATGCCCTTGCGGCTGTCGATCTGACCGGTGGCAGAAACGCCGATACCCGCAAGGCTTTCCGCCGGGGTGTTCTGCGCGGCAAGGAAGGCTTGTGCAGCTTTCAGCACCGTGGTCAGGATGGGGGTGCGGTAGCCGTCAAAACTTACGCTCTCCTCAGCTTTCGCCAGCACCATGCCGGCTTCGTCCACGATGCCCAGCTTGACGGCTGTGCCGCCGATGTCGATACCAAGATAGTGTTTCATAGCAGGCACTCCCCTGTGTTATTTTTTTGCGGCGTTGATGGCACCGGTAAAGCGTGCGGTGATCTCTGCCGGGCGGGTAATGGCACCGCCCACCACCAGCGCAAAGGCACCGGCTTCCAGCGCCTTGACCGCCTGCTCCGGGTAGTGGATGTGACCCTCGGCAATGATCCTTGCCGGGCACTCTGCGGACAGCTTGCGGATGAAGTCAAAGTCGATATCGTCAATGCCGGTGGTCTCGGGGGTGTAGCCGCGCATGGTGGTGCCCACAAAGTCGGCACCGGCTTCGGCGCAGAGCATGGCGTTTTCAAAGTTATCGCAGTCCGCCATCACCAGCTGTTCGGGGTACTTTGCCTTGATGGCGCGGATGAACTGCGCCGAGGTGGAACCGTCCGGGCGCAGCGCACCGGTGCCCTGCACGGCAAGGATATCCACCCCGCAGGCCACCAGCTCGTCCACTTCCTTCATGGTGACGGTGATGTACATGGGCGTGCCGGGGTAGTCCTTTTTGATGATGCCGATGACCGGCAGGTCCACCACCTGCTTGATCTGGGTAATATCCCGCACGGTGTTGGCGCGGATGCCCACAGCGCCGCTCATGGCGGCAGCTTTCGCCATCAGGGGCATGACGCCGCCCTCCTTGGTGTACAACGGCTCGTGCTCCAGTGCCTGACAGGACACGATCAGCCCGCCCTTGATCTGTGCAAACAGCTTTTCCTTATCCATGGTCTTACTCCTCCATTCTGATCTTGACAACTGCCTTGCGCACGCTGACGCATCCGTGCTGTACAAGGCCGGGTTTATGCAGTTCCTCCGGGAAGAACAGTACAAATCGACCCTCGCCCAGTGCACCGGTCACTACGCTGGCACTGTCCTGAAAGCCGCAGTCCCCGGTAAACTCCCCGATCTCCGCGCCGGGCAGATTGGTGTAGCCCCAGCCCTCGCTGCCGGTAAGGTCTACCTGTAAATCAGCATAAAGCTTGTGGTACTCCGGGTGGTAGCCCGCGTCCGGGTGCAGGGTGGCGTCCATCAGGTTGATGAACACCTTGTCGCCGTCCACCTCGGTGCGTCCCAGCGGCAGGGCGGCAAGGTCGTGGGTAAGCAGATAGTCAATGGCGGTATCCAAGTTGGGGTGCAGTCCCCTGTACCGCCCCAGATGCTGCAGGGTATCGCAGATCATTCGCGTTTCCTCCAATAAAAGAAGCGCCCGTCTCCCCTCTGGAAAAGAGACGGAGAGGGGCGCTTTTATTCTGTTACAGCTTTGCGATGGCGGCTTCGATCATGGCCTGTGCTTCGGCCACGATAGCTTCATCCTCGGGGATCAGGCCGGGCATCGGGGCGCGCACGCTGCCCAGTTCCAGCCCGTACATCCGGCGCAGGATCTCCTTTTGCACGGCGTACAGGTTGCCGTGGGCAGAGCACATCTTGTAGATGATGCGGTTTGCCTCGTACTGGATAGCGCGTGCCTTTGCGATCTCGCCCTTTTCCAGATGGGCGTTCATAGCCAGATACAGCTCCGGCATCACGGCGTAGGTGCCGCCGATGCCGCCGTCTGCACCGATGACGCGGCCGGAAACAAACTGCTCGTCCGGGCCGTTGAACACCACAAAGTTGCCCTCGCCGCGGGCGGCAATACCGGCATCCTTGAACATCTGGATGTCCTGCGTGGGCATGGAGCTGTTCTTCACAGCCACCACGTTGGGGTTCTTCAGCATCTCGTTCAGCAGGCTCATGGTCAGCGCCGTGCCTGCCAGCTGCGGGATATTGTAGATGACGAACTCGGTGTTCGGGGCGGCAGCGGACATATCGTTCCAGTACTTGGCAATGGCGTATTCCGGCAGATGGAAGTAGATGGGCGGGATGGAGGCAATGGCGTCCACGCCCACGCTCTCGGCGTGGCGTGCCAGCTCCATGCTGTCGGCGGTGTTATTGCAGCCGACGTGGGCGATCACGGTCAGCTTGCCCTTGGCTTCGCTCATCACGGCTTCCAGCACGGTCTTGCGCTCGTCGACGTGCTGGTAGATGCACTCGCCGGAGGAGCCGCCCACATACACGCCCTTGACGCCCTTGGCGATCAGGTGGCGGGTCAGTGCCTTGACCCCCTCCACCGAAATGTTGCCCTCTGCGTCATAGCAGGCGTAAAAGGCAGGGATGACACCCTGATATTTTTTGATATCTTTCATGTTTCAAGCCCTTCTTTAATTATAATTGTAAGTTGTATCAAGCTCGTACGCTTTTCAGTTCGGGTAACGGCATCAGCGCCCTCTTGCGGTGCCCTGCATCCGCTTCGACCCTTGGGCGGGTCTCGCGTCTTGCAGACCGCTGCGCCAAAAATTGCTCCCTGTACTCCCCTTTTTGTCACTTGCGTGACATCTTCCCCCGGAGCGGGGGAAGTCTTTGCTCGCAGGCGGCGGTCGCAATTTTAGCCTTTAACGCCGCCAAGAGCAACGCCGCGGACGATGAACTTGGACAGCAGCAGGTAGACAACGATGACCGGCAGAATGGCGATGGCCACCATCATGTACACCTTGCCCATATCGAACTTCAGGAAGTCCGCGCTGCGCAGCTGGGCGATGAGGATAGGCAGGGTCTTTTTGTCGGCGGTGTCCAGCACCAGAGCCGGGATGAAGTAGTTGTTCCAGCTTGCCACGAAGGAGAAAATGGCCTGCACAGCCAAAGCCGGCTTCATGATGGGCAGCACGATCTTATTAAAGGTATAAAACTCGCCTGCGCCGTCAATGCGGGCGGCTTCCACGATCTCCATGGGAAGGGAGGCGTCCAGATACTGCTTCATGAAGAAGAACACAGTGGGTGCCGCAATGCTGGGAACGATCAGCGGGATGAAGCTGTTTTTCAAGCCCATCTTGGAGATCAACTGCAGAAAGCCCAGTGCGGACACCTGTGTGGGCATGGTCATGATGAGCAGGATCAGGGCAAAGGCAGCCTTTTTGAATTTGAAGTTATAGGCGTAGATGCCGTAGGCCGTCAGAGCCGAGAAATAAACGCTGAGCGCTGCCGAGCAGGCAGACACCAGCAGGCTGTTGCGGATGCCGCTTACCACAGGGATGTTGGCGTCCGTAAGCACATTGCGGAAGTTTGTGATGATGGACTTGCCCGGCATCAGCGAGAAGCCCTTCTGGATCTCGAAGTGGGTGCGGGTGGAGTTGATGATCAGCACATAGAAGAAGAACAGGCACAGAAAGCTGATCAGCACCAGCACCAGATAGCACCACGCACGGCGGGCGGTCAAGATCGCCTTTTCGGACTGGTTTTTAGGCGTATGTGCCATACTTATTTCCCTCCTTTGGCAGCAGCCTTTTTGGCTGCCTTCAGTTCCTTGCGCTGAGCCTTGGTCAGGCCGTCATCTTCCTTGGTCAGCGAGAAGTACACGACGACGCACAGCACTGCACACACAAGGAACAGCACCACAGATACTGCACCGGCCATGCCGTAGTTCTTGCTGAACAGGTGGTTGTTCAGGTACATGATCATGGTGGTGGAGGTACGGTCGGGGCCGCCCTTGCCGTTGGTCAGGATCTGCGGCACATCGAACATCTGCAGGCCGCCGATCATGGAGGTGATCATCACATAGACCAGAATGGGGCGGATCAGGGGCAGGGTGATCTTCCAGAACATCTGGTTCGGGGTGCAGCCGTCCAGCTCCGCAGCCTCGTATAGGGTGGGATCTACGCCCATAATGGCTGCCATCAGCATGATGGTGGTGTTGCCGAACCACATCAGGAAGTTCATCAGGCCCACCAGACCACGGTTGCCCCACACAGTATTCAAAAAGCTGATGGGGGTCTTGATCCAGCCCATGCTCAGCAGCACTGCGTTCACCGGGCCGTTATCCGAGAACAGGGCGAAGAACAGCATTGCGAAGGCCGAGGCCATGATCAGGTTGGGCATATAGATGACCGTCTTGAAGAAGGTCTGTCCCTTCAGCTTCAGCCGCAGGTCGGTGAACCATGCCGCCAGCAGCAGCGAGACGACGATCTGCGGGATAAAACCGATGATCCACAGGATCAGCGTGTTGCTGAAATACTTGGGTAGATCGGTCGCGAACAGGGTGATGTAGTTTTTCAGACCCACAAAGTTGGGTCCGATGATCTTCAGACCGCTGCGGTAATACTCAAAAAAGCTGTAATAGATGGTGGATGCCAGAGGGATCAGCTGGAATACCGCGAAGATGATAAAGAACGGTGCAATGAAGATATAGCCCCATTTCGCGTAGCTGATCGACCCTTTCTTCTTTGTTTTTTCTCCCATGAGATCTCCCTCCTGCCGGGTCACAGCAAAACCAAAGGGGCGGGCGAGATACGCCGCCCGCCCCTTTGCTTCAATTTTCAGTTCGGAGTAAAACCGCTTATGCGGGCCAGACCACGTCGGTCAGCTCGGGGTACTTCTCCTTGATGGCGGTCTCGAAGTTTGCCTTGGCGGCATCCTCCTCCACGTTGCCGGTGAAGTAATCCTTGAAAGCGTTCTGGAAGCTCTCGTTCAGGCCCTGATCGTACGGGCCGGCGTTGGACATATCGATCTTGGTTGCAGCCTCTGCAAACAGAGCGATGTGGTTCTGGCCACCGAGGAAGTCGGACTTGTAATCGCTCTTGGCGATTTCTTCCATGGCCTTCTCGTTGTTGGTGTAATCCTGCGTATCCATGGTGATCTGCTTCATGATGGCTTCATCGCAGGTCAGCTTCAGCATAACGTCCTTGATGGTCTCAAGGTTGTCGCTGCCGGCTGCGCCGCAGATCCAGGTGCCGCCCCAGTAGTAGGGCTGAGGGCCTTCGCACACAGCGTAGTCGCCGTAGATGCCGTTGCCAACCTCTTCCTTGCCGCCCTCAGCGGTAGGAGTTGCCAGAGAGTTGCCCAGCAGGGTGAAGTTGATGCCCCAAGTGGAGTAGAAGAAGCCGAACACCTTACCGGTGGGGCCCTGATCGGAAGCCCACTGGCTGTCCCACAGGCTGGACTTGTTGTTGTAGCCCTTGTCGGTGTACTCCTTGGTCTGATCCACCCACTTCATCAGGTTCTCGTCCACGGTAACGGTGGTGCCGGTGACCCAGGGTGCGGAGACGTTGTTGGAGAAGGTGCGGTAAGCATCGTCAAAGCCGGACAGCATCTTGTAGCCCTTGGCAGCAGCCTTGGCAGCTACATCGTTGAACTTATCCCAGTCGGACAGGTAGGTCTGCACTTCGGCGGGGTCATCGGTGCCCAGCACCTCCTTGGCAATGCTGCGGCGGTATGCGAACAGACCCGGGGTAGCCTGCCATGTGGTGCCGCGCTGGCTGCCGTCCACAGAAACGATATCCTTGGTGTACTGGTACTGGCCGGCCAGATCAGAATCGGTCAGGCCGATATCCTTCTTGACATCCAGAACATAGTCGGAATCCACATACTTCAAAGCGTAGTCAGCCTCGATCAGGAAGATGTCGATCTTGTCATCATCGGCAGCGGAGTCCTGATTCAGCAGAGCCTCGTCCAGCTTGTTCTGGTAGTTGTTGTTCTCGTTGGCGTTGATGGTCCACTTCACGGTGGTGCCGTCCTTCAGGGTGGTGGTGGACTTGTCGGCTGCGATCTCCTTGACCTCGGGATAGTAGTCGTTGAAGCGGCTCTGGAACTCATCATTCCAGCACCAGATGTTCAGCACCTTGCCCTCGGCAGCAGCCGGAGCAGAAGCAGCAGCGGAGGATGCAGGAGCCGCAGAGGAAGCAGCAGTGCTGCTGGAAGAGCCGCCGCCGCAGGCTGCCAGAGCAGCACCAATCGTCACGACACCGGAAGCGAGCAGGAAATTACGACGAGAGATCTTTTTCATAAGGGTAAACCTCCTTCATGGTTTTCCAATTAAAAAATTCATACTCAAAAACTCCGCGCCGGGAGTTGTGGGCCTTTGTTAAAGGATGCGGACGGAGCCGCCGTCCAGCAGTTTGCCGGACACCCGGATCTGCTCCGGCAGGGTCACACGCGGATGCTCGATCAGCTCGATCAGCTTATCCGCTGCCAGCCTGCCAAGGGATTTGGTGTTCTGCTGGTAGGTCACCAGCGGGGGTTTGACCACTCGGGAGAGATAGATGCCATCGTATCCCATCACCGAGATGTCCTCCGGGATGCTCAGACCCGCTTCGCTCAGGGCGTTGTAGCCGCCCAGTGCGGAAAAGTCATCCGGGAAGATGATGCACGTTGGCCGCTGCGGCAGTGCCAGCAGCGCCCGGGTCTCCTCTGCGCAGCGATCCACATCGTGGTACACACCGCAGCGGACGTACTCCTCCGGCACCTTCAGCCCCAGCTCCTCGCAGGCCTGATAGAAGCCTGCCAAGCGATTCTCGGTAACGGCGGTCTTTTCGCCGTGGATAAAGGCGATGCGCCGATGTCCGCAGGCCCATGCCTGCTGTACCAGAGCCTTTGTGCCCACCACGTTGTCTGAAAGGATCGCCATCCGGTTGTTGAACACATGGTCGATGGTCACCACCGGCACATCGCCGTTGACCAGCTCCACCACCTGCGGATCGTAAAAGTTCACGCAGGCGATCACCACGCCGTCCACACCCCGGTAGTGGCAATGTTCCAGATAGCTCATGGACTTGCCGCTGATGTTGTGGTTGATGAAGGTGATATCATAGCCGCGCTTTTCTGCTTCTACCTTGAAGCTGTCCAGCACTGCGGAGAAGTACTCGTGGGTCAGGCCGCTCTGCTTTTCATCTACGAACAGAACGCCAAGGTTGTAAGTACGGTTGGTTTTCAGCGCCCGGGCTGCTGCGTTGGGCAGATACCCTACGCGGCGGGCCGCTGCACGGATGCGCTCCCGCGTGGCCGGTGCGATGTCCGGCTGGTTGTTCAGCGCCTTACTGACAGTTGCGACGGATACGCCGCACTCTTTTGCCAGATCCTTCAGGGACGGCATCTTATGGCCTCCTTCCAAGGAAAGGAGCTGCGGAATGTTTCTCGCGAGTTCCTTAATCGTTTTCGCAATCTCAATATATCGCATTCTGCACCAAAAATCAAGCGAAAACGTAAAAGTTTTAGCTTAGCTGCATCACTTTTGGCATTTCGTTTCAATTTGACCTGTAAAAATTGTGCACTTCGATTCACTTTCGTTACATTTCGATTAAAATAGAAAAATTTTCGTTGCAGTTTCGTTATGGTTTTCGGTGTCAAAGGCCGTATGTATATATTACTTTTAAAATGGGGTTTCAGGTCCTTCGTTCTGTCTTTCACCGGTACGCGCAGCACCGAAAGCCGTCGAAAACCGCCGGGGCTGCGCAGATTATTTTAAAATTTCCGCCGAGATTTTTGCAAAAAGCTCTTGCATTTTTTGGTGGGATACGGTATGCTTAGCGTGATGAGATTGCTTCTTTCGCAACGCCTTAATCGTTTTCGCCCATCGACGCACTGCCCGCCCGACAAGGCGCAGTTTTAAGGAGGAAGCATTATGAAGTTCGGATATTTTGATGACCAGAATAAAGAGTACGTCATCACCACCCCGCAGACGCCCCTGCCGTGGATCAACTACCTTGGCAGCGAGGACTTCTTCAGTCTGGTCTCCAACACGGCGGGCGGTTACAGCTTTTACCGGGACGCCCGGATGCGCCGCCTGACCCGCTACCGCTACAATAACTCCCCGCTGGACATGGACGGCCACCGGATCTACATCAAGGACGGCGACACCGTGTGGAACCCGGGCTGGCAGCCCACCAAGACCCCGCTGGACAGTTACAGCTGCCGCCACGGTCTGGGCTACACCATTCTGGAGGGCAAAAAGGACGGCGTGACCGCTCGGCAGGAACTGTTCGTCCCCAAGGGCGATGCCTGTGAGCTGGACCGGGTGACCGTGTGCAACGGCAGCACCATCGTCAAGGAGCTGGATCTGTTCAGCTATGTGGAGTTCTGCCTGTGGGATGCTGTGGACGACGGCTCCAACTTCCAGCGCAACTTCTCCACCGGTGAGGTGGAGGTAGAGGGCAGCGTCATCTACCACAAGACCGAGTACCGCGAGCGCCGCGACCACTACGCCGTGTTCTGGGCAAACTGCCCGGTAGACAGCTTTGATACCACCCGGGATGCCTTTTGCGGCGTGTACGGCGGCCCGGCAGACCCGCAGGCCGTCCGCGCCGGGCACTGCTCCGGCAGCATTGCCCACGGCTGGGCACCGGTGGGTGCACTGCACATCCACCTGACCCTCGCCCCCGGCGAGAGCCGCAGCGTCCTGTTCGGTCTGGGCTACATTGAGAACCCGCAGCAGGAAAAGTTCATTGCACCGGGCGTCATCAACAAGACCCGCGCCCATGCCATGATGGAGCGCTACGCTACGGATGCACAGGTCGATGCCGCCCGCGCCGCCCTGCGCACCCACTGGGAGCAGCTGCTGTCCACCTACCATCTGGACTCCGGCGAGGAAAAGCTGAACCGCATGGTCAACATCTGGCACCAGTACCAGTGCATGGTCACCTTTAATATGAGCCGCTCTGCCAGCTACTTTGAAAGCGGTACCGGACGCGGCATGGGCTTCCGGGACAGCTGTCAGGATCTGCTGGGCTTTGTGCACATCATCCCCTCCCGCGCCCGGGAGCGCATTCTGGATATCGCCGCCACCCAGTTTGAGGATGGCAGCGCCTACCACCAGTACCAGCCCCTGACCAAAAAAGGCAATCGGGATATCGGCACCGGCTTCAACGATGACCCGCTGTGGCTTATTGCCGGTACTGCTGCCTACCTGCGGGAGACCGGCGACTGGTCCATTCTGGAGGAGCAGGTACCCTTTGACAATGACGCCACCAAGGCGCAGCCCCTGATGGAGCACCTGCGCCGCAGCTTCAACTTTACCTGCACCCATCTGGGTCCCCACGGCCTGCCGCTGATCGGCCGCGCCGACTGGAACGACTGCCTGAACCTGAACTGCTTCTCCGAACACCCAGGCGAGAGCTTCCAGATCACCGGCCCCAGCGAAGGTCCCGTAGCCGAAAGCGTATTCATTGCCGGTATGTTCGTCAAGTACGGCCACGAATACGCCCAACTGTGCGACCATCTGAATCTGACCGAGGAGGCCGCTGCCGCCCGCAAGCACATTGATGCCGTGGAGCAGGCCACCCTGACCGCCGGTTGGGACGGCGCATGGTTCCGCCGTGCCTACGATGCTTTCGGCAAGCCCGTCGGCAGCAAGGAGTGCACCGAGGGTCAGATCTTTATTGAGCCGCAGGGTATGTGCGTCATGGCCGGCATTGGCAAGGAGAGCGGACAGGCCGCGCAAGCGCTTGCCAGCGTGGAGGAGCGGCTGGACACCAAATACGGTGTGGTGCTGCTGCAGCCCGCCTACACCAGCTATCAGCTGAATCTGGGCGAGATCTCCAGCTATCCTCCGGGATACAAGGAGAACGCCGGTATCTTCTGCCACAACAACCCGTGGATCAGCTGCGCCGAGGCAACGCTCGGCCACGGCGACCGCGCCTTTGCGGTGTACCGCAAGACTTGCCCCGCCTATATCGAGGACATCTCCGAGATCCACCGCACCGAGCCCTACGTTTACAGCCAGATGGTAGCCGGTAAGGACGCCCCCACCTTCGGCGAAGCCAAAAACAGCTGGCTGACCGGCACGGCGGCATGGACCTTCTTCAATATCAGCCAGTACATTCTGGGCATCCAACCCACCTTGGACGGCCTGAAGGTAGACCCCTGCATCCCTCACACCCTGTCCGGCTTCACCGTGACCCGCCGCTTCCGCGGTGCTGTGTACCACATCACGGTGGATAACGCCGCCGGGGTGCAGCACGGCATCAAGGCCGTTACCGTGGACGGCAAGGCTATCTCCGGCAACGTGCTGCCGCTGGCTGCCGCTGGTACTGAGGTAACGGTACAGGTGATCATGGGTTAAACCGACTTTCTCTGCTTTTTCATATTATTCTCCTTTCTGTGACCAAAGCCGCCGCGCAGACCTCTGCACGGCGGCTTTGGTTTACAATGAAAATATTTTAACAGCTTAACGATTGATAATGCGCTCCGCGTTGCTCTGCGCATTCCAAATCGTCCCCTTCCCTCTTGCATTTTTTGGGAAAGAGGTGTAGAATACAGTCACAATCAAACACAGGGGAGCTCGTGCAGCGGGCTGAGAGGAAGTATAGCAAGCTTCGACCCTTTTACCTGATGCGGATAATGCCGCCGTAGGAAGTCATACCCTTTATGATTTTTTGCAGGAGGAGCCGCGCCGGGTTCCTCCTGTTTTTTTGTACCTCTGCGGAGGTTCCGCAGCCGGCTGAGGGGGAGCGCCCTGAGCCTTGGATGAATGCAGCGATGGGAAGCCGTGTTCCGGCGTGAGAGGAAACCAGTAAGTTTCGACCGCACCTTCCGTACCTGTTCCCGCCTTGTGGCGGGCACGGGCTGTTTTGTTGCGGGAGCGCCGGTGTTCGTCCTGCGCTGCCGCAGATGGTTGAAAAGGAGCCAATTTATCATGAAGAATCTCTCTGTCAAAAAGCTTGCCCTTGCCGGTATGTTCTGTGCCCTGTGCGTGGTGGGCAGCGTGTTCAGCTTTCCCATGTTCGGCAGCAAGTGCGCCCCGGTGCAGCACATGGTCAATGTGCTGTGCGCCGTTCTGCTGGGGCCCTGGTGGGGCGTGGGCGTAGCCTTTGTGGCCTCCCTGCTGCGCAACCTGCTGGGTCTGGGCAGCCTGATGGCTTTCCCGGGCAGTATGTTCGGTGCGCTGCTGTGCGGCCTTGCATACCACAAGACCAAAAATCTGATCGCCACCGTGGTGGGTGAGGTGTTCGGCACCAGCATTCTGGGCGGCCTGTGCGCATGGCCCGTGGCCATCTTCCTGATGGGCAAGAGTGCTGCGGATATCGCCTTCTACGCCTACATCGTGCCCTTCCTCATCTCCACCGCCGTGGGTGCGGTGATCGCCGGTGCAGTGGTGTTCAGCCTGCAGCGCTCCGGCGCTCTGCGCTCCATGCAGAACAGCCTTTCCTGAGCGGAGGTGCCGGGAATGCTCAAAACCGCCTTTGAGAACCTGCGCAGCCGCAGCCCTCTCATCCACAACATCACCAACTACGTCACCGTGAACGACTGCGCCAACATGGTGCTGGCCTGCGGTGCTTCCCCCATCATGGCCGATGATGCCGCCGAGGTGGAGGAGATCACCGCCATCTGCGGCGGGCTGAACATCAACATCGGCACGCTGAACAGCCGCACCGTCACCAGTATGCTGCTGGCGGGCAAAAAGGCCAATCAGCTGGGACACCCCGTGGTGCTGGACCCGGTGGGTGCCGGTGCTTCCCGTCTGCGCACCGACACCGCCTTCCGCCTGCTGCGGGAGGTGCAGTTCACAGTGATCCGGGGCAACATCTCGGAGATCAAGACCCTTGCCTCCGGCGCAGGCACCACCAAGGGCGTGGATGCGGACGTAGCCGACAAGGTGACCGAGGAGAACTTGGACAGCGCCGTAGCCTTTGCCAAGGCCTTTGCCGCCCGCACCGGCGCAGTGGTTGCCATTACCGGTGCTATCGACATCGTAGCCGATGCACAAAAAGCCTACTGCATCCGCAACGGCAACGCCATGATGAGCAGCATCACCGGCACAGGCTGTCAGCTTTCTGCCCTGACGGCGGCTTTTGTCACCGCCAACCCCGGCCACCCGCTGGAAGCTGCCGCTGCGGCGGTGTGCGCCATGGGTCTGGCGGGCGAGGTCGCCCACCGGCGGCTCACTCCGCAGGACGGCAACGCTACCTACCGCAATTACATCATTGATGCCATTTACAACATGACCCCCGAACAGCTGGAGAAAGGCGCAAACTATGAAGTGCGATAAACACACCATGCTCCTGTACGCGGTGACCGACCGCGCATGGGTGGGCGAGCAGACGTTGTATCAGCAGGTGGAAAGCGCCCTGAAGGGCGGTGCCACCTGTGTGCAGCTGCGGGAAAAGCAGCTGGGCGACGCAGATTTTTTACAGGAAGCCATCCAGATCCACGCCCTGTGCCAGCAATACGGTGTGCCGCTGTTCATCAACGATAACGTGGAGGTGGCCTTGCAGTGCCACGCCGAGGGCATCCATGTGGGGCAGGACGATATGGCCGCCGCACAGGTGCGCCAGCGCGTGGGCGAGGGCGTGATGATCGGCGTATCCGCCCACACGGTACAGGAAGCGCTGGACGCTGTGGCACACGGCGCGGACTACCTTGGCGTAGGCGCGGTATTTGCCACCCACACCAAGACGGACGTGAGCGAGATGCCCCGGCAGACCCTGCTGGACATCTGCAACGCCGTGGATGTGCCGGTGGTGGCCATTGGCGGCATCCACAAGGAGAACATCCTGCAGCTCAAGGGCACCGGCGTGGACGGTGTGGCGCTGGTAAGCGCCATCTTTGCCGCAAAGGACATCGAGGCCGAGTGCCGGGAGCTGCGCGCCCTTTCGGAGCAGATCGTAAAATAAACACGTTGCAATTCCAAAAAATTCCGCTGTAAAAGGCTTCCCCCGGTCGGGGGAAGCTGTCACCGAAGGTGACTGATGAGGGCCTCATCCGGCGCTAACGCGCCACCTTCCCCCCAAGGGGTGAAGGCTTTTGCGGTATTGCGGATCATAAATCATCATCCCGCGGCAAACCGGGGGCACCACCTTGAGCCGCGTTACAAAATTCATGGAGAAAACCAACATGAAAAGCGTATTTTGCGCAGGTGCCGGCATCCAGAGCGTACTGTTTTTTCTGAATGACGGCTACCTGTCTGCCACCCTTGCCTGCGGGTCGGGAGTTTCTCCGAGGACCGTCCGCTGGGGTGGGACCCTGCTGCCGCAGGCAGTAGGGCGGGCGATGGAATGGCCTGCAACAGCAACGACCGCCGCCAATGGCGGAAACAGGAAGTTGCTGTTGGGGCAGCGGCCAGCAGGATGCGAGTGCTGCTCAATGCACGAAGCATCCGCTGGGTGCCGCAACCCGTACTCGTGTCCGAGGAGAAAGCTCCCGGCACACAGGCTGCCCCGTATCACTGCATGACCAGCACCCTGCTGTTCAGAGATAAACTGTCATTTGGAGGAACACAGCGTATGCAGACTTATACCACCCAGATGGATGCCGCCCGCAAGGGCATCATCACCCCGGAGATGGAGATCGTAGCCAAAAAGGAATACCGCACCACCGAGGAGATCCGCCAGTGGGTCGCCGAGGGCAAGGTAGCCATCCCCGCCAACAAGCACCACAAGTGCCTGAACCCCGAGGGCGTAGGCTCCATGCTGCGCACCAAGATCAACGTGAACCTTGGCGTCTCCCGCGACTGCAAGGACTACAATATCGAAATGCAGAAGGTGATGAGCGCCGTGAACATGGGCGCAGAAGCCATTATGGATCTGTCCAGCCACGGCAACACCCAGCCCTTCCGCCAGAAGCTGACCCACGAGTGCCCGGTGATGATCGGCACTGTGCCGGTGTACGATTCGGTCATCCACTACCAGCGGGATCTGGCAGAGCTGACTGCACAGGACTTCATCGATGTGGTACGCCTGCACGCAGAGGACGGTGTGGACTTTGTTACCCTGCACTGCGGCATCACCCGCAAGACCATCGAGCAGATCCGCAAGCACAAGCGCAAGATGAACATCGTGAGCCGCGGCGGCTCTCTGGTGTTTGCGTGGATGAGCATGACCGGCAACGAGAACCCCTTCTACGAGCACTTTGACGAGATCTGCGAGATCTGCGCCGAGCATGATGTGACCATCTCTCTGGGCGACGCCTGCCGTCCCGGCTGTCTGGCTGACGCCACCGATGTGTGCCAGATCGAGGAACTGGTGCGTCTGGGCGAGCTGACCAAGCGTGCATGGGCGCACAACGTACAGGTGATGGTAGAAGGTCCCGGCCATGTGCCCCTGAATCAGGTCGCCGCCAACATGGAGGTGCAGAAGAGCATCTGCATGGGCGCACCCTTCTATGTGCTGGGACCTCTGGTCACCGATATCGCCCCCGGCTACGACCACATCACCTCCGCTATCGGCGGCGCGATCGCAGCGGCAAGCGGTGCGGATTTCCTGTGCTATGTAACTCCTGCGGAGCACCTTCGCCTGCCCGACCTCAACGACGTTAAGGAGGGCATAATCGCCAGCAAGATAGCAGCCCACGCCGCAGACATCGCGAAGGGAATCCCCCACGCCCGCGACAAGGACAACGAGATGGCGGCGGCACGCCACAAGCTTGACTGGGAGGAGATGTTCAAGGTAGCCGCAGACCCGGATAAGGCTCGCGCTTACTTTGAGAGCGTACCTCCGGCTGACCGTCATTCCTGCTCGATGTGCGGCAAGATGTGCGCAGTCCGCACAACCAACATGATACTTGAGGGCAAGGAAGTCAAGTTCTGCACAGAAAAATAAAATATTAATTCGGAATTCTTAATTCGGAATTATTGTCTCCGCTTCGCGGATATATTTCAAATGAGTAATCAATAGTGAAAAAGCGAATTTCTGCGATTTCGCCTTTGTATGATCCTTTTGGAATACCGCGCGAAGCGCGCTCCATAATTCCGAATTCCGCATTCCTAATTCCGAATTTATTATTGCCCCCGGCGGGGAGCGCCGTCCGGGGTTTATTCCAGCGAGGGAACGCGTGTTTCGCGGTGAGAGGATACTTCTGAGTATCGACCGGCAGTACGGATAATCCGTATTGTAACGCATTTGTGCGTGCGCCGGGATAACTCTGCCCTGCGCCGCGCAGGAAAGAGGTATCTTATGAAAAAGACAAACATCAGAAAGCTTGCTATGGCTGCCGTATTAGTAGCAGTCGCCGTGGTCGGATCGCTGTTCTCGTTCCCGTTCCTGGGAGCAAAGTGCAGCCCAGTTCAGCATCTTGTGAACATCATCGGCGGAGTTTATCTCGGTCCGTGGTACTCCCTCGGAGTTGCATTCTGCGCCAGTCTGCTGCGTAATATTTTCGGACTTGGTTCGCTCATGGCGTTCCCCGGAAGCATGGTCGGTGCGTTCCTTTCCGGCGTTATGTTCCACTGGATATTCAAGGGCAAGCCGCTGGCTCTGCGCCTTCCGATGGCGTATGTCGGCGAGCTGTTCGGAACTTCCGTCATCGGCGGCATGCTGTCCTTCCCGATCGCTTATCTGATCATGAACAACACCGCTGCAACACTGTTCGGATTCGTGTTCCCGTTCTTCGCTTCCAGCGTTGTGGGAACCGTTATCGCTGCTATCGTAGTAACTTCGCTCAAGCGCGTGAAGGCGATCGACGCGTTCTTCGGCGACGTACAGCCGCAGAAATCATGAAAGGCTAAAACCTGATGACCCTTAAACAGCAAATTGCAGGAGCTCTCGCGGATATGCGCGGGAGCTCTCCGTTGATACACTGCATTACGAATTACGTCGCGGCGACGGACTCGGCAAACGCACTGCTCGCGGTGGGCGCAACGCCTGTGATGGCTGACTGCCCGTATGAGTGCGGAGATATAACAAGACGATCGCGGGCATTGCTGCTTAATATGGGAACTTTTTCCGAGGGGCATTACGAAGCTTTCAAGAGCTCCGCCGAAGCTGCGCTGGAGATCGGCATACCGTTCGTGCTCGATCCGGTCGGGCTGAGCGCGAGCGGTTATCGTCAGAAGTGCTTTCAGGAGATCGTGGCCAGCCGCTGTCCGTCTGTGATAAAATGCAATTTTTCGGAAGCGTACACGGTGGCGTGTCTGGCAAAAGTCAAAGCCGAATCGCCCCTCGAGATGTGCCAAAAGATCGCCTGCAAGCTTAACTCTGCCGTGATGATAACGGGCAGCGACGACTACATTTCGGACGGGATTAACAGCTGCATTCTGCACGGCGGCACGGCGAAGCTGACGAAGGTCACGGGCACGGGGTGCGTTACAGGCGCGCTTACGGCGGCGTTTCTC
>ENA-OPSJ01000834-OPSJ01000834.1-human-gut-metagenome-genome-assembly--contig:-NODE-834-length-26149-cov-2.729286_pt1 | contig 26149 bp, 27 predicted proteins | sample MGYA00241801_ERZ501893 | MGnify/ENA primary metagenome ERZ501893 (study PRJEB25962, sample SAMEA2042219) | human gut metagenome | biome: human gut; feature: human-associated habitat; material: faeces...
TTAGTCGAAGTGAAAACTCAAACTTTACTTTACAAAAAAGACCAGGAATCTATCGTATTGATACACAAAAATGTTATACGATAGATTTAAAGAAAGAAGAACGTGAAGAACTTAAAGAATTTTGTCAAAAAATACCATTTGTTTTTTCTACGGCGCTTTTTCCTAAAGAACATATTGAAAATGAAAATAAGGAATTCTACTATGGAATAGGGGTAGAGGAAGAATTTGCGGGAGTACTTGATATCAAGGAAAGTGACTATGTTCATTACTATCCTGAACAGTTATGTCTTTATATGTGCGTTCCTTCTCGTTCGAGTCAAATACTGACATATGAGGTTTTACAGCCCGCCTTTGATTATATGGAAAAAAATAATCTCCAACTCGCAGGAGATGTGATTTCTCAAGTGGTTTCAATGTGGAAACCAGAAGAAGAATATTTTAATTATCATAATATTTGGATTCCCATCAAATAAAAAAGCAATTTCGATTGAAATTGCTTTTTATCTTGTTCTTTGTAATGATTTTTTAAGAATAGAATCATCAATAAAACGAATATATGTTTCTAATGTTTTTTGTCCATAAGTAAAACGTAATTTTGTTTTCTTTGGATAAGTCACTCTTTTGATTTTTCTATAATCAAATAAAACACGACCAATTAAAACTTGTCTATGTCCAAAATAAATAATCCATTGAATCATTAAATAGAAAACAAAAGAATAAATCGTTAAGATATTTAATGGTAAATATACACTATCTACATCACCACTTAATAAGTGGGTAATCATGAAATAAACACAATACACGAACATCACTAAGTAAATAACGATAAGTACACCATAAAATACTTTTCCTTGTATGTTGACACCACAAACCATTGTGTCATCTTTTTTCTTTGTTTTAATAATTGTAGCGACGAAGTTGATAATTAAATATGTAATCCATACTAAAACAACAGCTACTAAAATAGGTAATAAATATTTTAAATCTCCCATAAAAGACGCTCCTTTAAATAATTACCTTATTATTATACAAGAAAAAACAAAAATAGTATAGTAGGAAAAATACCTATTAATAAGGCAAATATGTTACAATGATAAAAAAGGAGAACACAATGGAAATTACAAAGGAAATATTAGAAAGTATTTTAGATGCTTATAGTTATGAAATTGTTTTTTTGTAGAGCGACAACATATTGTGAGTTATATGAATAAAATAGCCAAAGAACGCTATGGAAATCGTGCACAAATCAATCAAAGTTTATTCAACTGTCATAATGAAAGCTCTAAAGCTAAAATTGAAGAATTTTTAAAAAGAGCTGATACTGGTGAAAATGAAATATTTGAAACGTATAATAAAAAACAGGCGAAAGAGAATTCTTTGTGCCTGTTCGTAATCATGATCAACAAGTTATTGGTTATTTTGAAAGACATGAAATACCATGGGACGAAAATAATCCAGCAATCCCTGTAATAGAATATTGGACGCATAGAAGATAGTCCCATCTTCTTTTTTTTATGCGTAGTAGCGAGCATAGTATTCATCAAAAGTTAAACCACTTTTTTCAATTTTTTTGGCCAGTTTTTTACCAACATAGCGAATATGCCAAGCTTCATAACTGTAGCCAGTTAGATTTTCTTTATCTTTAGGATAGCGTAGAATAAAGCCATATTGGCTCAACTGATTTAAAAACCAAGTATATTGAGGATGTTTTTCAACGTCTTCAAATTTATATTGATCTAAAGCAATATCAAGACCTAAGCCTGTGGTATGTTCACTGTGACTAGGACGTGAGCACGTTTCATCGGCTCTTTCTACGCTATAAGTTTCTACCATATGATTATAGATTTCTTTTTGCCATGAAGTTGAGCGATAGCCAGAGGCAACATAAAGTTCAAATCCTTTATTGGTGCAGGCTTGTTTTAAGGCTTGAAAATCATCATAAACAACTTTTCGAGCAGTATGTTTACGATAAGGTGTCCCATAAGTTCCTGGGCTGGTATTGATTTCAACAAGATCACTTGGCTCATAATTTTCATCAAGTTGATAATATTTATTAACAAGAGTATTTAAAGCATTAGGATTTTCTTGTTTAATAATTTTTTGATAAAAATCATAATCACGATTCATATTTACAAGTGTATAGACTTCTTTTTTTGTTAAATCAGGATGTGATTTTTGATAGTTATTGTAGCGCTCTTTATATTCTTTATGATAATAACTGATAGTTGTTTTCTTTTTAGTTGATGTTTTTGTTTCTTTTTGTTTGGTTTTAGGAATGAAGAGAAGAAAACCTAAAATACATACAATAAGAAATACGAGAACTATTTGTTTTCTTTTCATATGAACCTCACATTTTTATTTTAATATCTTTATTATTAATTGTTTCTTGAATGTAAGTTTTAAATTCTTCAATAATATTTGGTTGATTTTTTAAAATCGTATGTTGACTTGCCAGTTCTTGCGTATAGTCTTGAAGTGGGTAAATAGTGACAACATCATCATTATAATGATTGATTAAAGGAATATAAGTGATATTTTCAATAGATATGTTGTTTGCTTTTTTAACGAAATCTAATGAAATCATACCTTCTAATTGATTATAAACACCTTTCATTGTACTTAAAAAATTTCCTAAAGAATAGATCACAAGTGTATTGTTGATTTTTTCAATAGGTTGAATTTGATGAGGATGATTTCCAATAACTACATCAACACCTAAATCAGCAAAATACTGAGCATATTCTTTTTGTAAATCAGAAATTTGAGAAATATCTTCTTTGCCCCAATGACAAGCAACGATAATGACATCACTTTGTTCCTTTGCCTTTTCAACATCTTCTTTAATTTGTTCTTTATCTAGTTGTCCTAATATATAGGGATATGTTTGAAGTTGATTGCGATATTGACGTTTTGTGGCTTCATTGACGCCAAACGTATAAGAAAGGAAACTGAAACGAATGCCGTTTTTTTCAATAACACGGATTGTTTGACGATCTTCTTGACTGTCATATAGTCCGGAAAAAAGAATATTAGATTGTTTTTTCCATAACTGTGCTGAAGAAATAAGGGCATCTTTTCCTAAATCCATTGAATGATTTGTCGCACCACTTACCATATTAAAACCTGTATCTTTTAAATCTTCAATAAGCGCTTCAGGAGAATTAAAATTAGGGTAACCTTTAATACCATATTGATTACCAGCAATCAAAGTTTCCTGATTGACATAAGCTAGATCATGTTGAGAAATATATTTTTTTACATTTTGATAACAAGGCTTAAAGTTATATGTATTTCCATTTCTTGCAAACTTGAAGACATTTTCATGAATGATATTGTCACCTACAGCAACCATAGAAACTGTCGGATCATCTGCATGTTTTTTAGCCTTTTTTATACTTGTACGAGGTTGAACAGTAGAATTGTCATAGGAAATAAGTGCACAAAGTGTAAAAATTAAAAAGGTAATGACACATGTTGTTAAAATAATTTTCTTCTTATTATACTTTTTCAAAATAACACATCCTTTTCTTTTGACTATATATGTATTATTATTGATTTGCTAATAAATAAACATTTTGGAGATAAGAAATGAAAAATAGTGAAACAAAAGAAGAATATGAAATAGAATATCAAAATGTCGATTATTATGGAGAATATAAATATTCTGATTTATTATCGAAATTATCGAATCTTGCAACTAAAAATGCGATAGAAATAGGTTTATGGAATGAAAGTTTTAATGGAAAATATGGTTGGGTTTTGGTTAAACAAACAGTAAAATTAAAAAGACCGCTTTTAATAGGAGAAAAACTCACTGTTTCTACCCGTGCTAAAGGAGAAAGAAAAATCCAATATTTTAGAACCTATGATTTAAAAGTCAATGATGAACTCATCGGAGGTATTTATTCCATTTGGACATTAATAGATATTGAAAAAAGAAGAATTGTTAGACCACAAAAAGTAGGAATAAGTATTCCTGAATGTGAGGAATATCCAAGTTTTGTAGAAAAATATGAACCGCTTTTAGATATAGAAACTAAAAAAGTTCAAACAAGAGAAGTTGTATATAGTGATATTGATTTAAACAAGCATATGAACAATGCCCGTTATTTAGAGTGGGTCATGGATCTTCTACCTCAAGAAAAAAAGCAAGATTTCTTTATTGATGAAATGACAATGCATTATTTAAAAGAGATAGCACCTAAGAGTAGGGTGGATTTATATTATGGACAAGAAGATGATTGTTTTAAAATCGAATTTAAGATTGACGACCAGACACATTTTGTTATATCGGGAAGATTTAAAGAAAAGAAAGTATAATAGGATAAAGTATATCATAATGTAGTATATCGTAATATACTAAGAAAAAAAGTGATTCTCATTTAAAACAAGAATCACTTTTCTTATCTATTAATACATTGTAGGAGTTGGAACTTCGTTTTTAGAAGTATCTTTTGCATCTGCGATACCCGCTTCGGTTGTAATGAACAATGAAGCAATACTGCAAGCATTTAATAAAGCACTACGAGTGACTTTGGTTGGATCAATGATCCCTTTTTCAAACATATCGACCCATTGCCCGTTTTTAGCATCAAAACCATAATTCTTTTGAGCGGCTTTTTGATTTTCAACAATGTCTTCTGCATTATATCCAGAGTTTTCAGCAATTTGTTGAATTGGTGCAAATAATGCTTCCATCACAATGTGAATACCTTTTTGAACATCTACATTATCAGATCTTAATTGAGGTTTTACTTCTTTATAAGCTTCTACTAAAGCAGCGCCACCCCCAATAACAATACCTTCTTCAACAGCAGCTTTCGTAGCATTTAAAGCATCTTCAATACGTAATTTTTTTTCTTTTAATTCACTTTCAGTTGTTGCTCCAACTTTAATAGTCGCAACACCATTAGATAATTTACCTAAACGTTCTTTTAATTGTTTTTGATCATAAGAAGAAGTTGTTTTTGCTAATTGATTTTCAATGCTTTCAATACGTTGTTTTAAACTATCTGATGGATTATTACCAGCAATCATTGTTGTATGATCTTTTGTGACAATGATTTTTTTAACAGTTCCTAATTGATCCAATGTAACATCTTTTAATTCCATAGAAAGATCTTTATTAATAAAGGTACTACCTGTAAGAGCAGCAATATCTTCTAATGTAGCTTTTTGATTATCACCAAATCCAGGAGCTTTTGTTGCGACAACATTGAATGTACCTCTTAATTTATTTAAAACAAGGGTTGAAATAACTTCGTTTTCAAAGTCATCAGCAATTAATAATAATGGTTTATTACTTTGAACGATTTGTTCAAGAACAGGAAGAATTTCTTGTAAGTTATTAATTTTATGGTTTGTGATAAAGATATAAGGGTTTTCCATTTCAACAGACATTTTATCTTGATTTGTGACCATGTATGGAGAAACATAACCTTTATCATATTGCATACCTTCATTGATTTCTAAGATATTATCAAAGCTATTAGATTTATCAACATTGATAATACCGTTTTTACCAACTTTATCCATGGCAGAAGCAATCAATTGACCAATTTCTTCATTACCTGCAGAAATAGTAGCTACTGAGGCGATATCTTGATTTGTTTCAATCTTATGAGAATTTTTCAATACCACATCAGCAACGGCTTTACCTGCTTTTTCAATACCTTCACGCATTAAAACAGGGTTTGCTCCTTTATCAACAGCTTTTAATCCATTCACAATCATATTTCGAGCAAGAATAGTAGCCGTTGTTGTCCCGTCACCAGCTACATCATTGGTTTTATTAGCAACTTCATATACAAGCTTAGCTCCCATATTTTCAAATTTATCTTCAAGTTCTATTTCCTTGGCAATGCTTACACCATCATTTGTAATCAATGGCGAACCATAACCTTTATCTAAGACAACATTACGTCCTTTAGGACCTAACGTCACACTTACAGCATCCGCTAATACATTAACACCTTTTAACATCGATTGACGTGCATCGTTTGAAAATCTTACTTCTTTACTCATAAATATCTGCCTCCTTATTCAAATTTTGCAATAATATCTTTTTCATCAATAACAATATAATCTTGATCCTCAACAGTCACTTTCGTACCTGAATATTCTTTATAAATTACACGATCATTTTCTTTTAATGATGAAGTACATTCATCACCAACAGCAATGACACTTGCAATCGAAGGAACTTCTTTCTTTTCTGTTGATAAAACAATTCCACTTGTTGTTTTATTTTCCTTTTCTTCTTTTTTTATTAATACAAATTTATGTAATGGTTTAATCATACTCTTCACTCCTTTAGCACTCACTGTATCCTTGTGCTAATTTGTATTATAGTCGTTTATATTAACTGAATATGAATTTTTTAGCACTCTAGTAAATTAAATGCTAAACATAGTTACAAAAAAAGTGCCTACTTTACCAAATAAAAAAGATATTTTAAGATGTTGATGAAAGGAAGGATAAGAAATGATTAATAAAGAAAATTGGAAAGAAAATTATACACATATTTCAAATGAAGTTATTGATAATGAAAAGGTTTTAAGAGTTATTAAAAGTGGAAAAATTAATGAATATGATGAAAATACGTACGCTAAATTAGTTGATTCATCATTTCATAATGGAATTATTGAAGTAAAGATGCTTAGTCGTTTATTAAAAGAGGCACCAGATTTTGCGAGAGGATTTATTGGTATTGCATATCGTATTCATGAAGATGATACAAAATTTGAATCATTTTATGTAAGACCTACAAATAGTAGACAATGTGATGACCGGTAAGGAAACAACATGGTTGTCAATATTTTTCTTATCCAACCTATACATTTGCCTATTTTAGAGAACGCGGCATTACAAAATATGAAAATCAAGTAGACATTGACTTAAATGAATGGATCAGTTTAAAAGCGGTGATTGAAGATGAAAAAGCAATTTTCTATTTAAATGATGATCTTCAACCATCATTAGTGGTAGATCAAATGATTCATGATAAATCAATGAGAGGAAATATTGGTTTCTTTGTAGATATTGGAACAGAAGCTTTCTTTAAAGATTTAAAAATTACTTATTTTGATTAAAAGATAATTTCTAGAGGTCTAACAGCGTTAGACTTCTTTTTTATGGCTTTTATATTTTGTAATATTTAACATTTTAAATGGTAGAGATGTTAAAATTATATTCAATATCTTTTTTTGATGAGATTAGGAAAATTATTGCATTTTTAAATGTAGAAGGTTTCCTTTTGACAAAATTTTAATTTGATATAATAAAGATAGAGGAAGGTGGAAATACCAATGAGAATGTATCTAATTATGAAAGATTTTATAAATTCAAATATATATCTCTCACTAGATTACTTTGTTCAAAAGTATGATGTTTCAAAAAGAACGATTCAAAATGACTTATCATACTTAATGCGTATTTCTCCTCGAAAAGGTTTTACATTTCATAACAAAAGAGGTTCTGGATATCTCTTAGAAATAACAAATGATGAATTGTTTAAAGATTTTATGGAAAGCTTAAATGAAGGTATTTATTTTCAGGTTAAAGAAAGACCAGCACAAATTTTAGCTTATCTTGCTATTCAAACTGGATATATTTCTATGAATAACATTGCAGATACTTTTCAAGTATCTAAGACTGTTATAAAGCATGATATGAATGATGTTGAAAATCTAGCAAAGAGTTATCATTTTGAATTAGAAAGAAAAACACATTATGGTATTTTGTTACGTTATGAATTGACATCTTTTAAAAAGTACTTAGTTGAAGAATATTTAAATCAAAATGTTTTTATTCAAACGGCAGTAAATGATGTTATTGAAGAATTTAATGACATTGAACAAAAGTTAATTAGACAGTTGAATAAAGAAGGATTGAAAATCAACTATAATGAACTTTTAAATGTGATTGAGTATTTAAAAATTGTTATTTATATTGCACATAGACAAGATGAACAAAAAGAGGAATTTATTTTTGATAAAAATAATGAAATTCATCGAATTGTTGAATTCTTAGTTGGAATATTAGAAAAGAAATATGCTATAGGATTAAGTAAAAAAAGCATAGAAGAGATTTTAGAAGTTTTACAAAAAAATATAAAAAGAGAAATAGGTTCAATATCTTCTTTTACAAATTATTTAAAAGAAGACATTGAAGAATTTATAAAACAAATAGATGAAAAATATGATACGAAATTTCTTGAAGATGAAGACTTTAAGAAAATGTTGTTAACACATGTTTCATTGTTAATAGATAGATTACATAATAAAATTTCATATCAAAATCCATTAGCTAATGAGCTAAATATTACATACCCAATGATGTTTAATATCGCTCTTCAATTTTGTAGCATGTTACATGAAAAATACAACGTTGAAGTGACATTTGATGAAATTGGTTTTGTAGCGATGCATTTTGCATCACATATGGAAAAGGAAAAACAAGGTAAATTGTTATCTTATAATCGTATTGGAATTGTTTGTTCATCAGGTGGTGGAAGTGCTTATATGATCAAGATACAAATTGAATCATTATTTCCTCAAGCAGAGGTACAAACATTTTCATTTTTACAACAAGATGAATTGAAAACATTTCAACCTGATTTAATTTTTACAATCATGCCTTTATCTCAAGAAATCAAGGCACCAATTATTTATATTAAAGAACTACTTGATGATAGAGATTTAGTTAAGATTAAACAAATTTTACAATGTGAAGAATATGATCCTTATACTTTGATTCAAGATAATCCTATGTATTATTCATTCTTTTCTAAAGATTTTTTTAAATTTATAGAAGCAGATAGTTATGAAAATATTATTCGGATGATGGGACAGGAATTAGAGGAAAAAGGTTATGGTAAAAAAGGCTATACTGATTTGATTTTTGAACGTGAATCGTATGTAAGTACTATTTATACAAATGGAGTTTGTATACCCCATCCACTTGAAACAGATGCACTTAAAAATATGATTTCTGTAGCTATTTTAAAGAAACCATTTGTACAAAATGGCAAAGAAATAAAAATAGTTTTTATGATTTGTTTAAAGAAAGATCAAGTTGAAATATATAAAGTAATAACTAAAAAGTTATATCGTTTAATGCAAAAGAGTAATTATGTTGAAATGTTAACGAAGGTTGATTCTTTTGAAGAAATGATGAGTTTAATGAAAGAAATAGGAGGTGGAAATAATGAATAGTGAATTGCTAAAAGAATTGAGTAATGCTGATAGTGTAGCATCAGTAGAAGATGAAGTAAGATCGATTCTCTATCGAGAATTAGCAAAATATAGTGATGAAGTTTTTAGTGATCGTTTAGGAAGCATTATTTTTCATAAAAAAGGGACTTCACCAAATCCTTTAAAAATCATGTTTTGTGCTCATATAGATGAAGTAGGTTTTATGGTAAGACATATTTCTGATATTGGTTTTGTATATTTAGTAGCTTTAGGTTCAGTTTTAAATAAAAGCAAAGAAATGCAAATGGTTAGAATTACGACGCAAGATGGTAAAAAAGTGGAAGGCTTATTAAATGTGACTAAAGATAGCAACGGTAACGTTAAAGAAATGTACGTTGATATTGGAGTTGATAGTGCAGATGAAGTAAAAGCTTTAGGAATTGATGTTGGTGACATGGTTTGTTTTGCTAGTGAAGCAAGACAGATTCAAGATAAGGTGATTGCTGGCAAGGCAATGGACGATCGAACAGGATGCTATGTCATGATAGAAGCGATGAAAAGAATTCATGGAGATGTTGAAAATGATATTTATTTTGTAGGAACAAGTAGTGAAGAAGTTGGTGTAAGAGGTGGTAAAACAGCGACGCATCTTATTGATCCTGATATTGTTTTTGCACTTGATGTTGCGAATAATCCAGAACTTGTTAAAAACTATACGAACCATCGTTTAATTGGTAAAGGGCCAATGATTGTTCATTATGACAAAACTCTTTCACCAAATAAAAAACTGATTAAATACGTTAAAGAATTAGGCAATGAACATGGAATACCTTATCAAAGCGATATGTTCGGTGGAGGAGGAACAGATGCTGGAAATGCACACTTAGAAAAAGGTGGACGTTTGGCACTTGTTTTAGGAATACCACTTAGATATTGTCATGGATCTTATTCATTTGTTCATAGTGATGATTTAGAAAGTTTGACACAGTTAGTTAACTGCTTAATAGATCATTTGACATATCAAGATTATCAAAATTTTATTAATTTTATTGGAGGATAAACAAATGACAGAAACGGAACAAATTATTGTAGGATTAATTTCTTCAGCTGGACAAAGCAAATCTTTAGCTTTTGAAGCGTTGAAGAAAGTAAAAACAGGTGAATATGATGAAGCAAGAAAGATATTAGAACAAGCTAAAGAAGCTGATTTACAAGCTCACACTGTTCAAACAAAGCTTATTCAAGCCGAAATGTCAGGCTCTGGAAATAAGCCGGAAGTTGGGTTATTAATGGTTCATGCACAAGACCATTATATGACTTCTCAATTAGCAAGAGATCTAATTGAAGAACTAATAAATGTATTTGAAGCAAAGGAGGGTAAATAATGAGAATTGTATTATGCTGTGCAGGTGGACTTTCTACAACAATGCTTATGAATAGTATGAAAGATACAGTACATAACAGTGCAAAATTAAATGATGCTGATTTTGATTTTATCGCTATTCCAATTGATATTCTACAATCTGAAGCAGACAATTGTGATGTTTTAGTTTTAGGGCCACAAGTTGCACATAAATTAGATGCAGTAAAACCTATCATCGAACCTCGTAAGATTCCTTATGTTATTGTTGATCAAGAAACATATGGAAAAATGGATGGGACAACTGTCATGAAACAAGCGTTAATTGCGCGTAGAAAAGCAGATTTAAAAAAATAATTTTATGGGGAGGAAAAAACGATGTACTCAAAATTTGAGAACTTTATGAAAAAGTATTTAGCACCGCTTGCTGATAAAATGGATAAAGAAGTTCATTTGAGCGCTGTTAAAAAAGCAATGGTTGCAATGACACCATTGTTAATTATCGGTAGTTTTTGTTTGATCCCAGAAGCAATTCCAAATATGATTGGAAAAAATCATGTAATTTCTCAATGGATCTTAGCAAATTTGGATATTATCTATATTCCTTATAATGTAGGTATGGCTTTAATGTCAGTTTATGTTACTGTAATCATTGCATATCAATTAGCTAACTCTTATAAGTTAGATATTCCAGGATGTGTAACAATGGGATTAGTATCATTCTTAATGTTAGTTGTAGAATTCACAGAAGATGGTGGAATTTCTAAAACTTATTTAGGACCTAAAGGTTTATTCTGTGCAATGTTTGCAGGATTTATCGCTGTTGAATTATTCCGTTGGTGTAAAAAGAAAAACTTTACAATCAAGATGCCAGATACAGTACCTGATTTCGTATCTCGTTCTTTTGAAATGATTCCTATTTCAGTAATCATTATTGGGTTCTTCTTAATTGTACGTATTGTTTGTGTCAATGTATTAAATACAATGCCACCATTAATCTTTACAGCAATCTTTGCACCATTAGTAGGATCTATGGATAATCCAATTGCTTATACTTTCTTAAAAATGTTACAAGCTTTAATATTCTTCTTTGGTATTCATCCATCAGTATTAAGCCCAATTACAAGTCCAATTTCGACTCAATTCTTAGCAGAAAATATTGCTGCTGTTCAAGCTGGTCATGTAGCAACTCACTTCTATGCTCCTGGACCTGAATCAGCATTTGGTAACTTTACAGGTAGTGGTGTTACTATTGGTTGTGTATTCTGGTGCTTAATGAGTAAGAATAAAGCTTTAAAACAAGTTGGTAGATTATCATTTATTCCAGCATTATTTGGAATTAATGAACCAATTCTATTTGGTGCGCCAATCGTATTAAATCCAATGTTCTTTATTCCATTTGTTATTTGTGGTGGTATTATTGGTTCATTAGGTGGATGGGCGATGTATTTAGGTATTATGAAATGTTCAACCTTTACACCACCATATGTAGGTGTATTCCTAGAAGGATTCTTAACGAATATGGATCCTATGTCTATAGTTGTTAATGCAGTACAATTAATACTATCTATTTTAATATGGTATCCATTTGTTAAATCATATGAAAAAACTTATGGTAATAAAGAAGAAGAAACTAATGCTATCAGTGCAGAAGATGCAGCTATCTTAGACGATTTAGACTTAGACTTCTAATTAATAGGCAAGTTTCGACTTGCCTTTATTTGTAGGAGGATTAAAAATGGCAAAAAGAATAAATAAAATACAAGAATTTTTAGATGAAAAAGATATAGATGCTTTATTAATTAAAAGTAAAACAGTAAAAAAATGGATGAATACTATGACTGGTAGTGGTTGTCAAGTATTGATTACAAAAGAACATGGCTATTTAATTGTAGATGGGCGTTATATTACAGAAGCCAAAGAAAAAGAACATGATTTAGAAATTATATTACATAATCCACATTTAACGGGACGTAATTATTTAGGAACAGTAGAAGAAATATTAAAAAAAGAAAAATGTAAAACGCTAGGAGTAGAAGCGTATCAAGTATTAGTGAAGGAATATCAAGAAATAGAAAAATTAGGGATAGAAGTTCTTTTATTGGATCAAGAAATTGCTCATCTTCGTATTGTTAAAGAAGATGAAGAAATTGAAGCTATGAAAAAATCAATTGCAATTACTGATGAAATCTATCAAAAAGTAATTGAACACATTCATGTAGGGATGAGTGAATATGAAATTAGCGCTTTAGTGCAATATTATTCAATTGCATCTGGTGCACAGCAAATGTCTTTTGATACAATAGTAGCAACAGGTGAAAGAACAGCTTTACCACATGGTCGTCCAACTTCAAGAAAAGTAAAAGCTCATGAACCTATTATGATTGATTTTGGTATTCAATATCAAAATTATCAATCAGATATGACACGTATGTGTTTTATTGGAGAACCTGATCCAAAAATCAAAGAAATCTATGATGTTGTTTTAAAGGCACAACTCGCTGGTCTGGGTGCTATTAAAGCAGGCGCTAAGGGAAAAGATGTTGATAAAGCAGCTAGAGATGTGATTGAGGCTGCAGGTTATGGTGAATATTTTAATCATGGTTTAGGACATGGATTAGGAATTGGTGAAGATGGTGAAGGACCAACTTTAAATTCAAAGAGTGAAACAGTTTTACAAGAACATATGATGATGTCTTGTGAACCAGGTGTTTATGTTCCTGGTGTTGGTGGTGTTCGTATTGAAGATGATGTTGTTATTATTGATGGTGTAGGTGTACCATTAAATAAAACAACAAAGGATTATATTATTTTGGAGGAAAAATAAATGAAGTATGATTTTAATGAGGTTCATAATCGTTTAGGTACTTATTGTACACAATGGGATTATATACAAGATCGTTTTAATAAAAAGGATTTAATACCATTTTCAATATCTGATACAGATTTTATTATTCCTAAACCTATTACTGAAAAAATATTTGAGGTGGCACATCATCAAATTTATGGATATACAAGATGGAATCATCATGATTTTAAATCATCTATTACAGGATATTTTGAAAGAAGACATCATACACATATTGAAGAAGATTGGATCTTATATAGTCCTACTGTGATGTATTCAGTTTCCTTATTGATTCGTTTATTAAGTCAACCTCATGATAAAGTATTAACATTTGAACCTATGTATGATTCATTTTATACAGTTATCCAAGATAATGATAGACAATTAGTTGCTCATCGTTTAATATCAAAAGATGGGACATTTGAAATAGATTTCGATCTTTTTGAAAAACAAGTACAAGAATGTCAATTATTATTGCTTTGTTCTCCACATAATCCAACAGGAAGAATTTGGACAAAAGAAGAAATGGATCAAATAATAAAGATATGTAAAAAATATCAAGTAAAAATTATTTCTGATGAAATTCATATGGATATTCAATTAAGAGATAGAAAACATATCCCTTTATTATCTTATATTCATGAATATGATGAACTTTATACAGCAGCCTCATCTAGTAAAACATTTAATACACCAGGATTAATTGGTTCATATTTAATGATACCAAATGAAGAAGTTAGAGAAAAATTCTTGATGCATACAAGAAGAAAAGATTTCTTAAATTCTGTAAGTATTTTTGGTATGTATGCGACAATGATAGGTTATACACAATGCGATGATTATATTGATCAACTTAATGATTATATTAAAGAAAATATGAAAATTGTAGAAGAATTTATAAAAGAAGAGTTGCCTGATTTTAAATTTAAAACACCAGATGGAACTTATTTAGCTTGGATTGATGCAAGAGATGTTCCATATACTGCTGAAGAAATACAAGATGCTTTAGTGAATGTTGGTGGAATTGGGATTATGAAAGGTGAAATTTATGGTGGCCCAAAATATTTAAGAATGAATATAGGGTGTCCACAATCTAAATTAAAAGAAGGATTGCGAAGATTTAAAATAGCAATGGATGCATTATATTCAAAATAGGAGGTATTTATTATGCATTATTTATTAATTAAAATTCAATTACTGTGGGCTAAACATACAAAATGGCTAGATAGAAATCCTGTAAAAGTTCCAGTAAGTAAACGTGTTATAGCTTATGCTATTGATTGGGCAGTTGGAGGTATTATTAGTGGTTTTCCTGCTGTTTTATTCTATGGGGGAGTTACTGGTAGATCAGATATGTTTAGTGATCTTTATGTTTTTCCTAGCTTAGGTTTTCCAACGTATTGGTCCTATCTTGCAGGTATATTATGTATTGTTGTGGCTTTTGTTTATTATATTTATATTCCTTATAAGAAATATCCAGGACAAACACTCGCAAAACATTGGTTAAAAATAAAGATTGTAAATAATGATGATTATAGTGATGTGAGTTTAAAAACTTTGATTATTAGACAAGGGGTTGGATTATTCTTATTAGAAGGTTCGGCTATTATTGTTACTAATTATTTAAGACAAATGCTTACACTAGCAACAGGTTTCTATTTTGACTATTATTTAAAAATGATTGGTATGGTTATTACAATGATTTCAGGAGTTTTTGTTCTAGGATCAACTTCTCAAAGAAGTATCCATGATTATCTTGCTAAGACAAGAGTTGTGGGTGAAGATGAAAAACCAGCAAAAAGAAAAGAAAAAAAGAATAAAAAAATAAAAAGAAAAAATAATGCATAATAGTAAAATATAAAGAACAATGTCTTATCATTACATTGTTCTTTTTTATTTAAAGATTTTTTCCATATCAAAAGGAAGAGGGCATTCAATTATTATTGGTTGATTATTTAAAGGATGAATAAATTCTAAACAATAAGCATGCAAAGCCATTCTCTTGATCTTAGAAGAAACTTTTCCATAAAGTGAATCACCAACAATAGGATGATGTAAATGATTCAAATGAACTCTTATTTGATGTTTTCGACCAGTTTCAATTTGACATTTTATAAGTGTATAATTTCCTTTTGTTTTAATTTCTTTAAAATGTGTTAAAGCATCTTTACCTGTTTTAGAAATACGCATTTTATTTTTACTATGACGGTCTTGACCGATAGGTAAATCAATAGTCATTTCTCTTTTAGGTAAATGTCCTTGAATGATGGCAAGATAGGTTTTCTTGATTTCTTTAGAAGCAATTAAAGCATCAAAGTAAGGTTGTAAAAGTGCACATTTACAAAACATCACAAGACCGGTCGTATCCCTATCTAAACGATGAAGATAACGAATCGGTAAATCTTGATAGCTTTGTTGGTAATAATAACTCACATAATTACAAAGAGTATTTTTTTTACTTTTATCATCAGGATGAATAATGAGGTTACTTGGTTTATTGACGACACAAAGCAAGTCATCTTCATAGATGATTTCTAAGGAACTTTCTTCTTCGATAAAATCTCTGCCTTGTTCATAGGCTTTAATTGAAAGAATATCTTTATCTTTTAAAATGGTTTGATAATCAACATAAGTATTATTTAAAGTATAGTCTTTATTTTGACGAAGTAAGTGAATTGTTTTTTTAGAAAGATGCAGATAATGAAAGAATTCAAGAAGTGTCATTCCTTGAATTCTTTCATCAATTTCTATTACTAAATGATTCTTTTCTTTATGATAATGCATAAACTGTTACTTTGATATCAATTGTGATATCTAAACCTTGTAAAGTATCTAAAACGCCACGTTTTTCTTTTTTAATATGATAATAGTGTGGTGTCATCATTAAAAGATTTAAAGCATCTTCACGATTAGAAATATGAACTTTTTCTTTAAAGTCATAACTTTTCACTTGATTAAAATCTAAACGAATATACTTATCACTCTTTACTTTGATTTCATCATAAATCAATTCTTTAATTTCAATTAAATGTTGATTGTTAGCAGTAACATGAACAATATAACCATTTTCTTTTAATGCTCTTTTTAATTCATCTTGATTTACTACTGTAAATAAAGCACAGATAAAATCTAAACTATGATCTAAGATAGGAATATTTTTAGAATTTCCTACAAGCCAAGTAACATCTTTACGATAACGTGTCGCCATATCAATAGCAATCTTGGAAATATCTAAACCATAGATATTACTGTTTTCAAAATGTTTCTTTAAACCTTGAGTATAATATCCTTCTCCACATCCTAAATCTAAAATACTTAAATGATCTTGATGTTTGAATTCATCAATACACGTAATCACTTGATTTAAGATAGGATCATAATAACCTTTATTTAAGTATGCTTTTCTTGCGACAAGAGATTCTTTACTATCTCCTGGATTATTGGTAGCTTTATCAGGGTTTAATAATAAATTGATATATCCTCTTTTAGAAATGTCATAACAATGATTGTTTTCACATTTAAGTGTTTTGTTTTCTAAATGAAGTTGTTGATGACATTTGGGACAAGCTAATAATTTCATAGTATCACCTCGAATGTATTATAACAAAAGACAATCTAAAAATTAACTGAATTTAAGATGAAATTGTGTTACTATTAAGGGCAAGGGAGGGATGCTTGATGTTTTTTAGAAAGAAACAAAAAGTAGACTTAGATGCTAAGTTTAAAGAAGTGTATCGTGAAGTAAATAAAATTACGGCTGATGCTGGAAATGAATTAGATGTGACAATCAAATATTCACAATTGAAATTAGCTTGTCGTAAGTATGATGAATTGATTGATTTGATTCATCAAGGAGCTAATTTTGAAGAAAAACATTTTCTTTCTTTAAAAGAAAGTGTAGAAGAAGAAACAAAGAGAGTAGAAGGTTTATTAGATGAAGATTAAAGCATATAAGAAGGATTTTGATTATACGTATACTTTAGGAGTTTTTGAAACGATTGAGTTATTAAAAAATCGACCTGATCTTGTTTTAAGAGTATATATAAAAAGTAATTCTTATAAGAATAAAGGTATTCCTATCATTGATGGAATTTGTAGAGAAAAACATATTGAATTAATTGAAAGTGATAATACAATTCAAAAATTATCAAAAAAAGATAATTGTTTTGCGATAGCAATCATTAAAAAATATGAAATGACTTTACAAGAAGGAAATCATGTTGTTTTAGTAAATCCTGGGGATATGGGGAATATGGGAACAATTATGAGAACAATGTTAGGATTCAATTATTATAATTTAGCGATTATTAGACCAGGTGTCGATGTTTTTGATCCTCGTGTTTTAAGAGCTTCGATGGGAGCAATGTTTCATTTGAATATTGAGTATTTTGATAGTTTTGAAGATTATTTAAAAAGATTTCCAAGTCATGATATTTATACCTTGATGTTAAAAGGGGCAACGAATATTCATAAGGTTGAATCCCCAAAAGGGTATCATTCTCTTGTTTTTGGTAATGAAAGTAGTGGTTTACCGGATGGGTATTTAGATTATGGAAAATCTATTTTTATTCCTCATAGTCATCATATAGATTCATTGAATCTTTCCATGGCTTTAGGAATGACGTTGATGCATTTTTCAAAAGATGAATTTAAAGATAAAGAAGTGTTATAGGAGAGAAAAGTATGTTTGATTTTGATGAAGTTGTAGATAGAAAAGGAACAAATTGTGCTAAATGGGATACGATTGAAGCAAATAATAAACCTAAAGATGTGTTACCTATGTGGGTTGCAGATATGGATTTTAAATCACCAAAGGAAATTGAAAATGCATTAGTTAAAAGAATTAAACAAGGCGTTTATGGGTATTCATTTGCGCCAGATGAGTATTTTGATGCGGTTATTTCTTGGATGAAAAGAAGACATGACTTTGATATCAAGAAAGAATGGATTGTACCAACACCAGGTGTGGTAACAGCAATTAAATTATGTGTGAATGCTTATACAAAGGAAAATGATGCCATCATTATTAATAAACCTGTTTATTATCCGTTTGATTTTTCAATTGAATTAAATCATCGTAGAATTATTGAAAATGAAATGGTTTATAAAGAGAATTCTTATGAAATGGATTATGTAGCTTTTGAAAAAGCGATTGTAGAAAATGATGTTAAAATGTTTATTTTATGTAATCCGTATAATCCAATTGGAAAAGTATGGAAAGAAGATGAATTAAAACAAATTGGTGAAATTTGTAAGAAACATCATGTTTTAGTCATTGTTGATGAAATTCATGAAGATTTTGTTTATGGGGATCATATACATATTCCTTTCTATAATGTAGATGAAAGTTATAAAGAATTCTCTGTTGTTTTAACGGCACCATCAAAAACATTTAACTTAGCAGGACTACAAACATCTAATATTATTATTGCGGATGAAAAATTAAGAAAAGCTTATCAAGAAACAATGAATCGTTATGGGGTTAATGAACCAAACTTCTTAGGTATTATTGCTTGTATGACAGCCTATAATGAATGTGAATTATGGGTAGATGAAATGTTGGAATATGTTTATGATAACTTTACTTATTTCGATGAATTCTTAAAAGAAAATTTACCTCATATTCATTTAGTTAAACCTGAAGGTTTATATTTAGGATGGGTTGATTTTAGAGAATGTGGTTTAAATAAAGATGAATTAGAAAAAACAATGTTAGAAAAAGCCGGTTTATGGTTAGATGAAGGATATATCTTTGGAACAGGTGGAGAAGGTTTTGAAAGATTTAATCTTGCAATTCCAAGAAGTGTTTTAGAAGATGCTTGTCAAAGATTATTAAAAGCTTTTGGAAAATAAGGTTTTTATGATAAAAACTATGGAAATTCTAAATAAAAGATAGTATTATATAACCGAAAAAAAGAAAAGGAGATTTGTTATGGGATTAGTATCAGCAACAGAAATGTTAAAGAAAGCTAAAGAAGGACATTATGCAGTAGGTCAATTCAATATCAACAACTTAGAATGGACTAAATCAGTATTATTAACTGCAGAAGAATTAAAAGCACCAGTAATCTTAGGTGTTTCAGAAGGTGCTGCTAAATATATGACTGGATATACAACAGTTGCAGCAATGGTTAAAGCAATGGTAGAAGCATTAAATATCACTGTACCAGTAGCTTTACACTTAGATCATGGTTCATACGAAGGAGCTAAAGCTGCTTTAGATGCAGGTTTCTCTTCAATCATGTTTGATGGTTCTCATTATGGAATCGAAGAAAACATTGAAAAAACAAAAGAAATCGTTGAATTATGTCATTCAAAAGGTGTTTCAGTAGAAGCAGAAGTTGGATCAATCGGTGGAGAAGAAGATGGTGTCATCGGTAAAGGTGAAGTAGCAGATCCAAAAGAATGTAAATCAATCGCAGACTTAGGAGTAGATTTCTTAGCTGCAGGTATCGGAAATATCCATGGTAAATACCCAGCAAACTGGGAAGGTTTAGACTTTGATGCATTAGATGCAATCCAAGCTGAAACTGGAAAATTACCATTAGTATTACATGGTGGTTCAGGAATTCCTGATGAAATGATCAAAAAAGCAATCACTTTAGGAGTATCTAAAGTAAATGTAAACACTGAATGTCAATTATATTTCCAAGAAGCTACACGTAAATACATTGAAGCTGGAAAAGATTTAGAAGGAAAAGGATATGATCCTCGTAAATTATTAGCACCAGGTGCAGAAGCTATTAAACAATGTGTTAAAGATAGAATGGAAGTATTCGGTTGCATCGGTAAAGCTTAATCAATTAAAAAAGCCTTCGGGCTTTTTTTGTTTATGTGAAATCTCTTTATTAAGTTGTTTTTTTAATGAATTTATAATATAGTATTAGGGAATATAGATAGAAGAAAAGGGGTAAAGTCATGAGTGAAATTATTGCTATTGAAGGCGGACATAAATTAAATGGTACAGTAGAAATCTCGGGTGCAAAAAATGCCACTGTAGCACTTATTCCGGCAATTATTTTAGCGGATAGTCCTGTAACAATTTATGGTGTACCAGAAATTAGTGATGTCGATGCTTTAGCAGTTTTATTAGAAGAACTTAATTGTACAGTATTAAGAAGTCATGATAGTTTAATTGTTGATCCCTCTCGTATGGAAAATGTTCCATTAGTATCTGATGCTGTGGATAAATTAAGAGCATCTTATTATTTAATGGGAGCATTACTTGGAAAATGCAAAAAAGTTGTGATGAAAGCACCAGGTGGTTGCTTTTTAGGACCTCGTCCGATAGATTTACATATTAAAGGATTTGAAGCATTAGGAGCAAAGGTTGAATTTGTTGATGGTGCGCATGTGATTACAGCAGATCGTTTAGTAGGTGCAAAAATATATTTAGATTTTGCTTCGGTTGGAGCAACAATCAATATCTTATTAGCGGCAGTAAAAGCTGAAGGAAAAACAGTTATTGAAAATGCAGCAAAAGAACCAGAAATCATTGATGTTGTAAACTTACTTACAAAAATGGGAGCTAAAATTAGAGGTGCTGGTACTGATACAATTACGATTGAAGGAGTAGAACATCTTAAAGGATGTACTCATGAAATCATTCCTGATCGTATCGAAGCAGGTACATTCTTAATTATGGCTGCAGCAGCAGGAGAAAGAGTTATTATTCAAAATATCATTCCTCAACATTTGGAATCTCTTATTTCTAAGTTAAAAGAAATGGGCGTTAAAATGGAAAATGTTGGTGATAGTATTATTGTTTATGGCGATAACAAAAACTTTAATGCGGTAGATGTAAGAACACAAGTATATCCTGGTTTTGCGACAGATTTACAACAGCCATTAACGGCGCTTCTTACACAGGCAAACGGACAATCACAAGTAATAGAAACAATTTATCCAGAGAGATTTAGACATTGTGAACAACTTAATAAAATGGGCGCAAATATTGAATTAGATGAATCAATGTGTTTTATTAATGGAAAAACACCATTAAAAGGGGCAAAAGTAGAAGCTACAGATTTAAGATGTGGAGCTGCTTTATTAATTGCCGGATTAATTGCGGATGGTATTACTGAAATCAGTAATGTTTATCATATTGATCGTGGTTATGCAAATATTGATCAAAAATTAATTACTTTAGGTGCGGTTATTAGACGAATTAAAGTTGATGATTAAAATTATAAAAAGGGCTTGAAAACGACATAATTTAATGTTAATATATCATAGCAACTTACTTTGTAGTGAGAAATCTACAAGGCGGAAGGAGAAATTAAAAATGAAAAAAGGAATTCATCCAAATTACAAAAAAGTAAAAGTAGTTTGTACATCATGTGGAGCAGAATTTGAAAGTGGTTCAGTATTAGATGAAGTACGTGTTGATACTTGTTCTAACTGTCATCCATTCTATACTGGAAAACAAAGATTTGCTAGTGCTGATGGACGTGTTGAAAAATTCAATAAAAAATACGGACTTAAATAAGAAAATGAGTACTTGGTACTCATTTTTGTTTTGGAGGAAAAAATGGAATATCATGTCTTAGCAAGTGGTTCTAAAGGAAACAGTATTTTCATTTATGATCAAGGAAATGGACTTTTAATTGATTGTGGAATCAGTAAAAGACAGCTTTACACAAAACTTAATCAACTAGGATTTCATGAAAATGATATCCATTATGTTTTATTAACGCATGATCATGTCGACCATAATAAAAATATCGGTATCTTTGATCAAAGTATTGTCTATTGTGGAAAAGGATGTATCCCAGGCATAGATGAAAGCCACGAAATAGAAAATTATCAAGACATACAATTAGATCATTATATTATTACTCCTTTACCTTTATCGCATGATGCAACTTCACCACTAGGTTTTGTGATTAAAGGAAAACATGAAACAATTCTATATATGACAGATACAGGTTATGTTTCTCAAAAGAATATGGGGTATATGAAAAATTTAGATTATTATATTTTTGAAAGCAATCATGATATTGAATTATTAATGAGTACAAGAAGACCTTTATTCTTAAAAAATCGTATTTTAGGAGATAAAGGCCATCTTAATAATGAATATAGTGCTCATATTATGGCGCAAGTTATTGGAGAAAGAACAAAAGAAATTTGTTTAGCTCACTTATCTGAAGAAGCAAATACAAAAGAAACAGCATTAAATACATATCAAAGAGTTTTTGATGAAGAACATATTTATTTTGATAATATAAAGATTGCAGATCAAAAAGAAATTGTTTCTGGAGGACATTATGAAAATTAGAATCTTAACAATTGGTAAGCTCAAAGAAAAATATCTTGTTAATGGAATTAATGAATATATCAAAAGATTAAATGCTTACTGTAAAGTAGAAATGGTAGAAGTAGGAGATGAACCAATTCCTGATAATGCCAGTGAAAATGTTGAAAATATCATCAAAGATAAAGAAGCGGATAAAATTATCGCAAAAATCAAAGATGATGAATATGTGATTGTTTTAGACTTACATGGAAAAGAAATAGATAGTGTTGCTTTTTCTAAACATATTGAAGAATGTATGATTAGAGGAAAGAGTACGATTACTTTTGTTATTGGTGGTTCTTTAGGATTAGGAAAGTCATTATTACAAAGAGCAAATTATCGTTTGTGCTTCTCTAAAATGACTTTTCCGCATCAATTAATGAAACTTATCTTAGTTGAACAAATCTATCGTGCATTCAAAATTATGAACAATCAAACGTACCATAAGTAGTCTAGGTTTTTTTACAAATACTTATTGAAGATAAGAATATAATGAATAAAGCTCAGTGGATTCATAGTGAATTAGATAGGCTTTTATGGTTGGAAAATAGTTTATGTTGTAGGTATAATCTTTATAGAATTGAAAAGGGATGAGGTTAAAAATGTTAATAAGTGATAAGTTAAAGTCTTTTGATTTTACGTATGCAGAAAAAGAAATAGTAAAGTATTTTTTGAATCAAAAGGAAGAAATTGCAAGACAATCAACACGTGAAATATCAAAGAGATTGTACTGTTCACCATCATCAATAATACGACTTTGTCAAAAATTAGGATTTACTGGATTTGAAGAATTTAAAGAAATGTATGTCGAAGAACTTCACTATTTAAATTCGAATTTTTCAGATATAAATCCCAGTATACCTTTTATGACAGAAGATAACATACAAACAATATCAAATAAAATGTGTTCATTGTACCATGAAATAATTGATGATACACATTCACTATTGGATCACGATATGTTAAGAAAATCATTGAATTTATTAAAAAACAATAAAAATATTTATATTATTTCTTCTGGATCGCAAAATGATCTTGCTTTAACTTTTAGAGATAAAATGGCTAGAATAGGAAAACATGTAAATGTATATCAAAGTATTGATGAACCATATTATGAGGCTTGTTATTTAAATAAAGGAGATGCTTGTTTTATTTTAATTAGCTATACAGGTGAAACACAAAATTGTATAAGAATGGCAAATAAATTAAATGAAAGAAATATCGATTTTATTGCTATTACATCATTTGGAACGAATACTTTATCTTCTTTATCACGTTGTGTTCTACATGTTTCTACAAGAGAAAAAATTAGAAACAATTTGGGAACTTTTTCTATGAATTTATCAACACTTTATTTATTGGATTTATTTTATAGTATGTATTTTAGCTTAAATTATAAAGAAAATAAAAAGAAAAAAATTAAGATTGCTGATGAATATGAAAATTTTACATCATCACTTATAAGAGATACAAACAATGATTTAATCAAATAGGGAACAGTGTTCTCTATTTTTGTTTGAATTATGTTTGTTTTGTTGGAACAGTGTAACTATAAAATTCCTCTTTATTGATTTAAGAAAAGTATAAAACTAGAATAGTTTTGTAAAAATAAGGAGGATATAAAAATGAGTAAAAAACCTGTAAAAATTGTAACAATTGGTGGAGGAAGTAGTTATACACCAGAATTAATGGAAGGATTTATTAAAAGATATGATGAACTTCCAATCAAAGAAATTTGGCTTGTCGATATTGAAGATGGGAAAGAAAAATTAGAAATCGTTGGTAAAATGGCACAACGTATGTGGGATGCTTCTCCTTATGATGTTAAAGTTCATTTAACATTAGATCGTAGAGAAGCATTAAAGGATGCTGATTTCGTTACAACTCAATTTAGAGTTGGTTTATTAAATGCTCGTATTAAAGACGAAAGAATTCCATTTAGCTATGGTATGTTAGGTCAAGAAACAAATGGTGCTGGAGGTATGTTTAAAGCTTTAAGAACGATTCCAGTTATTTTATCAATCGTTGAAGATATGAAAGAATTATGCCCAGATGCTTGGCTTGTTAACTTTACAAATCCATCAGGAATGGTAACTGAAGCGGTAATGAGATTTGGTAAATGGGATAAAGTCATTGGTTTATGTAATGTTCCTGTTGGAGCAATGTTAGATGAACCAAAAACAATTGGTAAAACTTTAGATCAATTAACTTATAAATTTGCTGGATTAAACCATTTCCATTGGCATAAAGTATATGATGAAAATGGTAAAGAAGTGACTAAAGATATCATTGAAGCAATGTATGAAGGAAAAGATATGGGAATTCCTGCAAACATTCATGATATTCCATTCTTTAAAGAACAATTACTTCAAATGAATATGATTCCATGTGGATATCATAGATATTATTATCGTGAAGAAGAAATGTTGGCTCATGGTTTAGAAGAATATAATGATCCTAAGGTAGGAACTCGTGGACAACAAGTACAACAAACAGAACATGAATTATTTGAATTATATAAAAATCCAGATTTAGATCATAAACCAGAACAATTAGCAAAACGTGGAGGAGCACATTATTCAGATGCGGCTTGTGAAACAATTGCTTCTATTTATGGAAATAAATTATCACATATCGTAGTAACAACTAAAAATAATGGATCTGTACCAGATTTACCAGCTGACTGTGCGGTAGAAGTTTCATCTTATATTGGTTCAACAGGGGCAAGAGCAATTGCTTTTGGCTCATTACAACCAGCTCAAAGAGGATGGTTACAATGCATGAAAAACATGGAGTTATGTGTTGAAGAAGCAGCTGTAACTGGTGATTATGGATTATTAATGCAAGCATTCATTTTAAATCCACAAACAGTATCAGGACAAAAAATGGTGAATGTTTTAAATGAATTATTGATTGCTCACGAAAAATACTTACCACAATTTGCAGATAAGATTGCCGAGTTAAAAGCAGCAGGTGTTACAATCAAAGATGATGTGGCACGTGAATTAACTGAAAAAGGTTTATAAAAAAGGCGGTAGCCTTTTTTATTTTATGGTATGATGTTACAGGTGATTATAATGGAAGAATTTTCAAGAACTGAATTATTAATAAAAAAAGAAGGAATAGAAACTTTGCAAAGCAGTACGGTTGCTGTTTTTGGTGTTGGTGGTGTTGGTGGTTTTGTTGTTGAAGCACTCGCACGTGCTGGTATAGGTACGATTCATATTATTGACCACGATATTGTTTCTATTTCAAATCTTAATCGACAAATTATTGCAACGCATCAAACAATTGATCGAAAAAAAGTTGAAGTCATGAAGGAACGCATTTTATCAATCAATCCTCGTTGCAATGTTCAAACATATGATGATTTCTTTTTACCTGAAACAGTTGATTATTTTCCTTTTGATGAGTTTGATTATATTGTAGATGCTGTTGATACAGTAACA
>ENA-OPSJ01000835-OPSJ01000835.1-human-gut-metagenome-genome-assembly--contig:-NODE-835-length-26133-cov-7.406281_pt1 | contig 26133 bp, 34 predicted proteins | sample MGYA00241801_ERZ501893 | MGnify/ENA primary metagenome ERZ501893 (study PRJEB25962, sample SAMEA2042219) | human gut metagenome | biome: human gut; feature: human-associated habitat; material: faeces...
GGAGATATAGCCCTTGATCCCGTTCATACCGCACCTCCGCATGGATAATACTCAATTCAATACATTATATACGAATATCCGAACAAAAGCAAGCCCACACGGACGACTTTGCACGAAGTAATGATTTTTGTACTCAATACTTTTCAATCCGATTTTAAAAGAGTATAATGTACTGTTAGAGGAAATGCTCATGCCGTTCCCAACAACATCACAAGGATTTCATTCCGGAGAGGAGACATAAGTTATGAAATTAAAGGAATTACAGGACGCTATGATTGCCGCTATGAAGGCAAAAGATAAATTCAGAAAGGACGCCATCGCCGACCTCGTATCCGCAGTCAAGAAGAAGGGGATTGACGCAGGCTGCCGCGAAAACATCCCTGACGACATGGCAATCGAGGCAATCTTAAAGGAGATAAAAACAGTAAAGGAGCAGATAGACACCTGCCCTGCCGACAGAACAGAGCTTCTCGCCGACTACAAGAAGAAGTATGAGATTATGAGCGAGTTCGCTCCTAAGATGCTCTCCGCCGAGGAGGTTGCCGCAATTCTCAACGAGAAGTTCGCCGATGTGCTCGCCACCAGGAACAAAGGTCAGATAATGAAGGCTGTCATGGGCGAGCTTAAAGGCAAGGCTGACGGCAAGGTTATCAATCAGGTTGTAGCTGAGCTCACCAAGTAATGAGCTTAAGTTTCTGACATAATTTAGTTGTCTTTTCAGCATATCAAAAATCCCCGGCGGGTATACGTCTATACTTCTGACTCGTATACCCAACCGGGGATTATTTTGTTTTCTATTAAGACTTGCCTAATTCATTCTTTGCAGACAACTCAAGAATATAGAACCTGCCTGCACATTAATTATTAGACGGATGTGGCATATACTGGTAAAGCTGCATTGCCGTGGATGCAATCGGCATACTCTGAAGTATAACCTTGCCTGGTCCGTATACTACCGTGTTGAACATCCCCTCACCACCGAAAAGCATGTTTCCGATTCCCTTAACAGTTCTTACTTCCATTCGGCAGCTCTCTGACATCGCAGCCACATATCCTGTGTCCACAATCTTGCAGTCGCCCGCAGGAATATCATACTCATGCGCAGAGCCGTCAATCTCAAGGAATACAAAGCCGTTTCCGGTAAATCTTCTCATTAGGAAGCCCTCGCCACCGAAAAATCCTCTGCTGAGCTTCTGCTGTAAATACACTTCGCTGTTAATGTTTCCCATTGAAGCGAGGAATGAACCCTTCTGAACGATAATTCCATTGCCCGGTGTCACCGTCACTGCCCTGATTGAGCCCGGAAACTTTGATGAAAATGCAATCTCGCCCTCTCGCTTTGCGATATATGTGTTCATGAATGCGTTTTCCTTGGTGAGCATTCTTCCGAGCATCTTGCCAAGTCCTCCCGCTGAGGTCTGCATCTCAATCTCATCGTCCATCCATGACATTGCACCTGCCTCGCAGTCAACCTGCTCGCCCGCATTAAGACGTATCTTGAGTACCGGTAAGTTCTCGCCTTCAATCTTGTAATTCATGTTAAAATCTCCTTCCCTCTTTTGAAAATTTACACTACTGTTACTATTCCATACTACACTAAACGAAAAGAGATTCCAATACAAATATTAAAAAAATATAAACATAATAAAACCCGTCAGAAATCTACCGGGATAAAATAAAAGAAAGCGCGTGACGGGGCGCTAGGTGCCAGTGGCACCTGCTTAGCGCCGACCGAGCCGGCAGGCGAGATACGAACCCGCTTATGTAATAAGCGGGTTAGAGAAGCTCCGCTTCTCTATTGCAAAAAGGGTATCTCCATCGGAGATACCCTTTTGCAATAAAAAAAGCGCGAGACGGGAATCGAACCCGTCCCGTAGTTGGTGTTTAAAATGGCTCAAAAAGACACAACAAGCAAATCATGGTTTTGCGTGCTGAACAATCCCCGTGAACATGGATTCGACGGCACAAGTAAAGAAATCCTTGAAAAAGTAGCATCTATATGGATTACGGATGAATACCGTGCATGTGCACTTGCATTGTGTCTGTCAGAAAACGGCTTGGAGCACATCCACATGGTACTATCTGATGATACGGCGCATAGATTTTCATATATAAAAAAGCTTTACCCAATGTGCCATGCCGAGGAAACAAAAGGAAGTAAGAAAGAAGCTGAGGACTATATTTATAAAAAAGGTAAGTTTGAGGATAGTACCGAAAAAATACTTGAAGTATACACACACGGAGAAATAAAAGGTCGTCAAGGTAAGAGGAATGATCTTGATCGTATCAATGAGTATCTGAATGAGGGTTTTACTCCTTCAGAGATATTTAAACTCAATCTGTCATATCGTCGTTATGAGAAAATCACGCGAGACGCTTATTTTGAAATGAAGCGTCAAAGCGTTCCAGTTTTTCGTGATGTTTATGTTGAATGGCATTGCGGTGCAGCAGGCACCGGGAAGTCTCACGAATATGTCAATCTCTGTGATGAGTATGGACGTGACAACATATACTTTGCGAATGATTATGATAACGGCGGTTCAGGTCTGTTTGATAAATATAATGCGGAGAAAATTGTATTTATAGACGAGTTTAAAGGTCAAATTACTTTTACTAAGCTCCTGAGCTTGCTTGACGGCTATACCTCACAGGTACATTGCAGATACAACAATGTGTATATGCTGTGGGATAAAGTCTACATATCTTCCATTTTTCCGCCTGAGCTTTTATACAAGAAAATGGTGCAGGAAGATACCCACATTGATACTGTTGAGCAGTTAAAAAGGCGTATTGATAAAATAGTGTATCATTATAAAAGTAACAATCAATTTAAAAAATATGAATTGAGCATGAAAGAATATGTCAGTTATGACATGTTGAAAGTCTGTGCTCTAGGTGATGATGACGGCTTTTGCGATGCTGATGCTTATGATGAGCCGTTACCCTTTACATAACGGAGGTAAATAAAATGGATAATGTAGTTTATGGTTTAATTAATTATGGTAATCAGGAGATTTCTGAAAATGCAAAAGGAGCTTTAAAGTATATCAAGAGTGATATTGCAGATATTAAAAGAAGGTACATAGCTCTAGGATTTCACTTAGAGGAGTTCGACAGATATTATTATTATAAAGAGTTTGGGTTTTCTTCGCTGGCTGATTTTGTGCAGGCGAATTTCGGTATTGAGCACTCAGGTCTATCAAGAATATTATCAGTTTATAATAGATTCTGTTCCAGAAATGGAGCAGATGGCACTATATTTGTTGATGATAGATTTCAAGCGTATTCTTATAGCCAGCTTGTCGAGATGGTGAAACTTTCAAACGCTCAAATTGATAAAGATATCCAACCGACTATGACAGTTAAAGACATAAGAAATTATGTAAAAAATAAAAAAAAGTGCGACGTCGCACAAAATAAAAAAGTTGAAGAAAAAGTATTGACAAAACAAGAAAAATGTGCATCTGCTCCCCCACTTCTCGAGCCTGATTTACAGCGTCCTTTTGATGAGCGTTACCAGCTTATCACAGGCGACGACTTAATGGTTGAAATTATGAACTGTTTAAAAAATAATATCAAAAATGTTGATAAGGCATCTGCAATAATAAAGCTATTAAATGATTGCGGTTTGTAAATATGTGTGATAATATAAAAAAAGAGGGACGGCTTAGATAGGTCGCCGTCCTTCTTATTCACCCTATGATTAGTTTGTTTTAATTATCTTCGATACCTTTTTGTGTATCGTCTATAAGCTTATCAGCCATTTCAGAAGCTTTTTCATATTCTTTATTAGCTAAAGCTTCTTTTAAATCTTTTAAATCTTGTAAAAGACGTCTTAGGTAGCTCTTAAAAACACTCATTTCTTCTAACATTTTTACTCCTTTCTCCAACGGCTTCGCCTATCCTCTGCATTATGGTTATTGTCTTTCGACAATATTATTTTACTATATAGTTATAACTATGTCAATATATATTTAAAACTATTTACATTCTGCTAATTTTTTCATCGATGGCAGCATTAATAAATTCTGTTACAGTCTTATATCCGTTGTTTTTCGCAATTTGAGTTAATCGTTCTTTTTCGCCTGATTTCCTAAGAATTGTTATTCTATCATAATTCTCGCGTTGATAACGGTTGATGTAATCGTAAGCGTCCTTTTTAGTGTACAATGTGTTTACCTCCTGTCATAATTATAAATATACTGTAGCATAGTTATAATTATTTTGCAACAGCGTAAATTATGCAAAAAGCAAACCAAGCGTGCCCCCTGCTCTTTAGGGGGTGAGGGAGCTTTGCGACCGAAGTGTAACCAGCTTATTACATGTTTTTTTAACAGCGTGGTGGCTGTCAGGAGTGCTCCACCGCGGAGCAGTCGCCACGGCTGCAACATCCGACATTCGCGATTGTTCGCCAATAAAACATGGCGGTTTTTGATGTGTAGATTCATAGGGCGTTTTTTGCCCGTGCCACTGATTTTATTGTGCAAAAAAAACAAAAGAAGTGGGGGCTAGTATTACCCCCCACTTCGTCACAAGTCACAAAATTATAACAAACCCTTATAAAATAAGGCTTTGAGGGGTGTAAAATTTGTGACCGACTTCGTCACAACTTCGTCACAAAACGTGATTTTCAAAAATTAACTTCGTCACAAAATTATTTTTATATAATTGAATTAATAAAATAATCGTGATATAATGCTACCAGAATTTAACAGTGAGGTGATAAAAATGTTTGGTAAAGGAAATAAAGATTCATATCTTACATACAAAAAAGTGAATATCGGACTAAGCAAAATATCATCACTTGTTTTCCGCGGTCTCGATGATGTCGATATTGTAAGGTATGATAAAGACGGTTATTATTATGCCTATCTTTGTGATGGCAAGGCGGTAATTGATAAGAAGTTTGAACTTTTCAAGACTTATAACCTGTGGCTTAGAATTTATGATGATGATGAGCTTATACTCCACGCATTCGCTGACGAGATAAAAGTGTACCGCTATGAAGAAAATACGGTTATACAGCTCATCAACCCCGGGAACATCTTTGAAAATGCAAATGAACCTCTGTTCAAAAAGCGTGAGATTGAACGCTGGTAACAAATAAGAGTACCTTAGTCAAAACGATTAAGGTACTCTTTTCTATTTCTCATCATTGGCAAAGTTCTCAAGAAATCTTTTTGTGAACTCCTGCGGTGTCAGTCCCCGGTTATCCGCAAGCTGTTTTACCCTTACATAAGTGGTCTTATCAAGAACTATTTTCAGTGTCCGTGTTCTTGACTTCTTCACACAGAGCTTGCATATCATAAAGATAATGAGCTCAATAATGATAACCGCTAAAATGATACATAAGATAATGGATGTATCAACGGATTGCAGTTTATCAAAAAGGTCATTCATAAGTATGTCCTCCCTAAGAAATCATGTGTTTATTTTCTAAAGTCTGAGATTTTAACGATTCTTGGTTGTTGGTAGCGTCATACTGCTCTACCCATTCTCTTAAAATCTTTTCAATCTGTTTGTTAGTAGTTCTGTCCTCTTTAGCAGCAATATCTTTAATTCTGTCCATTAGCATCTCATCAATTCTTAATGGATATGCCTTATTTTTATAATTTCCTTGTGGCATAATTCTTCCCCCTAAAAAATTTTATAGATATCTATTGACATATTAATAAATATATGTTAAATATATAAATGTGTTCAGTAGATATCTACTAGACATACATGTTAGCTCGTAGGTCGGCAACCTTTAAAAGCCAGTATGTGAGTGACGGATAAACGCGGTAGGTGAAAATCGTGTAGCTGTCACTCACAAAAGTAATCAAATGTAGTTTATCAAAAACGGAAGGAAAAGGCAATAACAAATTGCCGGGGGAAAGAATGAGACAGATTGCAATATTAATTGATGAGGATGAGGCGGAGTTACTTCACAGCCTTGTACATGAAGAGTTGTATAAAAAAGCTCGTGACTTTAGTTTAGCAAGTGCTGTCAAAAATAATGATTTAATCAGTTACTATGGACAGAGCATTACAGCACTTCAGAATATCGAGGAGAAGTTAAGTATATGAGCAATGAAAAAAAGGATTTCTTAAAGTTTGTAATCAGCTTTTGGGTTTACTGTCAGCTTATTGTAAGCGTTGTAATATTGGTACTTTGTATGTTATCCACAGCAATAACACTATGGTTATAAGGGGACGAGGGTTTACATCCCGGATAAAAAAGCCACTAATTGTCGTGGAGCTTGCAGGTAGGGACCTGACGACGAATAAAGGCTTTCCATCTCCCCCAAAAATAAAATATAAAAGAAAAGAGGACAAAACATGAAGAAGATTTTGGGTTACAGAAAATTCAATTCTAAGAAGGGTACACCGGTATGTGTAGTATCATATCAGGAAGATTACTCCGATTATGACAAGGAGCACTCAGAGGAGCTTGCTGGCTCAAAAATCACAAGTGCAATGGTGTTCGGTGATGACGGCAAGGTATTCAATAAGGATAGTATTGGTAAGGAGCTTCAGGGCTTCATAGGTTTCAGTAATGGCAGCACCATTATTCAGAATCCGGTTATTAAGTAAGGAGGTTCTTAATATGGGAATTATTCTACTTGTTATGATTGTGTTTTCATTTTGCTACTGTGTTAAAGGCACGGTAGACAGCATTAAGAATAAGCATCACTAATGGAGGGAGGATTGAGTGCAATGACTAAGATAAGACAGTATGTAAGCTTTGTTATGGCTGTCATTATTATGAACAGCGCATTCAATCCTTATTCTGTATATGCGGATGAATTGTCATCCGAATCAGAAATTGAACAATCTGAAACTGAAATTGAATCAGTAACGGAAGCCGAATCTGAACTTGAATCAGAGACAGCTTCCGGAGCTGATACTGAACTTGAAAATGACGGTATTTATAATGATGCCGAATACATAGACGATTTAATGATAAATGATATTGCTGTTTATGCTAACAGCAGACCAACCGGAGACGGTAGAGAACCATCAGGTGGTAGCTTATCAGGCGGCGGTCATAGACCTACAAGATCCAGTGGTGGACATAGCGTTTCCGGTAATACAACGGCAAGTCAAACAATTAATAACATTGTAGTAAATTTTTCAACAGATTTAAGAAACGATGTTGAGGATATTGCAAACTTTGTTGAAAATATCAGATATAAGTTAGGAAGTATAAATAATAACATAATTGATGTTCTCGGTTATCAGTATGACATTTTTGTATATGTACAGAAGGTATATAACGAGGTAGTTGATATTGATGCTCGTGCTGTTGAAATCAGGAATATTTTACAAAAATTTGAGACTGACATATTCCAGATTAAAAGCTTTACTTCAATGATTGATATTGATACAAGTAATATGTTTGAAAAAATGAAAGAAATGTATAAATCTCTTTCATCCATTGATACGTCAGTTACTTCAATAGATAATTTTTTAAGTGTTACGTTAGTTTCTACACTCAGAAGCTTAAGAACAGAGTTAAATTCGTATCTTGTGGACGCAGACAATACAACTCTTGCAGGTAGTGTCCGAGATATTCGCTTGGTTTTACGAACGATTAAATCATATTTAATTGATGCGGAAAATGTTAGTCTTGCGGAAAGTATACGAGATATACGAAAAGTTTTGAGAACTGTAAAGGATAGCGTTAATAACATTTACAATCAGGTTGAAAAGTTGAAAACAAATTTCACGTCGGCTTTGTCGGCTGATGGTAAATGGTTTACGACCATCTTTATTGAGAAAATCGATGAGCTTATAAGCGCGGTAAAAAATCTTAATCAGAAAATTGTTATTGTTGACAACACCGACCGTACCAAGTCAGATGATGAGGAAGAGAACGCAAGTCTTTTCGACCTCGTGACAATGATAATGTACAGCGTTTTTATTCTTGCATCATTGCTCGACCTGCTCTTACTGCTTCTTGAGTATGTGGTGTTGATGTTTCAGATTCCAGCCGTACCCGCGTTAATGAATGAGAATGTGCTTCTCGGTTGGAATTACGCAAATGCAATTTGTATTCCGGGCACGCAATTTTCAATCGTGAGCTTTTTACGATTGTTAATGTATATAACAGTTATTTTCTCAGCTATCAGGGTAATTAAAAAAGCCATTGATAACGGCAGTATAGGAGTGATTTAATCATGCAGTATTTACTCAGGTATAAAAAAATCATATTCGGACTTGTGGTATTTATAAGCATCTGCGCCGTACATACGGTTTATACATCGGTACCCGTATTTGCCGATGAGATAACAACCGTGCCTGACGGCGGTATTGATAAAGGCGGTAATAACATTTTTACAAATATCCGTGATACGGTTAATACCCTTTTCGCCACTATTAAAGGCGCGACTAATGCCGTTATACAGACCTACACTCAGATAAAGAGTTTCAGGGACATTATAAAAGATATGATTTCAACCATGAGCTCGGGCTCATCGGGTGCCAACACGGGAGTTCCCGTTACCGAAGCCATAGGCACAATAAGATACTGCATAGGTGATAATCTGTTTTATGCAATCTATCTATCAATAATCTTCGGTCTGCTGTTTACGCTTACCAAGCTTGTAAAAGTGGTATATAAGCAGATATTAAAAATCGGTGAAATGTTCAATTCCATCGGTGGCAAAACTGCAATATTGAATAAGATTAAGAATCTTTTCAGCGGTTTTTAAATTGGTTAACTCTTGCAAGGTTAAATATAAAAAACAGGTATAAGGAGGATAATTATGTTAAAAGGTGCTGTTACATCCATGGTTATGACCGGGGCAAACATCTTGAGAGAAGGAGCTTCACAGGCTGTTCTTGAGCTTAATTTTGACCCGGCTCAGATGTTTACCTACACAAATGTTATTACAAACAGTATGATGCCGTTAGTATACATTTCTGCAGGTTTCTCACTTGGTTTTACCATTATCTACAGCTTGAAGAACGCTTTCGGCGGTCACTAATCTGTAGCGTGTTCCACTCCACCCCTGCGGGGGTGGAGATAAAAATCTAATAAACGGGGGATGTAATGGTGTTAACCTGTTATTAGACAATATATTAATGTTTGATAGCAGATTTTTTATTATCGGAAGGAGAACAGATATGAAACCATCTTTTAAAATGAAGCCGTTTTTTAAACAGGCTTTAAAAATGCTTGTAATGTTTGTCGGCATGTTTATTTTAATGTTTACGATTTTAATGATTGTTGTTGTTATAACTGCTCATGCAGCAGAACCACAGACGGAAAGCACAACATCCGTTGAACAGACCGATAACGGGCTTGAAGAATCCGAGGAAGAGACCGAAGCTCCCAGCCGTACCGGTGGCGGACATCATGTAAATGATACCGAAAAGGTCACGGATGAGGAAGCTACTTCTGTTTCTCCTGCTCTGTCCGATGAGGATTTATCGGATATTCAGGATGTGATTGACTCCGTTCTTAATCCTACAGAAAGTATTGACGATGATTACACTCTTGATGAGGATAAAGAACAGGCAAGTCCGGGAAACACACTCATTGTTTATCAGATTCCCTCCTCCACTGAACCGTCAAGTGAAATGACTTATTATGGCTCGCTTGAAGAATACGAAGAAGGTGAAACACCAGCTCTTACATACGGTGAGTATGTCATAAATAAAAAGCTTGATTATCTCTGTATTTTGTCAGCTTTTATGACGGGATTTGAATTTATATCAATGATTGCATCATGGAGGAAACGCTGATGGTTCAAATGATTGTTGCATTTCTTGTATTCTGCGTTCTGGAGTATCTGCTCAAGAGCTGGATTGCGAAAAAAGGAGGTAAACGGCGCAAATGATTGAGTTTTTGTTAATGATAACAATTATAGGTTTTTTTGTGTTGGTTGAGCTTTTTTTCGGTTCATCACTTGTTGTTTCATTGGTTGATAAGCTTTTCAATGATAAGAAAGGTGGTGAAAGTAAATAGTGGATTTAATATCAGTTTTATTTACTTTTATGGTTGCAACTCTATCATGCGATGTCGGAGTTGAGGTTGTTTTGCAGGCGAATAAAGTTTGGAGGTTGAGGAGAAAATGATAATTTATCCTTATAACGATATTAATTATAATTTAATATTCGGCATTGTGATAGGTGTCTATCTTATTATAAGAATGTCAACAGCCTGTGCTGATGCCATGACTTTTATTAGAGGAGGTATTAATTAAATGTATTATGTGATAACCAAGGAAGGTGTGCATTCCGCTTCATCGCTCGAAAAGATTAATAATGCAATGGATGCAAAGTTTGAATCCGAGGAGTTTTACTGTTACGGACCTGATAAGGTCGCCCGGCTTGATGATGTTGACATTGATTTTGTTCGCGACAAGAAAAAAATGTCCGCGATTGCTTTCCAGAATTTTTTCATGAAAGATACCCGCCCGACATTTTACTTCTGTATTGAGCTTGTTGTTCTGTTTATCATCATGGTAGCCGTGTTTAGTAAGTGAGGTGATTATATTGTCAGAGATTGATTTTCAGGAAGTGCTTGATAATATGTCGGTGTCAGGAGAACCACAAGACCCGATACAGTCGATTTATAAGATTATTCCAAATTTTGATTCTGTACAGCTTGATTCAATTTTCAAGCTTAATTATTTTATTGTCAAATGGGGACTTGATGATCTTAAACAAATGTTAATGGATATCATAGCACTCATGAAAGATAATAAGAGCTTGGGCTTTATGAGTAGTAAGACGCTCAAGGATTTACTTGCAGCATATACTCAGAATGAGCTTGTCCGTGGTGTGTCTGTAAGGAGCAATCCAAATGATAAAGACCAGACACAAGGGATAATGTAATGCCGGGCGCGATACTCGGTATATACGGCAAACAGCGTTCCGGCAAAACACTTATTGCGTATAAGATAGCACAGTCTTTAAAGAATAAGTGTAAAGATGCCGGGTATGATTTGCGCGTGTATACAAATTTATATACGACGGATAGCGGATTCACTTATGTTCGGAGTATTGATGAGCTACCGCTTGATTTAAGCCCTAAGATTGTATTGCTCGATGAGGTTTATAACGGACTGGATGCGCAGGATTACCGCAAGCTTAAGAATATAAGTATATTTTTAAATACAATCGGTAAGCAGAATTGTCTGCTGATATTTACATCGATTGATGCAAACATGGTTTATAACCGACTGCGGACTCAGAGTAATGCGGTCATTCTCGCAAAAGGCGATAAGAAGCGGATTCATTATAAGTTCATCAATCTTAATACGATGCGCGCAAATGATTTTGTGTGCGTTAAAAATGACGAATTGTTTAAAAATGTGAACTATGACACACAGTTTATCCCTGTTGAGTTTAACTGGGACATGACTACATGGATTGATAAGCTGAATAATTTTTATAAAGAGAATTACGGCTTTGAGCTGTAGCGTCCTGCCTTGCAGGCGCTCAGCCAAGCCGCTCTTTATAAAAAACAGCTTTCCCGGTTAAACCAACGGTAAACTTGTGTGGTTCACTTTTAAAGGGGGAATTTTTATGCAGGAAAATGAATGGCTGCAAATCGGCTATGAGAAAGGAATCATTACCGATGTGTCAGCCGATAAACAGGTGAGTTTCAAGACGGCTTATGACGGCTGGTTTATCACAAAGGTAAATACTATCAAGCCTCAGTCAGTCGACAGAATCGAATGCACTTATAATAAGTATTATGCAGATAGCTCCATAACTGATATACCTGTACATCAGATTAATGAGGTGTACATATATCAGTTTTTAAATGATATTTTAGTCAGATACAAGAATATCACTCAAAAGGAATTTAACCGGATTTATCAGATAGTTAATAATACCATGCAATATGCTTATGAATGTAACATAGGATATGCTAAGCCTATTAACTGGGCTGTAGTAAAAAGGTATATTGCAGAGGGCAATATAAAAAAGAATACAAAAGTTGAGCATTGTATCAGTGCAACAGATAGAACCGCCATCATCAATGCTGTGCTCAATGATAATATTTACCCAGATAAAAGGTCGGCAAGCCTTTGCGTCTGCCTTAACTTTTATTTAGGCTTAAGAATCGGAGAGCTTGCAAGCATTACATGGAATGATATAGATTTCGATGCCAGAAAGCTCTATGTGCATACAACTCAGACTAAGAGTTATGAGCGTGACGACTCTGGTAACCGTGTCGGTGTTATCGCTTATCATGATCAGGATACAACGAAAACTCCTCATGGAGTGAGATACATTCCGCTCGTTAATGAAGCGGTATACATTCTGTTAAAGCTTAAAGAATATCACTTAAAGCAGAGATATGAGGATAAGCATATTGCGTATGACGGTACAGACACTATTTTAAGTAAGAGTATAGAACGGACAATAGCCCGGCTCAATGAGCTGTGTGATGTTCTTCCGTTCAACTCGCATCTCATCCGAAAGACGTTCGCTACTACCCTACACGAAAATGGAGTTCCCACAAAAATTATATCAGATCTTATGGGACATGCTGAAATCAGGACTACAGAGAAGTTCTACATTATCAGCTCCGGGAATGATATTACATATCTTAGAGACATGATTCAAAATGCGTTGAAAGTGAGGTAATTAATGTGGAAAATTTTAAAATTACAGAAAGACAGAAAGATATTGTTGTTTCTTTGTTGCATGAGCATGTACATAGTCTTTCAGATGCGCTTGTTTTTGCATTTAAAAACGGTGATGATCCTGCTTTTTATAAAGCTGTAAAAGATATTCAAGGCTGTAATGATTTGATTCAGGAGTTAAATAATTGTGTTGTTGATTATGATGATGTAGAATTGCCATTTCAATAATGATAAGTGTTAAAGGAGATGATTTTAAGATGGCTGAACATACACGACATAAATTAAAAATAAAAGAAGATTTTGCAAATGCAATTATTACTGGTGATAAAAATTTTGAAATCAGAAAAAATGATAGAGGTTTTCAGCGTGGTGATTTAATAGAATTTGTTGTTGTGGACGATAAAGGAGTTGCACATCACCATGAGATTGATGAGTATATATATAAAATCAATTATGTTATGAATGGATATGGGTTAAAAAATGGATATGTTGTTTTTGGAATAGAAGATGTTTTTAAGTAATAAAATTCCCCGGTAGATTCTACCGGGGATAAAATAAAAGAAAGCGCGAGACGGGAATCGAACCCGCGACCCCCTCCTTGGCAAGGAGGTGCTCCACCGCTGAGCCACTCGCGCATTGTACTTTGTAAGATTACTCTCACAAGGACATTTAGTATAATACTATATGTCCTCGTGAAAGTCAATACTAAATTTAAAATTTTTTATATTTTTTGAATTTACGAAATAGTTTTAACTATTGCTGTAATTGTGTGATGTACTGCATATACTTCGTGCCACGCAGGACGCTACAGGCACAGGCATACATAAGCCTTCACAAATTAATCAGCAAGCAGCGCCTCCAGCTCGTCAAGAAGTCCGGCAAATACATCGAGGCCTGTCCTGATTGCATCAGGCTTTGACATATCTACACCCGCAATCTTTAACAGCTCGATCGGGTAATCTGAACCGCCGCTTGATAAGAACTTCATGTATCGGTCAACTGCAGGCTGTCCCTCCTTGCGAATCATTGATGCTATAGCAACCGCAGCCGAGAAGCCCGTAGCATACTGGTACACATAGAATGGTGTATAAAAGTGAGGTATTCTTGCCCACTCAACCTCAATATCCTTATCAACGACCATGTCAGATCCGAAGTACTGCTTGTTGAGCTCATAGTACATCTCATTGAGTGCCTTTGCGGTCAAGCTCTTTCCGCTCTCTGCCAGCTCATGAGCCTTCTTCTCGAACTCGGCAAACATTGTCTGACGGTACACAGTTCCCTTGAAGCTGTCAAGGAAGTGATTGATAAGATATGCCTTCTCATTCTTATCCTTTGCATTCTCAATGAGATAGAAGTTGAGAAGTGCCTCGTTACAGGTTGATGCAACCTCGGCAACGAAGATTCTGTAGCCCGCATATACGAGAGGCTGCGTCGAGTTCGACTTGTAGCTGTGAAGCGCATGTCCCATCTCATGTGCGAGTGTGAACATGGAATCTAAGTTGTCCTGATGATTTAAAAGCACATATGGATGGACTCCGTTAGGTCCCCATGAGTAAGCACCGCTTCTCTTGCCCTCGTTCTCGTACACATCAATCCAGCCGCCGTTGAAGCCCTTATCGAGAAGTGCTATGTAGTCCTCACCGAGAGGTGCGACACCCTTCTTCACTATCTCCTTTGCCTCATCAAAAGTGATATGCATGTCAAAATCTTTTACCATAGGTGTATATACATCATACATATGAAGCTCATCAAGTCCAAGTGCTTTCTTGCGGAGCTTTACATAGCGGTGCATGAGCGGAAGCCCCGCATGTATTGTATCAATAAGATTATCATATACTGAAAGCGGTATATTTCCGTCAAAAAGATATGACTCAATACTTGAATTGTACTTTCTTGTCTTTGCTGAAAAAATATCTCCCTTTACGAGTGACTCATAGTTGGCGGCGATTGTATTCTCAAAGCTCTTGAATGCGCCGTGCATAGCGTGGAATGCCTCCTCACGCACTCTTCTGTCATTGCTTCTTATAAATATACCGTATCTGCCATGTGTGACGGTTGCATCCTCACCGTTCTCGTCCTTGATGGTACCGAACTTCACATCGGCATTGTTGAACATTCCGAACACCTTCTTAGGTCCGCCGAGAACGTCATCAACGGAAGCTAATACAGCCTCCATGTCAAGTGAGAGCACATGCGGCTTCTTTCTTGAAATGTACTCCCACTTCTTAGCATAGAGCTTAAGTCCCTCACATTCATTCATATATTTTTCCACAACAGTGTCATCTATGGTAAGCATCTCAGGATTTACAAAAGAAGTCATTTCGCCTGTTTTTACCATGAGGTTCTCCGCCTCACCCGATAATGCCTGCGACTCTGCATTGGCTGTATCCTGGTCATAAAGCTGATGTGCATAGCAGTAGATACGGTCGAGAAGATTCATAAGCTTGTCCTCAAGTGTGAACACAGCAAGCATATTCTCACTGCTCTCACCGATTCTTCCCTTGTAGCTTTCTATCTCCTCTGCCACCTTCACAGCCTGTGCATACTCTGCTCTCCAAGCCGCTGCATCAGGATAGATGTCCTCAAGTCTCCATGTATATTTCTTATCTGTCTCGCTTCTTTTTAAAACTTTATTTGCCATTGCATCCTCCTTAAGTTGGAATTATAATAACTACCATAATTAATATACATTATATTTCATATAAAAACAAGCAGACTATCAAAAACAAAGGAACGAATAAAAATGTGTTCATATAAAATAACCATCAAAGACATTGAGACTTTCATAAGTGACTGCTCCGCTTCGTCAAACGACGATTACGAACCATATTTTGACGACGAAAACGAACCGAATATCAGTCTCCCGGAAACATCTCCTGCCATCCTGCACAACACAGGCATAGACCTGCTCATTGACACCGATGCGTTCTCATTGTATCTTTTCGAGCACACACACGGGCTCATCGGCTGCTGCTCCACCTTCAGCTATTGCCAGGATGACGGCGATGCCATTTACGAAATCTCGGTACTCATATCACCTGAATACAGAAGACACGGGCTCGGGCGAATGCTGGTTTCCCAGGTACTGTCACTCATTGAAAAAAATGCTGCCGTAAGCGGAGCAATACAAGCCTCATCCGATGCAAACCGGCAGAATACGGACAACATCAATGTCCTTCTTGTCGGCAGCAACGAAAGCTTTGCGGAGTGCTGCGGCTTCTCATACTCCCACAGCGAGCATTTTATGACGAGAAAGCCGTATGCCGAGCTTTCAGACCGCCGTGTAAACACAGTATCAGCCAATAACCTCACAAAAAATGCTGAACCGGGAAATGATAAACCGGAGTACAGAATTATCCGAAACCTCGACAGAAGCTCAGGCTTTCATACCTACAGACTTCTTAGCCGCAGCACCCGCATCAGCAGATGCAGTGTCGTCGAGTGCAGCGACTATATAAACATTGCCAATGTCTACACCGCACCGAAATACCGCGGTCACAGGTTTGCAGGGCGCTTAATTGACACGGTAGGCGCCGATTTTCCGCAAAAAAAGCTGCTTCTGCAGGTGTCAGGCAGCAACACAGCCGCCATTCACGCTTACACAGAAGCAGGCTTTACGTTTTTAAAAAGTATAGATTACTATTCTGTCAACCGGTGACGGCATATCCGCTGTCACTGAAGATTCGTATACCCCATCAGGTACTCGTCCACTTCCTTTGCCGCATCACGACCCTCGCGGATTGCCCACACGACCAGTGACTGTCCTCTGTGCATATCGCCCGCCGTGAACACCTTATCAACGCTTGCCGCATGCTTGCCCGGTGCCGTGTCAACATTGGTTCTGGCATTGAGTGCCACACCGAAGGCATCTGAGACATACTTCTGCGAACCGAGGAAGCCCGCCGCAATGAGCACAAGGTCAGCCTCAAGCTCGAACTCGCTTCCTGCAACCTCTGCCATCACCATACGTCCCGTCTTTTCATCCTTCTTAGACTCTAACTTCACGCACTTCACCTTACATAGCTTTCCGTTCTTATCTTTCACGAACTCCTTAACCGTAGTCTGGTAGAGTCTCGGATCCTTTCCGAATACCGCGATGGCCTCCTCCTGACCGTAATCCGTCTTGCAGACTCTCGGCCACTGCGGCCATGGATTGTTCTCTGCACGCTTATCCGGAAGTTTTGGCATCATCTCAAGCTGCACAACGGATGCACAGCCAAGACGTATTGATGTTCCCACACAGTCATTACCCGTGTCTCCTCCTCCGATTACCACAACCTTCTTTCCCTTTGCGTCAATATATTTCTTGTCTGCAAAATCGGAATCAAGCAGGCTCTTTGTAACCGATGTCAGATAATCCACGGCAAAGTATATTCCCTGCGCATCTCTTCCCGGAGCATTTATATCTCTTGGATTTGCAGCACCGCAGCAGAGCACAACCGCATCATAATCCTTTAAAATCTTTGCTGCCTTTATGTTCTCGCCAACATTCGCATTGGTAATGAACTCGATTCCGTCAGCCTCCATGATTGCGATTCTTCTGTCAATGATGTGTTTTTCAAGCTTCATGTTCGGGATACCGTAGCGGAGAAGTCCTCCCACCCTGTCGGCACGCTCATACACCGTAACCTTGTGTCCACGCTTGTTTAACAGGTCAGCCGTCGCAAGTCCCGAAGGACCCGAACCGATAACGGCAACCTTCTTTCCAGTTCTGACCTTAGGCGGATTAGGTGCCACATAGCCCTGCTCAAAAGCATTCTCTATAATTGTCTTTTCATTCTCCTTCGTTGTTACAGACAAGCCGTTAAGTCCGCATGTGCATGCCGCCTCACAAAGTGCAGGACACACTCTTGAGGTAAATTCAGGGAAATTACTGGTCTTTGCAAGTCTGTTGTATGCTCTGTGAAGGTTTCCGCTGTAGAGAAGGTCATTCCACTCAGGTATAAGATTGTTGAGAGGACAGCCTGACACCATCCCCTTAAGCACCTTACCTGACTGGCAGAAAGGAACACCACAGTCCATACATCTCGCCGCCTGCTGTCTCTGCTCCTCTACCGTGAGCGGAGTGTGAAACTCATTGAAATTCTTTATTCTGTTCTTTGGCTTGACAGCCTCACTGTCAACTCTCTCATAATCTAAAAATCCTGTCGGTTTTCCCATGGGTTTCCCTCCTTACTTTGCTGCTTTGTTGGCATAGAATGCTTCAATCTGTGCCTGTTCGCTTGAAAGTCCCTTTTCTTCCATCTGAACAATCTTCTGCATCATTCTCTTATAGTCATGAGGCACAATCTTCTTGAACTTAGGAAGGTAATCTCCGAAGTTGTCAAGAATCTCCTTGCCCTTGACTGAGTTGGTGTATGCCACATGCTGCTGTATCATCTCCTTGAGTTCAATGACATCGTACTTGTCAGTTACCTCCTCCGTCGATACAAGCTCCTTGTTCATCTTCTTATAGAGAGTGCTGTCCTCATCAAGCACATACGCAATACCTCCGCTCATACCTGCCGCAAAGTTCTTTCCGGTTCTTCCAAGCACGACAACGCGACCTCCTGTCATGTACTCACAGCCATGGTCGCCGACACCCTCTACAACCGCCTTTGCACCTGAGTTACGAACACAGAAACGCTCGCCGGCAACTCCGTTGATATATGCCTCGCCGCTTGTCGCACCATAGAGAGCTACATTTCCGATAATAATGTTTTCATCCTGCTTAAACTCTGAACCTGTAGGAGGATATACCACAAGCTTTCCTCCGGAAAGTCCCTTGCCGAAGTAGTCGTTGCTGTCTCCCTCAAGGCACATTGTAAGTCCCTTTGGAATAAAAGCTCCAAAGCTCTGTCCGCCTGCACCGCGACACATGATTGTGAATGTATCCTCGTCAAGTGAATCGTCATACAGCTTTGTAATCTCTGAGCCGAACATTGTACCGAAGGAACGGTCTGTATTGGTTACATCTATCTCTATGCTTCTCTTCTGCTTCTTCTCAAGAGCCGGACCAAGCTTCTTTAAGAGCACTCTCTCATCGAGAGTCTTATCAAGCTTGAAATCATATACATTCTTATGAAGATAATCTATTTTTTCCTTGCCTGCATAAGGATTGTCAAGAATTACGGAAAGGTCAATCTTACCTTTCTTAACTCCGCTTCCATCCTTTGCCTGACGAAGCATATCGGTTCTTCCGACCATCTCATCAATCGTCCTGAAACCGAGCTTTGCCATATATTCACGAAGTTCTTCGGCAACAAACCGCATAAAATTCATTACATACTCAGGCTTACCTGTGAATCTCTTTCTGAGCTCAGGATTCTGTGTTGCAACACCCACAGGACATGTATCAAGATTACATACTCTCATCATAACGCATCCGAGTGTTACAAGCGGTGCCGTTGCAAAGCCAAACTCCTCAGCTCCTAACAGACATGCTATCGCAACATCACGACCTGTCATGAGCTTACCGTCAGTCTCGACAACAACTTTATTTCTCAGACCGTTCATGATAAGCGTCTGATGAGCCTCTGCAAGTCCAAGCTCCCAAGGAAGTCCCGCATTATGGATTGAACTTCTAGGTGCCGCACCGGTACCTCCATCGTAGCCTGATACCAGAATAACCTGTGCTCCGGCCTTGGCAACACCAGCCGCAACGGTTCCCACACCTGCCTCTGATACAAGCTTTACGGATATTCTTGCTTTCTTATTGGCATTTTTAAGATCATAGATGAGCTGTGCCAAATCCTCGATTGAATATATATCATGATGAGGCGGAGGTGAGATAAGCCCTACACCCGGGGTTGAGTGTCTTGTCTTGGCAATCCAAGGATAGACCTTTCCTCCGGGAAGATGTCCGCCCTCGCCCGGCTTGGCTCCCTGCGCCATCTTAATCTGAATCTCGTCGGCACTTACAAGGTATCTTGATGTTACACCGAAACGCCCTGATGCCACCTGCTTGATTGCCGAGCAGCGATTGAGACCATCCGGTCCTATCGTGAGTCTCTCAATATCCTCACCACCCTCACCCGAATTGGATTTACCGTGAAGTGTGTTCATGGCAATCGCCATCGCCTCATGTGCCTCCTGTGAGATTGAACCATAGGACATTGCGCCCGTCTTAAAACGCCTTACAATCGAATCAACACTCTCAACCTCATCAATAGGTACTCCTTTTTCAGGATAGTTAAAGTCCATAAGCCCTCTTAAGTTAACAGGCTCGAGCTCCTCGTTGATAAGCTTCGAATATTCCTTAAAGGTCGCATAATCCCCGTTTCTTGTGGCAAGCTGAAGAAGATGTATTGTCTGCGGATTATAGAGGTGTTCCTCCTTACCGCTTCTGTACTTATGACTTCCTGCACTGTCAAATGTCGTATCTGTCTGAAGTCCGAGCGGGTCATAAGCACGGTCATGATTTGCATTGATGTCATTCTCTATATCCTTGAGCGTTATTCCGCCTACACGGCTCACCGTATTTGTAAAATACTTGTCCATGACGCTTCTGTCTATACCGATTGCCTCAAAAATCTTAGAACCCTGATATGACTGTATTGTGGAAATTCCCATCTTGGATGCAATCTTTACAATACCACTTAATACCGCCTTATTGTAATCGTCAACAGCGGCATAGTAATCCTTATCAAGCATTCCGAGGTCTATGAGTTCTCTTATACTGTCAAGTGCCAGATAAGGATTGACAGCACTCGCACCGAAGCCTAAGAGTGTTGCAAAATGATGTACCTCCCTTGGCTCACCTGACTCAAGAATAACCGAAACATTGGTTCTCTTCTTGGTTCTTACAAGGTAATCCTGCATCGCGGATACCGCAAGAAGCGAAGGTATAGCCACATGATTCTCGTCAACACCTCTGTCAGAGAGAATGAAGATGTTCACACCCTCACGATAATGTCTGTCTGCCTCCACGAAGAGACGGTCAATCGCCTTTTCCATGGATGTATTCTTATAATATATAATAGGAAGAACCGCTACCTTAAAGCCCTCCTGATTCATATTCTTAATCTTAAGGAGGTCAGTGTTGGTAAGGATTGGATTGTTAACCCTTAATACCTGACAGTTCTTAGCGGTCTCCTCAAGAATGTTTCCGTCAGCACCAAGGTACATCGTCGTGGATGTGACAATCTTCTCTCTGAGTGCGTCGATAGGAGGGTTGGTAACCTGTGCAAAAAGCTGTTTAAAGTAGTTAAAGAGCGGAACTGTCTTAGTTGAAAGTGCAGCAAGTGGTGTATCAGCTCCCATCGCTGCTATCGGCTCCGTTCCGCCAAGTGCCATAGGAAGAATCGATGTTCTGAAATCCTCATAAGTATAACCAAAGGCTTTCTGTAACTTTGCGCGCTCTTCCTTTGAATACTCCTCAACCTTCTGATTAGGAATCTTTAACTCCTTAAGCATTACGAGATTGCTGTCAAGCCACTCGCCGTAAGGACGCTTGGACGCGTATTTTTCCTTGATTTCCTCATCATCAATAACCTCTCCCTTGACCGTATCGACTAGGAGCATCTTGCCCGGTCTTAATCTCTCCTTCACCTTGATATTGGAAGTAGGAATGTCAAGCACACCGACCTCTGATGAGAGAATAAGCTGGTCATCATTGGTTATATAATAACGCGAAGGACGAAGTCCGTTTCTGTCAAGAACCGCTCCCATAACATCTCCGTCGGAGAAAAGAATGGATGCAGGCCCGTCCCAAGGCTCCATCATGGTTGCATGGTACTCATAGAAATCCCTCTTCTTCTGGCTCATGCTCTGATTATTCATCCAAGGCTCAGGAATCAGAATCATGACTGCAAGAGGAAGCTCAAGACCACTCATCATAAGAAATTCAAGTGTATTGTCAAGCATCGCTGAGTCTGAGCCCTCCTGATTTACAATAGGAGTTACCTTGCTCATTTCTCCCTCAAAGTACTTAGTCTCCATGGACTCCTCTCGTGCATGCATCTTATCTGCATTTCCGCGGATGGTGTTAATCTCACCGTTATGTACTATGATTCTGTTAGGGTGAGCTCTCTGCCAGCTCGGATTTGTGTTGGTGCTGAAACGCGAATGTACCGTGGCAATCGCAGTCTCATAGTCAGGACTGTTGAGGTCGTCAAAGAATGTTCTGAGCTGTCCTACAAGGAACATTCCCTTATATACTATCGTTCTGCTTGACAATGATGCGACATAAGTGTTGTCGTTACTCTGTTCAAACACTCTTCTGACAACATAGAGTCTTCTGTCAAAATCAAGTCCCTTAGCCATCCTTGCGGGCTTCTTAATGAATCCCTGCCAGATACTCGGCATACATGCAATCGCTTTAGAACCAAGAACCGAAGGATTCGTCGGAACCTCTCTCCAGCCTAAGAACTCAAGACCTTCCTTCTGAGTGATAATCTCGAACATTTTCTTTGCCTGATTGCGCTTGAACTCGTCCTGTGGAAAAAAGAACATTCCCACACCGTATTCTCTCTCCCCGCCAAGATTGATTCCGAGCGTTTTAGCTGCTTTAGAAAAGAACTTATGTGATATCTGGAGCAGAATACCTACACCATCACCGGTCTTACCTTCCGCATCTTTGCCCGCACGATGTTCAAGATTCTCGACTATCTTAAGCGCATTTTCCACAACCTGATGGGTCTTGACACCCTTTATGTTGACAATCGCTCCGATACCGCAGTTATCATGTTCAAAGTCAGGGCTGTATATTGACGGCTTCATTTCACATACATTGCTCATACAAACGTCCTCCTTTTGTGCCTGATAAAAAACTTGTACTTAATATACTCTTTTTTATTTTCAATGTAAATATTTTTTTATTTGAGTTGTCTGATTATTTATCTTTTTATTATTTTTAGTATGATTATCTGATAATTTCTTCTTTTTTATAAATAATTTATCACATATCAATACAATACTAAACCTGTTTTTGAATTTTAATCCAAAATATGTTCTTTATTCAAGTATCTTATATGTTATTTTATTAAGCGTGTAAAATGTTTTTTCGTAATTGCGCATTCAATTTCAGAGCACATCCGACAAGGTTTGAAAAATGTAAAATCGAGGATTAAAAATGTAAAGTCATGTTGGATTCCGGGTTTATTTTTTTCCGATGATTGTGATTAATTTTAAGAATATTGATGAAACTGCAATAAAAAAAAATAGTTTTTTCATATAATAACAGTTATAATTATATATGCACGACATTCTGCTTATCCGTGCAATTTTCTACTTTCAAGCGGAGGTTACACAAATAATGAACAATAATATAAAGGCGAAAATAAAAGGATATTTCACAAAGCGGAGAAAGCTCTATTACATATATATGGCTACTCTGCTTGTCATAACTGCAGGGCTTAACATTGCCGCAAGACACAGCACTTTATTTGCCGAGTGGTACTCAACACATATATATCGTGCACTCGTAACCACAGCCGGCAGAATTGTGGGTTTTCTGCCGTTCTCACTTTATGAGCTTCTCATAATATGCGGCATCGCACTTCTATTCTTTATAATATACAGAATCGTATACTTTATTATTAAGAAAAGATGCAGAAGAATCCTCACCTTGTTTGCAAGGGTGCTTGCAATTCTCCTCACCGTGCTTGCGCTTTTCACCGTCAACTGCGGTATCAACTATCACAGGAAACCGTTCTCTTATTATTCAGGTCTGACGATAACCCGTCAGTCAACAGACATGCTTGTGGCGCTGTGCCGCTCTCTGATAGCTGAGGCTAATGCACTTGTTCCTTATATAGATACGGTCGAAGTCCCTGACGATGCGGACGGCACACACTACGGCAGTATCTTTTCATTGAAAAACACGAACACACATGATGAAGCCATACTTGCCATGAACAAACTCGGTGAATTATACCCGGTGCTATCCGGCTTTTATCCAAATCCTAAGCCGGTACTTTTTTCAAAGGTTATGTCATACGAATTCATAACCGGTGTCTATTCTTTTACAATAGAGGCAAATTACAATAATGATGTTCCCGACTACGTGAAGGCTTACACTATATGTCATGAGCTGTCACACCTGCGCGGTTTCATGCGTGAGGATGAGGCAGGCTTTATAGCCTATCTCGCCTGCATTCACTCAGACAATGTGAACCTTCAATACAGCGGCATACTCAATGCACTGTCCTATGTCATGAATTCTGTCTACTCCAACTGTGGTGCAGCCGTTTACACCGAACTCTATAAAAGCATGGATGCGCAAATCATGCGCGATTATTATTATGACAGTAAATACTGGGATAAATTCGAGACACCTGTCGCCGATGTGGCTGATGCCGTGAACAACGCCTATCTTGTAGCGAACGCTCAGACTGACGGCGTTAAAAGCTATGGAAGAATGGTAGACCTTCTGTTAGCCCGCTACTCCTCCCAGAACAACTGATCCAAAGTCTTACCGAGTACCTTGCAGATGGAGATGCAGAGCTTAATCGTCGGGTTATAATCCCCCTTCTCAATAGCATTGATTGTCTGTCTCGATACTCCCACCAGTTCGGCAAGCTCCTGCTGAGATAAATCCTTGGCAGCCCTTGCCGATTTTAATTTCAGATTTTTCGTACCTACAGGCTTAACCTCATCCATCCGGTAAAAGCTCCCTTCCAAAGATTATCACTCATCGAACTGTGCATCATGCTCAATCTCATTGTCTATCGCAAGTCTGACTCTCTCCTGAGTCTTACGCACAGCCTCATCATGCCCTGTGAGCGCCGCAAATGGTGCAAACTGTGCTGCCCTGTCCGCCACCGCCATATGCGGTCTGTCCTTCGAGACATGATGTTTCATGCCTATTATATCATCATATCTGCCATCATTGACAGTATTTTTATAAAAATCCTCACTTATTTTTCCCTTAAAAATATCTCCACTCACGCTTTATGCCCTCCAATCTGGCCGTTTCGCGACATTGCAGTCGCTCCATCCTCAAGATTCATTCCCTTTAATATTGCATTCTTGCCGAATTTTTTCTTTATGTCGAGCACCGCATGCTGCATCTGTTTCTCCTTGGCAAGCTTTTTCTTTTCCTCTTCTTTTTCCTGCTCAAGCCGTTCATAATCGGTGAACAAATCAAGCTGTGTGAATTCAGGTTCATCACACACAAGACTCTCATCGACAACCTTACAGGCGACAACATATATTCTTCTCACGAGAAGATTCGGATTGATTATCCTGTCAAATAACTGCATCATGGCGTTCGTTATTATCCTTGTGGAAGATGTCTTTTTCTCAAGATTCTGCGTTCCGTGTGCATGCTTCGGTATACGTCTTCCGTAGCCGTCGAGCACTATCTCTCCCTTGTATTTCCCCGCTATTTCAGGATTGGTAAGGTTCTCAATATCATATCCTATGGTGAGTACAAGCTGATCCGTCACAAGATGCTTGTCCACCAGGCCAAGCACAAGTCCGTCCGTCATCTCCTTGACAATAAGTCTTGCCTTTTCAGCCGTATATGGGCACGAGAGTACCTGCCCTTCACTGACGCTGTTCGTCTCCGAGCGGTACGACTTAATGTCTGCCATAGTGCACGGCTCATATCCCCATGCATGATCTATAAGAAGCTCCGCATTGACACCGAACAGCTTATAGAGCAGATCTTCATTGTAATACTCATCTTTTCTTCCGATTGAGCATCTTGCCACATCACCCATCGTGTACATCCCGTACTCGTTAAGCTTTTTTGTATATCCACGTCCCACACGCCAGAAGTCATTCAGCGGCTTGTGCCCCCACAAAAGCCTGCGATAGCTCATCTCATCAAGCTCAGCAATTCTCACACCATCAGCATCAGGAAGTGCATGCTTAGCCACAATGTCCATGGCAGCCTTGCAGAGATACAGATTGGTTCCGATGCCCGCCGTCGCCGTTATACCCGTCACCGACTTAATCTCATGAATAAGCTTCGCCGTGAGTTCACGTGCCGTGAGCTTGTACATTCTCATATACTCCGTGATGTCAATCATAACCTCATCAATCGAATACACATGTATGTCCTCAGGTGCAATATACTTAAGATATATCTGATATATCCTTGTGCTGTACTCCATGTAATACGCCATTCTCGGAGGTGCCGCAATATATGACGCTTTAATGTAAGGATTTGCGGCAAGCTCGGCGGCAAAGACAGACTCACCCGTAAATGTCTGCCCACGCCCAAGCCTTGACGCACGTTCTCTGTTCACCTCCCGCATCTTCTGCACAACCTCAAAAAGCCTTGCCCTCCCCGGTATCCCATAAGCTTTCAGGGATGGAGAGACGGCAAGGCATATTGTCTTTTCCGTCCTGCTCGCATCGGCTACAACCAAATTAGTGGTCAGCGGGTCAAGATTTCTCTCCCTGCACTCAACCGATGCATAAAAGGATTTTAAATCGATTGCCACATAAATACGTTCCGTGACGTAACCTCCTCACATCTTTATTTATTGTTAGGATTCAGGTGTCAAAACATCCTGATTTATTTAAAAAGTGTATATCATGTTATAATTATACATATCGGCTCCGTTGTACGAAGCAAGTTATTCTAAGGGCTCTGAAAAAAGTATTTCTGCTT
>ENA-OPSJ01000844-OPSJ01000844.1-human-gut-metagenome-genome-assembly--contig:-NODE-844-length-25971-cov-3.721408_pt1 | contig 25971 bp, 25 predicted proteins | sample MGYA00241801_ERZ501893 | MGnify/ENA primary metagenome ERZ501893 (study PRJEB25962, sample SAMEA2042219) | human gut metagenome | biome: human gut; feature: human-associated habitat; material: faeces...
CGACTGCCGGGGGTAAGTTATTCAGGCGGTGCGTTCATAGCTGATTTATCAGCCGATCGCAATGTACTTGTTCTGCTTCTCAGGGAGTGACTCTTTCTTAGGCACAGTAAGTTTCAGTGTGCCATTTTCGAACTTCGCACTGATATCCTGCTCAGTTACTGCGTCGCCTACATAGAAGCTTCTTGAGTAGCTGCCGGAATAACGTTCGCGGCAGATGTACTTGCCGTTGTCGTCCTTCTCGTCCTTTGACGTGTTGTTTTCGGCGCTTACGGTGAGGTAGCCGTCGTTAAGCTCGGCTTTGATGTCCTCCTTCTTGACGCCCGGCAGGTCGATCATCAGATCGTAGCAGTTGTCGTGTTCCTTGATATCGGTTTTCATCATGCTGCTTTCGCTCTTGTTGAAGAACGGGGTATTGAAAAGATCGTCAAAAACATTGGTTCTCATGGTGGGCATTAACATAGGTCATTTCTCCTTTCGCAGGTTCTTGGGTCTGCGCTTGAATTTTATATTATGAACCCTGAGCGGTCCTCCGGAAGTATCCCTAGGCGGTGTGTACCTCCTTTGTTCCTATCTCTCTTTCGTTCTGGTTATAGTATAGCACAACTTTTTAGCACTGTCAAGGGTAGAGTGCTAATTTTCCTTAAAATGTCACATATTTCACGGAGTTATCATATTTCGGCGTGGCGGATTCATAGTTTGCGCCAACGAAATAGCTTGGTTATGCGATTTGTTGATTATTAAACCGATTTATGTAAAACGGTGGAAAACTATTACTAAAACAGGAATACTTCTATTGACAATTTGGTTCGTTTGTGTTATACTGTAACAAACGTTACATATGTTATATATTGAAAGAGGAAGAACATGCCGCCCAAAGCAAAGTATACACGCGAAGAAATAATAGAGACTGCGCTGAATATAGTCGCAGAAAAAGGAAAGTCCGCGCTCAATGCCAGGGATCTTGGCGCAGCGCTCGGGACTTCCACCCGCCCGGTGTTCACTGCATTCAAGAACATGAGCGAGCTTATTGAAGAGGTCAAGAAGGCGGCGATGAAGCGCTTTGAGAGCTATTCCAGGAACGAGCCGGGAATGCCTGCGTTCAAGAGCGTTGGTATGCAGATGATCTCGTTTGCAACGAATGAGCCGAAGCTGTTTCAGGTGCTGTATATGAGTGAAAGAACTCAGACCGGAGATTTCGACGATCTGTTCAGCGAGCTCGGCGATACCGCGGGATACTGCATTGAATGCATAATGCGCGACTATTCCCTGAACCAGGAGGAAGCGAACTTCCTGTTCAGAAGCCTGTGGATATATACGTTTGGAATTGGCGTGCTGATAGCGTCAAAGGTGTGCAGGTACGAGGAAAAAGTTGTTTCGGACATGCTTACAAGGCAGTTTATGTCTGTAATGGGGCTTGTAAAATCCGGACGCGCGCTTTCTCCGCTTTCGGAGGTACTTCCTGCTCCTCCAGCTCCGCCAAAGAAATGATATAAACAACGAACTGCCGGAAACATTCCGGCAGTTTTTGAAATAATTAAGGTTCAGGAGCTTGTGTCATCGTGCTCGTGTGATCTCGGCGCTTTTTTGAAAAGCTCCCGCAGACCGAATATCAGCAGAAACACCGCGTAGATTTTCCTTAACAGGTCGTTTCCGATGAAACTGGAAGCCACGGTTCCAAGAACGGCGCCTAGAATTCCTCCGGGGATCAGGCTGATCACCAGCTTTTTGTCGATAAATCCGGCGCGGATATGCATGATAACGGATATCAGCGCAATAGGCAGGAAAAACAGCAGGTTAACGCCCTGAGCCTCACGCTGCGGCATTCCGTCGTGGAGAGTGAGCCAGATCAGAAGCACGAATCCTCCGCCTAGTCCCATTGAAGCTATGACGCCCGAAAGCGCTCCGACTACAGCCTGAATCATGAGAAAAGCGACCTCAGCGCCGCCGCGCAGATGAGCGCTCCGACCAGCCGCTGGAGCCATGCTGCGCGTATTTTCCTCAGGAAGAACGCGCCTGCCAGCGCTCCTACGGCACCCCAGGGAATGTAGCTCCATGCGGTGGAAAGGTCGATGCCGCCGCTGAACAGATAAGATACAGCAGCGGTAAGGCTCAGCACGAATATCAGTGCAACGGAATCAGCATGCGCGTGTTTCATGGAGTCGGCAGGGGAAAGTTCCGGCTGAATCAGACGCTGTTCGTGTTCAATTATGGGTACTGCGGCGACTCCGCCTCCGCTGCCAAAAAAGCCGTTCAGTAACCCGCAAATCATTCCCTCAAAAAAGTGTTTCATCATATATCACCCTCTTTATTTTGTGCATATATCTCCGCAATTTCCACGGAAATAAACGGAAAAGTGCAGCCTTGTAAGACTGCACTTTGATTTATGCGTTGACCTTTTGCCGGTTGTTCCATCGGTCGATGAATTCCACGAATTCCCGCTGCGGAATAGGCTTTGAAAAGAAGTAACCCTGTATGAAATCGCATTTCAGGTCCGAGAATTTCTTTACCATTTCTTCGGTCTCGATACCCTCTACTACGATCTCCATGTTCAGGTCTTTTATCATGCGGACTGTATTCTGAAGTATCGTCCACATTTTGCTGTTCTGATTATTTACGAAAGTCTTGTCAAGCTTGACGATTTTCAGCGGGAGCGCCGCAATGCGGTACATGTTTGAATATCCGGTGCCGTAGTCGTCGAGTGAGAACGTAATCCCGGCGGCGCTGAGCTGTTCGAGGTTCTCGGACATAACGCTCTGATCGTAGCTTGCCGCTGACTCGGTTATCTCGAGGTTGACCTGATTCGATGAAACGCCGTACCTGCTCATGGATTCAAGTATTGAGTCGGCAAGGCCGTGGTGCATGCACTGCGAAACGGACAGGTTGATTTCGATGTATTCCAGACCCAGCTTCTTGTATTCCGAGCTTGCTATGAACTGGAAAACCTCGGTCAGCACGTAATCTCCGATCTTATGTATCGCGCCGCTTTTTTCTGCGGCGGGAATAAATATCTCAGGGGAAATGAAGCTCTCTTTTTCGTCGATTAGCCTCAGCAGAGCTTCCGCAGATACAAAGCGTTTAAAGCGTTTCTTTTCGATTGAGTATATCGGCTGGTATAAACATGGAACCCGTGATTTGCAAGGGCGCGTTCGATAATGCTGTCCATTCCGGTGAGGAGTGATACCATGCTCTTGACGGTGCTTCCGTCTGCATGGATAACCTCTCCGTTGTAGGGGAGCTTCTCGTGGAAATCCGTGCCGAATGATATCAGCGACTGGAAGTTGTCGATGTCCTCGGGACATTTGGCAAGGCAGACGTACGGGATAAGGTTCAGGTCGAACTTGTCGATTTTCACCGTCTGGTGGAGCGCGTCGTTGATAAGGCTTGCGGCGTAGGCACTGTGCTTGCATAGCCCGGTGAAGGAGTCGATGAGTTTTTCCGGACGCTGTATCATTACAGCTATTATTACTACGCCGACGGTGTTTCCGAATACCATCACCATGGTGTCAGTGAAAATTATCTTTGAAATGATAATACAGACCATCACGGGAAGCATCATTATCAGAGCAATTAATTTTCTGACAGTAAAGAGCCTACGGTAAATTATAATATACGCTATACTTATCAGAATATTGATACTCGCCATTGTATATGGAAGAAAAGAAAGCGGCATCGTTGTGTACACGCCGTCAACAAATGTAAAGATGGAGTGCGTGAACAGATTTGACACAAGCAGTCCGATAACACCCAGGTATGGAAGTGTAAGCGCACACGCGGCGGCCTTGTTTGACGCGATCTTTTCCCATGTGTTTGTAAGGCTGATAACATACATGAGAAACAGCGGGGAAATGGTGTTGTATGCCAGTAAATAGAGCGTATGAGCCGCAGTGCGAAGCCCCAGGTTCAGCGACCCGGCGTTGTCCAGCACGACCGCCCATATATCGGCTGCACCGCTGAGGATCGTCATAATGACGAGTGCAATAAAGAAATGATTAGTTGTGCCTTTGGACATGCGCCGTGTAAACTGCGAGATCAGAATTATCACAAGGATAAGCAGCGCGGCTATATCTAAATGTATAAGTTTAGTCATATCAGGAATTCCTCTTGTTTTTATCTGTACTAACTATATACATTATAACACGACACGAGTTTTTTGCAACAGTTTAACTATGCGTAGGAAGACGATTTGTTAATGTTGCATAAAAATCGGCTGATTATGCACGTTTTGACCTTAATTGACCTTACATAAAGCAATAAATTATCAATTAATGATTATTATTAAAATAATAGTCAAATAAAAAGGAAATGTTCAGGCTTTGTAAACATTTCGGTGGATAGAGGCGGCGGTGCTGGCAAATTCCGATGCGCTAAGCGGCCGTGTGGACATCAGCATTAGCGGAAGGGGCTTGGGATTACCGTAAAATGGCGGCTGAAAATAAGAACCATCATTCAGTGTGAAGCCAAGTCGGCGGTAAAGCTGAACGCGGCGGCGGGACAGTTCGTCTTCCGGCGGCTCCACTTCAAGTACGACCAGCGAATCTCCGGATCGTTCCAGCAGAGAATTCATGACTGCGGAGCCGACGCCTTTCCCGCGGAGTTCCTCGGCGGAGGCAAAATGTTCAACGAACAGCGCGTTAATGTCGCGAAGATGATAGTAATTTATGAACGCGGCGGGGACGCCCTCGGGTTCATAGCACATGCAGCGGAATTCGTCACGGGTGAATTCCGAGCGGTGCAGGGCGTAATTACCCCGCTCACAGGGCGGGAACGAGTATTCAAGTATTTCAAATAAACGGTCGAATTTTTCATCGGAAATTGGAGACGTTTTGCTGTAGGTGATCAGATTTTCCATGCTGGCTCCTTTCTTCTATGGTAATATGATACCATAAAATTAACAGGATTTCAAGTGTCGGAATAAAATACAAGCAGGGTGAAATAGAATTTACGAGAATAAAACGCGGAGGTAATCACCATGCTGACACTACTTGAATTTGCATTGCAGAATCTGTTGTTTATCGGACTTCATCTTGACTCCAGGAGTTCATTCCCGAAGCAGCTCTCGCCAAAGGAAGAGGAGGAGTGCATAGCACTGATAGCTCAGGGAGATATGGACGCGCGCGGGAAACTCATCGAGCACAATCTGCGGCTTGTGGCGTATATAGTCAACAAGAATTACCCGGAGGCAGTACGCGGCTGCCAGCAGGACGCGGATGACCTGATTTCTATAGGAACTATCGGTCTCATACGAGCGGCTGAAACCTTTGACTATACAAAGGGACGGCGGTTTTCAACATATGCTTCGAGGTGCATAGATAACCAAATAAAAATGCACTTTCGGAAGATAAAGCGCCAGCAAAGCGAGGTCTACATAAACGAGCCTCTTGAAACGGACAGCGAGGGAAACACTCTGACGATAGCGGATATACTGGCAAGCAATGTGAATATTGAGGAGGAAACGGAGCTCAGGATAAATTCGCAGAAGCTGTACAGATATATTGATGAGGAGCTTGACGAGCGGGAAAAGGAGATAATCTGCAAACGGTATGGGATACGGGACGGCAGGGGATTCGTCTGCGAAGCGATGACCCAGCGTGAGATAGCGAAGCAGCTCAAAATCTCGCGGAGCTACATTTCGCGGATAGAGAAAAAGGCTTTAGAGAAGCTTCGCAGGCGGTTTGAGCAAGGACGATAAAGACTTTTTTCAAACATTTGAACTCAGCTTGTTGAAATTCATTATCTCATCGCAGAGAAGCTTGTCAAGAACATTTCCGTTGACGTTGCACATCTGGCAGTTTTTTAAACGGGAACGTTCCTTTAATTCGCACATATAGTAGAAAGTCTGTGAACCGTCAGCCTCACGGCGTGCGTTGCTGTTTATCCGTGGGCGCATTATGGAACCGCAGTTTGCGCAGCGTACAAGCCCGGAAAATACTGAAACCTGATTCCTTACCGGGCGGTAGAAGCTTTTTCCGGCGTTGCCGCTGATTATTTCCTGCGCTTTTATCCACTCCTCCGAGGGGATTATCGGTTTGTGCTTTCCGAGGGAGATTATCCATTCCTCCGGGGGAAGCCTAAGCTGTTTCTTTCCGTTCTGTTCAGTCCTGTGGAACGGCATAAGACCGTGCTTTCCGTCTGCTTTTTCACGTTCAAAACAGACATCGCTGCCAAGCCTTGTGAAGTAGTCGAACGCGGCTTCATCCGCGGTGCAGTACACCGGATTCGTGAGAATATCCCGGACTGTCCTCATACGGAATTCGCTGCCCTCGCGGGTCTTTATGTTGTTCTGAATACACCATGTTGCGACCTTCGTGAGCGACTGAAATTCAAGGAACTTAGCGTAAATCGTGCGTACTCTGCTCATCTCATCGTCAACTACGGACAGTTTGTAAGCGGAGCGGCTTTTGCCCTCGGCGTCGGTGACGGCGGTCTTTTCCCCGACAAATCCCAGGGGAGTTACTCCACCCAGCCAGCGGCCGGTCCGTGCCAGAAGTACCAGATTATCACGCACACGCTCCGCAATAGTTTCACGTTCAAGCTGAGCGAAAACGGCTGCAATATTCATCATAGCCCTGCCCATCGGAGTGGAGGTGTCGAACTGTTCCTTTATGCATATAAACGCGGTATTCATGCCGTTCAGTTCTTCGATGAGCGTTGCGAAATCTCCGACATTTCTGCTGATACGGTCAAGCCGGTAGACCACGATATAGTCGAAAGGCTGTTTCCGTGCACTCTGCATCATCAGCCGGAACTGCGGACGGTCAAGGTTTTTCGCAGAGAATCCCTCGTCCTCGTACACCAGAATATCGCTGTCCTTTGCCTCGGGGATATTCCGCTGAATGTACTCCCGGCAGAGTACTACCTGGTTTTCGATACTCTCACCCTTGCCGGTGAATTTTGATTTTCGGGAATATATTGCGATCTTCATGAGCGGCTCCTTTCTTTGGTTCTACTTACTATTATAGTGTGCGAAAACTATATCGTCAAGATTTTATGGAGAGTATCTGGCAGAAAATTATAATGTTGTACCGAAAAGTTTCGGGTAATCATCAGCAGAAAAGTTTGATAGCGATACACGTATGATATGACTGAGATAGTCCCTTGCAGAAGCGATGGTAGTTCCCTCATAATTGCATATCAGTGCTTCACCAGTATGTAAAGAAGCAAGCTCATCGTTTACTGCCTTTTTGTTCTCCTGATTAAGCTGCAACAGATTGTTGATGAATTTTGAATCCGTCGTATTAAAAATGATTTTGGTATCGCATTGACTTATCACGTTCGGAACTTTCGCTCCGTTCTCATACGACATAAACTGAGATGCAAGGAAACATGCCACGTGCTTTGAACGCAGCTGAGTCAGAATTTTGCTGATGGCTGAACCCGTACCGATATCGTAGTTCCTTGCTTCATCTATCATGAGAACACAGTTGTTGTCGTCGGGTACTGATATCTTGTAATTCAGGAAACTCATCAGCATTGAATTTACTATGGGTTTTAATGTCGTGTCGGTGATGAACTGGTCGTAATCGACATCAAAAATGGTTGCTTTTCCACTCAGAAGGAGATCTTTCCATTCAAGCCGCTTTCCGTGGCTTATAGGGTCTGCTTTTATATTTTCAAGTACATCACGGATTTCGCCGTGCTTTACCGACTTTAAATTATCCATACAGGCGTCGATGAATCCTTCGACGCTGTTGAAATGTTCATGGTTAAGCTGAGAACACTTGCTTCTCAGCATTTGCTTCTGAGATGGCGTAAAGCCTGTGTCAAGGCATTCCGCAAAGGATATGATGGTATCAAGATTTATCTCATGACACGGCATGAAGCCTTCCTCTCCACCTATGCGTATATGCTGGAAGTGTTTGCCTGTAAGCTGCTTGTAATCCTGCTTGGAGTCTATAACAATACACCCGATGCCATTTTCAACAAACCCGCATATCATCCTTTTCATGAGGGTGGTTTTACCGCTGCCGGATTTTCCGAATATAATGCAGTGCTGATTGTTGTCAGATGGCGTCCTGTCAAAAGCGTAGAATATATCTGTGTCGTCACACGGGCTGTGTGCTTTTCCAAGCTGTATCATTGTGTCCGGTTTTCTTGCAATAAAAGCTGATGTCTGGAATCGGGTGTTGAATATCCCGAATGTTTCTGCCTGGTCAATAGCATACATGTAACAACTAGTGTTATTCCTGAAAGAAACATTGTACTGGTAGCCTTGGCTGTTTATTCTCAGCATGCGCCTTTCAGCAAGTTCTTTTTTCATCATATCAGGTGATGTACCTGATATTTTGGAGAGTTCAGAGAACAAGGCACTATTGAGTAAAATAAGGTTGTTATCGTAAAACACTACATTTTTATTATATTCTGAAGAAGAGGTTTTACGTTCGTATTTTATAGATTTTGTTGTGTGATCTAATGAGATAAGAGTTTTGAGAAATTTTTTTACAATATCAGTACTGGGATTGAAGCAAAGTGACATAATAAAGGCGATATATTGCATGCGTGTGGATTCATTTACATTTACCAGATCAATTATTATACCCAGAAATCGCAGCATGGGTTTCTTAAACTCTTCTGATAATGCCTCAAGCCGTTCTGAAATTGAGAATTTGTTCATTCCTTTTTTTGCAGGATTTCTTTCTGAAATGCATTGTAGGCTTTTTCGCTGTTGCGAACATTCAGCTTTTCCCATGGGATAAGCATAACGTTGCTGTTTTCGAATAAGCTGACGTCCGATGTGACTATGAGTGGCAGGGAAGTGGCGTATACGATATTTTCAGAATGTGCGCTTATAAAGTCATTAGCCTTGGTTTTTATGTTGCCCGTATAGTGATTCTTGTCAATGATAACTGGAATGAATCGGTCTGTTGCATGATAGTAGTCGCAAACTTTCATCTTTTCAGGAAGAGTTGATCTGATGCCGTTCATAAATAATGACATTAGATTGCTGTATGCATCGTTTACGTTATCAGTCCAGAAAACTATCAGCGGATACGACAGTCCGAATTCCCTGAGTAGGGTCATTGAGGCGCTTGCAGCCAGCAATTCAAAGAGGAGAAATGTGTAGAACCAGTCAGGAAATGCTTCAGATGAAGATCTTACTTTTAGCGAGAAATCCCTGATTGCTTCATTGATGTCATACTCCTCACGGAGAATCTGATTTTCATTCTGGTGATGTAGTGTTCCTTCCTGGTCAAAGTAGAACCCCTGGTGTATTTTTTCCGGCATGAACTGCATGCACATATACTTGATATATTCACACAATTCATGCTTGTATTTTTTGTTTATCGCCAGCCCGGCTGAACTGAACGCAATGATCACCTTATTGCTTTGCTGGTCTATCAATTCCATCGGAATAGTGAACGTAGTTTCGTTGTTCACTTTGATATTCACATACTGCACGCTGTTTTCGTTTTCAATTACGCTTTCTACTATAAAAACACCGTGACCAATTATTTTGATGTGGCAGCTGTTTTGAGGGACTGTTTGTGTCATTCCTGTGTTGTATAAAGTATTTTTTTCTCTGTATTTCGGTGTGATGATTTCAATTGTATTCTCCTGATGATTTACACTTAATCTGGTTCCAGACACGATAGTGGTGCTATGGTCAACTGCAATGGGTCTCGGTATTGCCAATACCTGCGGTGGCGGAAAAGCAGGTCCACCGGGGTATGGATTTGGATACTGAGTGACTCCTGGGGAAATTTGCTGAGAATTTAGCATCGAAGGAGAATTGCCAGTAATGCCAGAAAATTGCTGCTGATGGTTCATGTTATATTCAATCATTTCTGATTCAGGGGCAGAGCCTATTCGAAATGGAACAAGCCTGTTGTTCTGATCACTCATTTTGAGTTCCTCCAGTTTTAGTAGTCTATAATGCACCTGTATAAATTATATATCTATACATGTATAAAGTCAATACCGGAACGAACAAAATGTCTTACAGGTAAGCCACGTCCGTTGTTTATGAGTACTTAACTATGAAGAAATTGTGAATATAGTAATTCATTTACCGATAATCCATGTTTTATTAAGATACATATTTTGTATTATATTCCTATAATAATAAATCACATTTTGTAAAAAACCAAAAACTATCTTAAAAAAATGAACTTTTTCGGAAAAACAAATATCGATATAAAATTTTAATGCTTTTATTGCAATATTCTTATATAATCTTCGTGAGTTTCTTTTTTGAAAAGTGAATTTGTGATGACATGATAATATGTAAATCCTGCAAAAAAGACAATTCTTAGACGCCTGCTTTGATCTGAAATCCATATTGTACCGTCAAAGATTTTACTTACTCACTTGTGTTATAATACACATATGATAATTTTAAGGTGATGTGTAAATGTGGATAAAAATGGGATATTGGCATACTAGATAATCTGTCCGTTGGGAAGAATAGGCACGCTTTAAACAACTGTAGTGAAAAAATACGTTTCTCGTTACATGGAAATAAAAAGAAAATAAGGAGATGTTTCCATGGGAAGAAAAACTCAGAATATAAAGGTCATTGTACACGGATTGGAGGATTATGCCGTGCGTGAAAATGTACAGCAGGCAGTCGATGCGCAGTATATGAAAATTATAGTTGACAGATTGAGTGCGAGTGGACTTACATACGATGAACAAAAAGTAGCGCTGAAAAAACTACTGACCAGGAAGTAAGCGAAACGAACGATTTAAAACGCTTTGGTATGCCTGATGTCCCTGGATTCATGCTAGGGACATTACCACTGACCAATAACACTGGTCAGTGTATACCATCTTTTTCTCTTGACACAGGATGTAATAATCTACCTTTTGGCTTACATATTATAGCAACAGAGAGGGAGATGAGACCATGGGAAGAAAATCACAGTACATAAATATCATAATACACCCGCCGGAAGACCAGCAATCAATAGACGAAATCCAGGAGGCAATTAATGACCATTACGCTTACATAATTGAGAAGAAGCTATCAATGTGCGATCTTACTCCTGAAGAGAGAGAGTACGTGGTAAGAACTGTCTTGGGGTCTTTGGCTGTTCATAATTCCGGGTAGGCGTTTTGCCCTGATTCCGTTCGTGGAATCAGGGCATTTATTTTTTGAAAATTATAAATTACAAAGTGACCAACAGCACCATAATCTCGAATGAGATAATAAATTAATGGAGGATTAAAAAATGGACGACGTGAATGTAATATCCATTCCTTGCTTTTATGGTTATTGTTTAGAGGAACAGAACCCAATCCATATGCTTGTTTACGAAAAGGAAATTGGAGGAAGAAAGTACTACTATAAGGATCCGGGACTGACAAAGGAAATCAGACTACTGCCTGACACTCCTATGATCTATTGTGACCCAAGCCAGATTTACGGTTACATGAGAATGACCAATAACACAGTTATAGGACGACCGTTTGTGAAAAAGCCTTTTAAAACGGACCAGTATACGCCGACCCCGAACGACTATGCAATGTATGTTGCAAGTGTTGAACCGTTAAGAAAATATAAGGGAGTTATGTATTATTATGAAAACGGATACTATTCTCCGATAGATGATGACAGACTGGGACATCTGGTGTTGAAACATTTTAATGAGGATATGATGAAACAGCGTTCATCAAGGTATCTCGATGAGGTCATATTATCAATAAAACCTATCTGGGAGTGCTATGTGCAGCAGCTGCCGGAATATCCGCATCTGATACCATTCTCGAATGGTATACTGGACTTTAACACAGGGATATTCTATCCGCCTGATCCGTCAAAGTTTATCAGATGGAAGATAGATGTTGATTTTGATGGGCGTAACTGGAATTGCCCGGTTTTTATGACATTCCTTAATGTGGTGACTAACGGAAATGGCGCTTTACGATTAAGGTTACTAGAGATTATTGGGTATATTTTATCGGGAGACAACAATGCTAAGAAGTTTTTCTTATTTGCGGGCGTGGGAAATTCTGGAAAATATCTGCTGATAAACCTGATCAATTCACTCTATCCCAGAGAATGTGTGTATTGTTCCACAATGAACTCACTGGGAGATAAATTCCAGGGATACATGAGCGGTACACAGTTGTGTACTTTTGCTGATATGCCAGATGAAGTATTATCCAGTGAAGCGGTAGGAAATATAAAGGCTCTGACTGGTGGAGATATGATGCCAGCCTGGAAAAAATATCAGGGATACGATGTGCTTGAGAAGACAACGCGGCTTTTGTTTGCCACAAATCACCCGGTAATGTTATCTGGTAATGATGACGCATTCTGGGACAGAAGTTGTATAGTCCCTTTTATGGTGGCAATTCCACCTCAGCATAGGGATCCTTATCTATATGATAGGCTTATGTATGAACGAACTGCGATCGTCAATAATGCGCTATGCGCTTATAACAATTTGTTGCTGAGAAGTAACGGGAGGGTTGTTCAGTTTTCCGGTGAAGCAGAGGCGCAGGAGCTTTATAGACTGTTCTGTAACAGTCAAAAACTGTTAGACAGTAGTGATTCTGTATACAGGAGATTCATTTCTGAGTGCTGTGCTGAAGTGGCGGGAGCGAGAGTTCCAACACAGGATCTTTATATTGCATACTGTAAGTTTTGTGAAAACAATTATTTCCGGATGGATCCCTTTATCTCATTCTCTATCAGGATATCAAATTACTTGTCGAATTTTACTAAGACAAAAGCTTCGCTGCAAGGGAAGAAGCTACATGTGTATGACGGCCTTGCATTGAGGTGAATGAATAATATATAGTTGATTCGACAAAATATTATTTATAATGTAATAATGATTAGTAGTTCCAGGTTCCGGGTTGACGCAGAAAAGATTCTGTGTTATCCATTAGGTCTTGTTTTGTGGGGGACTTTTCGGATTTATCCTGGAACCCGGAACTACTGGATATGCTGTTTTGAAGTGTTGGATAGTTGTAATGCACTAATTATGTGTTTCAATAATACCATTGCAAATATAATAAAAAAATGATATAATTAATGAAGCGGAAACTGTTCCAACTTGCAATAGAGAGATTGGAAAGGAAATTAGCATGACTAATATAAGGGAAAAAGCAGAAAGGGCGTTATGTGAATTTATCGGAAACGGAAAAAGCTTTCGAGAGGGGCAGTATGAGGCGATAGAGGCTACCCTGACAAACAAAAGGACGCTCGTGGTTCAGCGCACAGGCTGGGGCAAAAGTATGGTGTATTTTGTTTGTACGAAGCTTCTGCGGGACGAGGGAAAAGGCATCACACTGATAATCAGCCCTTTGCTTTCATTAATGAAAAATCAGATTGAATCCGCGGAAAAGGCAAACCTGAAATGCGATGTCCTTAACAGCACCAAGACAAACGATGAAAAGGTCAGAATCATTGAGAAGATGAAAAACGGTGATATAGATATCGTGCTGACTACTCCTGAAACGCTTTTTACTGAACTTGTACAGCGGGCTTTGCCTTCAATCAATATCGGACTGTTCGTAATTGACGAAGCACACTGCATTTCGGATTGGGGGCATGATTTCCGGCTTGATTATTGCCGTCTGAACAGAGTGATAAAAAATATGCCCGGGAATGTCCCAGTGCTTGCCACGACTGCTACCGCGAACGACAGAGTTATTGATGATCTCAGGGCTCAGCTCGGCGGAGATGTCTATGTTTCCCACGGCCCTCTGATGAGAGATAACCTTTCGATACAGGTCCTGAAGATCAATAATAAAACTGAGCGTTATGCGTGGATGTATGAAAATATTCCCAAGCTCGATGGCTCAGGAGTGATTTACTGTCTTACCTGCGACGACTGTGATGAGATAGCGCAATTCCTTAATGAAAACGGTATAACTGCGAAATCATACCACTCCGGTCTTGTACCCAAGGACAAAACTCTGCCTGACCCGAACATAGAGACAGAGCGGCTTTTTATGGAGAACAAAATCAAAGTGATCGTTGCTACGATAAAGCTCGGAATGGGATACGACAAACCGGATATTGCATTTGTTATACACTATCAGACGCCGTCAAATATTGTTGCGTATTATCAGCAGATAGGCAGAGCGGGGCGTGCTATTCCGCGTGCGTATACTTTCCTTATGAATGGAAGCGAGGACGAAGACATTCACACGTATTTCCGCGAGTCTGCGTTTCCAAGCAGGGAGGAATCTGATTCCGTGTACGATTTTATCAGGAAGCACGGGGGAGTCAGTTCTTATGAAATCGCCAGGGCTTTGAATTTTCATCAGAGCCGCATCTTAAATGCGATAAAATTTCTGCACAACGAAGATATGATTTACAAAGATGACGGCAAATATTATATTTCAGCGAATGTGTACAATTTCAATGGGGAGCATTATGAAGCGATAACGCACCAGCGAAAGGTTGAATTTGAGCAGATGGAAGAACTGCTGAATACCGACATGTGCTACAACCGCTTTGTTGTGAACGTGCTTGACGACCCGACGACCGCAAAATGCGGAATATGTGCCAACTGCCTTGGCTATAGTGAATATCCGGAAGCTGTGAAAGACAGTTCAATAGAAGCTGCTTTGCTGTTCCTTGAAAAACAGTGTTTTTCCATACAACCACGAAAACAATGGGCTTTGACCTCGCTTACCAGAATAAGTGCAATTCCGACGCCTAATGAAACAGGAATATGTCTTTCGCGTTATGGCCACCCGGTTTATGGAAAGCTTGTAAAACAAGGGAAGTATCAGGATCGAAGATTCAGCGATGAACTGGTTTCCAAGAGCGCTGAAGTGCTTTCGTCATTTGTTGTGGAGCATGATATCACAGCGCTTACATATGTTCCCTCGGTGCGAAGCAATATTGTTTCGGATTTTGCATACAGACTTGCACACAAAATAGGCATACCGTGTGTTGCCTTGCTGAAAAAGACTTCTGCAAAACAGCAGAAAGAAATGGAAAACGGTTCGTTCCAATGCGAGAATGCGCTGAATTCATTCAGCCTTGCCGTGAATGCGGAAGTGCCGCGGAACATATTGCTTGTTGACGATATGGTGGATTCTAGGTGGACTCTGACTGTCTGCGGACACATACTGACAGAAGCAGGGGCGGACCATGTTTATCCGTATGCTCTTGCGTCAACATCTAAAAAGGAAGATTGATATGAACGATAATGCTCAGATGATAATTGTGCTTTGCAGCCACCTGTGTGCGGATGGCTGCCGTCCCCTTGAACCTTCAGAATGGACAAGGCTTGCCGATACGATGATAGCTCAGAAGCTCCAACCAAGGGATATTCCTGATTTTTCAGATGAGGATATGAAGCGTTATTTTGGCTATGGAGAGGCTGAAACGGAGCGCATAAAAAGACTGCTGGACCGTTCCGGAAGCCTTAGCTTTGAGCTTGAGCGGCTTTCCTCAATGGGGATAAAAGTTGTTACACGTGCGGACGCGGGGTACCCCAGGGCGCTCAAGACCAGACTGAAAGGCGGGTGCCCTCCGCTTTTTTACCATGCGGGAGATTTAACCCTGCTTGACCTGGGAATGGTGGGATTTGTCGGTTCACGAACAGTAGGCGATGAGGACGTGTCGTTTGCTGAAAGTATTGTTAGAAAAGTAAATTCCAATGGTTTCGGTGTGGTTTCCGGAGGAGCTAAGGGTATAGACAGCGTTTCATCGTCTGCTTCGCTTTCAAATGGGAGTTTTGCCGTGGAATACATTTCAGATTCGTTTACAAGAAAAATAAAGAAGAAAGAAGCCATTGCCGCAGTCCAGGACGGAAAGCTGCTGATCATGTCAATGGCGAAGCCGGACGCAGGTTTCAACGCAGGTATCGCAATGCAGCGCAATAAATATATCTATGCACAGTCCGCCGCAACTGTTGTGGTGAAATCAGATTACAATAAGGGCGGCACATGGGGAGGAGCCACCGAAGCGCTTAAAAGGGAATACTGCCCGGTGCTCTGCCGGGATAACAGGAGATATCCCGGAAACACGGGACTTATAGAGAAAGGCGCGATCCCGATAGACGACAGCTGGGACGGAAATGTTGGTAATATCAGAAACCTGCTTAATAATACCGGTGAGCAGATCACTTTATTTAATGAGCAATAAAATGTGTCAAATTTCTTTAGAAAGGTATTGAATTATTGGAATTAAAATGATATAATAATATTGACATAAAGTGACAGGCGGTGACATCATGAGCAAAATCGTATTCATCGACAGCGAAATCAACCACGGCGGCGAAATATGCGATCTCGGCGCGGTAAAGCCCGAGGGCGGCAGGCTTCATACTACATCGCAGAATGAATTTTCAGAGTTCACGTCGGGCTGCAGGTACGTCTGCGGACACAACCTTATCGCGCACGATCTGAAATACGTCGGTCGGCTGATTCTCGGGGACTACACGCCGATCGACACGCTCACGATATCACCCCTGCTGTTCCCGAAGAAGCCCTATCACCACCTGCTCAAGGACTACAAAATACAGACCGAACAGCTCAACGACCCCGCCAACGACGCGGCGCTGTGCATGGAGCTTTTCTTTGACGAGGTGGAGGCTTTCAGACAGCTTGACGACAGCCTGAAAGCGATTTATTTCGCCCTGCTCGGAATACGCCGCGAGTACATCGGATTTTTCGATTATGTCGATTACGCCGGCGCAGAGGACGCAGAGAGCCTTATCCGCGAGTATTTTTCCGATAGTATCTGCATGAGCGCCGACCTGACGTCGCTGATTTCGCGCTATCCCGTGGAGCTAGCTTACTGCCTTGCGCTGATAAGCGCCGACGACCGCTACTCCCTTATCCCGCACTGGGTGAACAGAAATTTTCCCGCCGTTGAATACGTTATGAGGGCGCTCCGCGGAACTCCCTGCAACCACTGTCCATTCTGCCTGCGGGAGCATGATGTCCGCGCCGGGCTGAAACAGTATTTCGGATATGACGGATTCCGCCCCTCCGACGGCGAGCCGCTTCAGGAAAGAGCCGCGCAGGCGGCTGTTGAAAACAAATCTCTTATCGCCGTATTCCCGACCGGCGGCGGAAAATCCGTGACGTTCCAGCTTCCCGCGCTGATGGCTGGAGATACCTGCCGCGGACTTACCGTGGTAATTTCGCCGCTCCAGTCGCTGATGAAAGACCAGGTGGACAACCTTGCCGAAAAGGGAATTTCCGACGCGGTGACGATAAACGGAATGCTCGACCCCGTCGAGCGCGCCAGCGCAATTGAGCGCGTGCAGAGCGGTCAGGCGTCCCTGCTGTATATTTCGCCGGAATCCCTGCGCTCAAAGACCATCGAAAACCTTATGCTCAACCGCCACATAACCCGTTTCGTTATCGACGAGGCGCACTGCTTTTCGGCATGGGGACAGGATTTCCGCGTGGATTACCTCTACATAGGCGACTTTATCCGCGAATTGCAGGAGAAAAAGAACCTCTCCGAGCCGATTCCCGTGTCCTGCTTCACCGCCACCGCAAAGAAGAAGGTAATCAGCGACATCAGCGATTATTTTCGCAATAAGCTCGGTATCGAGATGGAAATTTTCGCTTCGGGAGCGTCCCGCCGCAACCTGCGCTACGAGGTGCTTTACAAGAAAAACGACGATGAAAAATACCTTGCGCTCCGCAATCTGCTGACAACGAAAAACTGCCCCTCGATAGTCTACGTTTCAAAGGTCAAGCGGACTTTCAGCATTGCGAAAAGGCTGAACGCGGACGGAATAAAGGCGCTCCCGTTCAACGGAAAGATGGACAAGAGCGAGAAAATCGCGAATCAGGAGCAATTCATGAGCGGCGGGGTCAACGTTATCGTGGCGACCTCGGCTTTCGGCATGGGCGTGGATAAATCCGACGTCGGGCTTGTCGTGCATTTCGATATTTCGCCGTCGCTGGAGGACTATGTTCAGGAAGCGGGCAGAGCGGGGCGCGACGAGGACTTGCAGGCGGAATGCTATGTGCTGTTCAAGGACGAGGATCTGGACGGGCATTTCATGATGCTCAATCAGAGCAAGCTGTCCATCAAGGAGATAAACCAGATCTGGAAAGCGGTCAAGGAGTGTTCGCGATACCGCATGACATTCACGCGCTCGGCGCTGGAGCTTGCGCGGATCGCGGGCTGGAATGACGAGCAGGACGAAATCGAAACCCGCGTCACCAACGCGATAAACGCGCTGGAAACCGCGGGCTACCTTAAACGCGGAAAGAATGTCCCGCGCGTTTTCGCTTCCAGCATTAACGCGAAAAGCTACATTGAGGCCGCCGAGAAGATAAACCGTCTGAACACGCTGGACGACAGGTATAAGCAGTACGCCGCGAGGATAATCCGCTGCATGATTTCCGAGCGAAGCCGTGCCGACGCCGGCAACGAGGAAGCGGAGAGCCGCGTCGACCACATTTCCGACATTCTGGGAATCCCGATGGAGGACGTGGTGTTATGTATCGGCGCAATGCGCGAGGGCGGAATACTGACCAACGCAAACGACCTCACCGCGTATATCCGCAAAAACGACACCGTGCGTAAATCCACGAATATCCTCAATCGCTGCGCGGCGCTGGAGCGCTTTCTTCTGGGAAAGGTGAGCGGCGGCGCTGAGTATTACAATCTCAAGGACCTCAACGAGCAGGCGCAGAAAGAGCGCGTGCCCTCGGTTTCGGTGAAGTCGATAAGGACCCTGCTGTACTTCCTCATGATCAAGGACTATGTTCAGAAATCGCATATTTCCGGGGAAACCGTGCAGATAGTTCCGACCGACGATATCGGGAAGATAAAGGCGAAGTCCGAGCTGCGCATTTCGGCTGCGGAGAAAATCCTGGAGCTTCTCTACATCAGGGCTGACGAGCTGAAATCCCCCGAAAAGGACGAAGTCCTTGTGGAATTTTCAGAGCTGGAGCTGCTGGAATACTGCCGGGAAAACCTGCTCGAAAAGCCCGAAGCCGAGGACATTAAATCCGCGCTGCTCTATCTGTCGAAGATAGGCGCGATAGACATCGAGGGCGGATTCCTGGTGCTGTACAACGCCATGCAGATCACCCGTCTTGAGCGCAACAACAATATCCGCTACAAGACGGAGGATTACAGGCAGCTCAGCGAATTCTACAAGCAGAAGATACAGCAGATACACATCGTCGGCGAGTACGCAAACATGATGGCCCGCGACTATGACGCGGCTCTGCAGTTCGTGTCAGACTATTTCGGCATGGACTACAAGAAGTTCATCGGGAAGTATTTCGCGGGGCGGGAGTACGAGATTTCCCGCAATATCACCACCGAAAAGTTCGACCGTATTTTCGGACAGCTTTCGCCGCGCCAGCAGGAAATAATCAACGACAAGGATTCAAGGTACATCGTTGTCACCGCAGGTCCCGGCAGCGGAAAGACCACGCTGCTTGTCAGCAAGCTGGCGTCCCTCTATCAGATGGAGGACATCAAGCACGAGCAGTTACTCATGCTGACGTTTTCCCGCGCGGCGGCGACGGAATTCAGACAGCGGCTGACGGCGCTGATGGGCGGCGCGGTGCGCTATATGGACATCAAGACCTTCCACAGCTACTGCTTCGATATCACGGGTAGGATAGGCTCGCTTGAAAATTCCGCAGATATAGTCAGGCAGGCGGCGGAGATGATTTTCGCAGGCGAGGTCGAGCAGGGGCAGATAACCAAGACCGTCGCCGTGATCGACGAGGCGCAGGACATGGACGAAAACGAGTTTGCGCTGATAAAGGCGCTCATGGAGCGCAACGAGGATATGCGGGTTATCGCCGTGGGCGACGACGACCAGAATATCTACGAGTTCCGCAAGTCTAGTTCCAAGTATATGTCAAGCCTTATCACTGAGTACGGCGCGGCGCATTACAGCATGACCGACAACTACCGCAGTGCGCGCAGAATAGTGGCGTTTGCGAATGCCTACGCGGCGAGGATAACTCACCGCTTAAAGGACGAGCCTATCCGCGCGGTGAGAAATGACGACGGCGTTGTGAAGCTCATAAAGCACGCGGCGCGGAACATGGACATTCCCGCTGCGGACTGCCTGCAGGCGACGTGGCACGGCGGTACGGCGGCTATCCTCACCAACACAAACGAGGACGCCCTGCGTATGCTCGGACTGCTGACAGATCGCGGCGTTCCGGCGCGGCTCATCCAGAGCGGCGACGGTTTCCGCATGAGCCAGCTTGCGGAGGTGAAGATGTTCTGCAAGCTGCTGAAATTTGAATCTGCTGACGATTCGCCGATAATCCCAGAATCCGCATATAACAGCGCAAGGGAGCAGCTGCGCAGTTTGTATGCGGAAAGCTCCTGCCTTGAAACGGTGCTGAACATGCTTGCGAAGTTCGAGGATGTCAGCAATGGCGCACTGTACCGTTCGGATTTCGAAACGTTCATTTTTGAGTCGGCGTACGAAACGTTCACGCCGCAGGAGCAGGACGCGGTGACTATCTCCACGATACATAAGGCAAAGGGCAGGGAGTTCGACAGTGTGTATCTCATGCTGAATCAGTCGGACGACAGCACTGACCAGGAACGGCGCAAGATATATGTCGGTATTACCCGCGCGAAGAACGAGCTGTACGTTCACTACAACAGCGCGGTTTTTGATGATATCTCCGCTGACGGCGCGGAGCATGAGAGCGATACGCGGGACTATCCCGAGCCTGAGGAGCTTGAAATTCAGCTTGGCATGAAAGATGTGTTCCTTGATTTCTTCATCGGGAAGAAAGCTGATGTTTTTAAGCTGAAAAGCGGCGATGAATTAGAGATACGCGGGGATTTCCTTTATGCGAACGGGAAACGGCTTGTAATTCCGTCGAATGCGGTTAGAGAGAAGCTTGCAGGCCTGCGTGAAAGAGGATACAGACCGTACAGGGCGCAGGTTAATTTCATCGTTGAATGGGTGAAGAAAGAAACAGGAGAATCCGCGGCGGTCATACTGCCGGATATCAGGCTGAGAAGAATGAGGCGACATAATGACGGAGCTTGAAACAATGATACGCGCGGAATCCTATATCCGCAAGATGGCAGACGGGATAAATCCCATCACGAACGAGCCTGCGGCTGACTGCGACATGGTGAACAACGTCCGCATAACGCGCTGTCTGTACTATGTTTCGGATATCCTGCGGCAGGTTATCGACAACGACGGGGTGATTAAGAAAAAGTCCGGCGGCTCGGGCAAAAAGGCGGAGTTTTTCATCACCGATGAACAGCGTGCGGCTCTGACGGAATTTGACCGCCCTGCGTATGCCAGCGAACTGGCTGATAAAATCAATGCAGTTACGGAGATAAATAACTGCAAGAAATTCGCCGCGAAATGGGTCACGGAGTACTTTGTTAGCATTGGTCTGCTGTGTATTGACGATGATTCCAAACGCGCTACCGAGGCAGGAGCGGAGCTTGGTATTATTTCTGAAAAAAGGCGTTCAAGCTATACACATAGGGAGTACTGGGTCAACGCTTATTCCCCCGAAGCGCAGCGTTTCATTATCGACAATATTGAGTCCATAGTCGTTTTCGCCAAATCTTCGCAGTACAAACAGCAGACCCACCCGGACAGCACAGGCGATGGCGCTGTGACGGAATGACAGGGAGCTTCAAAATGCCAACAATAACTTACAACAAACTAGTCCGCGACAAAATCCCGGACATAATCAAATCCGCCGGAAAACAGGCGGTAACGCACGTCCTCACCGATGAGGAATACCTCGCGGAACTTGACAGAAAGCTTTCCGAGGAGTGCGCCGAATACCAGGCGGACAAGAGCCTTGAAGAAATGGCTGATGTGCTGGAGGTGCTGTACTCAATCGCCGTGGCGCGCGGGTACTCCGTGGAGGAACTGGAGCGCGTCCGCGCGGAAAAGGCGGAAAAGCGCGGCGGATTTGCGGATAAAATCTTCCTTGAGGAAGTTCTGGAGAACTGATATGAAAAATGAAACTACGGTCAATTCGGTGAACAGCCCTGCCGAGGACTTGTTCGTGCAGCTTTTCTGCGAAACATTCGGCCCCGATAAGGCGGAGAAGCTCTACACGTGAGTCCGTGCGGTTTTCCGTAGGAAAATTGCCGACGGCTGTCGGCAAAGGCTGGACATCTTGCGCGGAGCGCACACTTTATTTAGTACCCGTTTGCCGACATCTACGGCAAGCAGAGATACATTGATTTTGCGCTGCTGAGCGGTTCGGACAAAATCGCAATAGAGATAGACGGCGAAACCTACCATAACCCGAGCAAGGTTTCCGAGAACAAGTACATTGACGACCTGCTGAAACAGAACAGCCTTACCTATCAGGGCTGGATGATCTACCGCTGGGTGTTCAATCAGCTCAAAAATCAGCCCGACCGCATTAAGGACGAGCTGTACACGTTCCTCGGCGATACTCCCGACCTGAAAGCGATAGAGAACTATCTCCCCGCACAGAAAGGCAAATCCTTTGAACTTCGCGACTACCAGCAGGAAGCTATCGACAGCCTTAAATCCATGCGTGAGCGCGGGGAAACTATCGCGCTGCTGTACCATGCGACAGGCGTGGGAAAGACGGTAACAGCCTGCACGGACGCCAAGAATGTCGGCGGCAGAACGCTGTTTCTCGTGAATGCTCTCAAACTCGCTGACCAGGCTAGGGATACATTCGCAAAGATATGGAGCGAGGCTACTCTCGGCGAATACACAGGGCAGGAGAAAATCAAGGACACGACCGTTGTTTTCGCGACCATTCAGACTATTTCAAAGCACTGTGAGGAGTTCGCGCCGGACGAATTTGACTACATAATCATCGACGAGTGCCACCATGCCGCGTCCAAGAGCTATCAGGCGATACTGTCCTATTTCAAGCCGAAATTCATTCTTGGACTTACTGCAACTCCCGAAAGAGCCGACGGTCAGGACATGCTTGAACTATTCCAGAATGTCGCGCACAAAATGGACCTCAGAACCGCAGTAGAGCAGGGGATACTTGCGCCTATCCGCTGTGTGAGGGTCAAGACGGACATCGACCTTTCCGACGTGCGCATACACGGCATAAAGTACGACGCACAGGACCTTGAAAGCAAGCTGTTCGTTCCGGAGCGCAACGAGCTTATCGTAAACACATACCAGAAATACGCGCGTGGAAAGAAGGCCGTTGTATTCTGCACCAGCGTAAACCACGCGGCGGAAATCGCGCGCCTGCTGAAAGAGGCAGGAGTCAATGCCGAGGGAATATCCGGCAGCATTAAGGTAAGCGAGCGAAACAGCATTCTCCAGCGGTATGAACAGGGTGATATTGATGTACTATGCGCCTGCGACCTGCTGAACGAGGGCTGGGACAGTCCGCATACGCAGGTGCTTTTCATGGCTAGACCCACTATGTCAAAGACGATTTATATGCAGCAGCTTGGCAGAGGAACGCGCAAATGCGAGAACAAATCCGACCTGCTGGTGTTTGATTTCGTGGACAACGCGAATATGTTCAAAATGCCGTATTCACTGCACAGAACGCTCAATATGTCGGAGTACCGCCCGTTTGAGTACGTCCTCGCACCGGAACATCTGCGAAAGCACGACCCCAACATGACCTATTCCGGAGAAAAGCCGGTTGCCTATCTTGATACGCCCATCGACGCAGCGGATTACGAGGTCGTAGACCTGTTCAACTGGCAGACCGAGGTGCAGGATATGATTTCGCAGCTCGAGTTTGTTCGTATGGTCGATGTGCAGTCGGAAACAGTGGAGCGGTACATCTGGGAGGGCAAGATAGTTCCGGATCTGGCAGTTCCGATAAGCGAAAACAGGTTTTTCAACTATTTCAGAGAGGACACCGTGAAATCCTATGCGGAGAAATACGGCTGGGACCTTATAACGCAGGGAAACATCAAGTCCAAATTCATGGAGTTTGTCAGCAAAATGGACATGAGCTATTCCTACAAGCCCATTCTGTTGAAAGCGATTATGCGCCACGCGAACGAGGACGGCTGTGTTGCGCTGGAGGATATCGTGGACTACTTCAAGGAGTATTACGAGGGCAGAGCCGCTGCGGGGATTGTCGTGGAGAAACCGTCCAGCATATTCGCCAAGGGCGGCTATACCGACAAGGACGTGGAGAAGAATATACTTTCGAATCCGTTCAAGCGTTTCGCTGATATGCGGTTCTTCCAGCGGTGCAAGGACGTCACGATGGTGCGTTTCAACCCGTGGATCTACAAGAAACTGGACGCGGAGGACTTCAAGCGGATTCACAGGATTTGCGATAAGAAACTTGAGGAGTATTACGCGAGGTTCAAGTAACCGAATATATAGAATCCGAGGATTTGTCGTCCTCGGATTCTGTTTTGTATGGGATTGCTGAAAAGAAAATTCGGCTCGATGCAGTTTTGTCGAGTGGCTCGACAGAATTTATCAAAGACGCAATATATTCAGCCCTTGCTTTTCGGCATAATTTATGGTGTAAAATGTACCTCCGGAGTTTTGCCGCAGGAAGCAGACAAGGTGTCAGCTGTTATCTACGAGATGTCGGTTGCGTGCCAGCATACAGCCCGGTGTGTAGGCTGGGGACGGAATCCTTACCTTGTCAGCCTTTGACATTATTTTGTTATATCGTTCCCTCTGGGCGGCGTTCCATTTAAGGGTTTGCTGTTCGGGTGGACACGGCAGCACCAGAATCAGCCGAATTTGAGGGTATTGCTGTTTCATCTGAATAACGGTTTCTTCTGCCAGCATATCAAATCCCAGCGCTCCGCCTGCTCCAAAGTACATTACGCCTTTCTTGATCAGCTCGGTTATTGCAGCTTCAAGTGATTTTCGTAACTCCTCGCAATCTTCGGGCAGCTTTCTGTGACCCGAAAAGCACGCTACTTTTGATTTGTCAATCATGCAGATTACCTCCGATATAGTGATATATCACTAATCTTTTTCACCAAAATCAGATAAACTATATTCAGAGTTTATGAGTGAGGTGAGAACGCATGAGGATTTGTGAGGTAACTGCTCAGCGCATTCGAGATTTGTGCAGGGAGCGCGGGATAACTCCCAACGGGCTTTCATACATTTCCGGCGTTTCTCAGTCTACTATAAAAAGCATTCTCAACGGAGAAAGTCAGAACCCCGGAATTGCTACGATAAAGAAAATCTGCGATGGTCTGAACATCACTATCGGAGAGTTCTTCAATACCGAAGAATTTAACCGGCTGGAACAGGAACTTGAATAAAATAAGAGCGCAGTGGGAAGCTACTGCGCTCTTGTTGTTTTTTTCAGTAATTTCAAACTAATGTTGAGAAATGCAAAAAAAAATACTTTATCTAGCCCCTTTTTGTCTTGCTTTTTTGTCATATCTGTGATATAATGGTAACATAAATGCACATTTTGTGCTAGTCAAAGAAATAATACAGACTGACTGAAGTGGGAGAATGGTAAATGAGTGAAACTACAAAATATCAGAAATTGACTCCGAATACTGACATAGATTTAAAAGGATATGACAAGGCTTTTGATTTTGTTTTTAAGAATAACGATGTGAAGAATATTGCAATTTCCGGTCCTTACGGTTCGGGAAAAAGCAGCCTTATAGAATCATACAAAAAGACTTCCGGCAAAAAGTATAGTTTCATGCGTATTTCCCTTGCTCATTTTCGTGGAAATGAAAATGATGAAACTGGAGAAGAATTTCCGGACGATGCCGAAAAGGATTCTCCCAAGAAATTAAGTGAGGAGGCTGTACTTGAAGGAAAGATAATAAACCAGCTTATTCATCAGGTGCCGTCTGAAAAAATCGAACAGACCAGCTTTAAGGTCAAGAACAAGATCAACATTCGGGATATTATATCCATAGCAGCTTTGATTTTCCTATTTGTTTTTAGTCTGGTGCTTATAATGTTTTCAACGCAGCTTGAGGATTGGACTAACTCTTTTTCTGACGGGGCATTCAAAATTTTATTGTCCTCTGTCTTTGGACGATATAATCAATTAGCCGCAGGAATGATTGTCATAGCGGCTTCGTCTTTATTTATGATAGATTTATAATATAAGTGCAACACCCGAAAAAAATAATGACACATAAGGCAG
>ENA-OPSJ01000849-OPSJ01000849.1-human-gut-metagenome-genome-assembly--contig:-NODE-849-length-25891-cov-3.567232_pt1 | contig 25891 bp, 18 predicted proteins | sample MGYA00241801_ERZ501893 | MGnify/ENA primary metagenome ERZ501893 (study PRJEB25962, sample SAMEA2042219) | human gut metagenome | biome: human gut; feature: human-associated habitat; material: faeces...
GTGGAAAGAAACAGTTTCTGCAGCAATATGCCAGTGGCATCAACGTTGAATAAAGAGAGTAAGGCAGACTCAGCTATGTGGGACTGCCTTATTTTATGGTCTTATCAGAAGGATGGGGACATCATTCCTGCCAAAGTAGTTTATGTTCGCAATCGCAACAAACTTCAAGGTGCATAGCTAAAATTTATGTGCGAAGTTTGAGATAATAATATATTAAGCGGAACAGTGTTTATTGAGATTCTTTTTCAATAAACACTGTTTCTTTTTTTGTGTATCAGGAGTATAATAGAAAAAAGTTAGATACAACTAACTAAAAGAATAAAAATAACCGCGAGGAGAGATTTTATGTTTTTGGAAATAAAAGGATTAAGGAAAAGTTTTGGAACGGATCAAAACCGGACAGAGGTTCTGAAAGGAATTGATTTCACAGTGGAAAAAGGAGAAATCTGCGTATTATTAGGCCCATCCGGTTCGGGGAAATCCACCTTATTAAATATTATAGGCGGAATTGACGGAGCGGACAGCGGACAGATCTGTATCAACGGAGAAATGTTGGAAGACATGAACGAAAAGACATTGACGCAGTACAGGAGAAAACATCTCGGTTATGTTTTTCAAATGTATAACCTGATTCCAAATCTGAATGTCAGGGAGAATATTGAGGTAGGTGCATATCTGAGCGATCATCCGCTTGATATCGAGGAACTGCTAAATACACTGGGATTAGCAGAGCATTGGAATAAACTGCCAAACCAGCTCTCCGGAGGACAGCAGCAGCGTACTGCGATCGGAAGGGCGATCGTAAAGAATCCGGATATTCTGCTCTGTGATGAGCCGACCGGAGCACTTGATTACAATACATCGAAGGAAATTCTGAAACTGATCGAAGATGTAAACCGGAAATATGGAAATACCGTAATTATGGTTACACATAATGATGCGATCAGAAACATGGCAGATCGTGTAGTAAAGCTGCGTGACGGACAGATACGGAAAGATTATCTCAATGAAACAAAGATTCCGGCGAAGGATCTGGAATGGTAAGGTGGTGAAGATATGAAGAATCCATTAAAGAAACGTCTGCCAAGAGAATTTATCGGAGATTTTGGAAAATATCTGGTGATTTTCTTATTTATGATAGGAACGATTGGATTTGTATCGGGATTTCTTGTGGCAGATGACAGTATGCTGAAGGCATATGATGAAAGTTTTGAAAAATATAATATCGAAGACGGTAAATTTGAAACGGCAGAAGAATTAGACGAAAGCACGATTGACGTGCTGGAACAGGAAGATGTAAAAATATATACCAATTATTATGTGGAAGAAGATACGGACTGCGACAGGGATGGCGATATTGACAGCACTATCCGGATCTTCCCGGAGCGGAAAGATGTCGATCTGGTCTGCCTGATGAAAGGCGAATGGCCGGAAAAAGCGAATGAAATCGCCATTGACAGAATGTATGCTGATAATAATAAAGTGAAAGTGGGAGATACGATTGAAACCAGTGGAAAAGAATTAAAAGTAACCGGTCTGGTAGCATTGTCCGACTATAGTGCATTATTTTCTGATAACGGCGATATGATGTTTGACGCGGTCAAATTTTCCGTCGCCATTATGACAAAAGAAGGATTTGAAACATTTGGGGATGTACATCTGCATTACAGTTACGCATGGACCTATAATGAAAAACCGGAAGATGATATTGAAGCAAAGAAACTGGCAGAAGATTTCATGAAGGTGCTGGCACAGAATACACAGATTCAGAACTTTGTGCCGGCATATCTGAATCAGGCCATTCATTTTACCGGAGATGATATGGGAAGTGACAAATCCATGATGATTGTACTGCTGTACATATTGATAGCTATCATGGCATTTGTATTTGCAATTACAACATCAAATACCATTACCAAAGAAGCGGCAGTCATCGGAACACTGCGTGCCTCCGGGTATTCCAGGGGAGAACTGTTAAGCCATTATATCTCCATACCGGTACTGGTCACTTTAATCGCGGCAGTCATTGGAAATATTCTCGGTTATACCGTATTCAAGGAAATCTGTGCAGGAATGTATTACGGCAGCTACAGTCTTCCGACATATGAAACCAGATGGAATGCAGAGGCATTTTTACTCACAACCATTGTTCCGCTGGTCATTATGATATTGATTAATGTTGTGATGATTTACCGCAAATTAACCTTATCACCATTAAAATTCTTACGGAAGGATTTAAAACAATCCAGCAATAAAAAGGCAGTAAAGCTTCCTGCATTTCCATTTTTCCAGAGATTTCGTCTCCGGATTATTCTGCAGAATATGCCGGCATATCTGACCTTATTTATCGGAATTATCTTTGCAAATATTCTTTTGTTGTTTGGAATGATGATGTCGCCTCTGCTGAGTCATTATCAGGATGAGATTGTTGACAATATGATTGCGTCCTACCAGTATGTTTTAAAAACTCCGGTGGAAACTGAAACAGATAAGGCGGAGACTTATTGTGTGACGTCTTTGAAAACAGAGGACAGAGAATACGCAAGTGAAGAAATCAGTGTATACGGAATCAATAAGGACAGTGCCTATATTTCAGAAGAAATGCCGGATGATGGTGTATATATCTCCGATGGCTATGCAGAAAAATACAGACTTTCCAAAGGAGATACCATTACCCTGAAAGAAAGTTACGGGGATAAGCAGTATGACTTTAAAATAAAAGGTATGTATAATTATCCGGCAGGACTGGCAATGTTCATGGATATCATGCAGTACAGGGAAGTATTTGATAAAGATGCAGGATATTATAATGGTTATTTTTCCAATACGGAAATTACCGATATTGATGAAAAAATGATTGCTTCCCTTATCACAGAAGAAGATTTGACAAAGGTCAGCAGACAGTTAAATGTATCCATGGGAAATATGTTTTATCTGATCAATGTATTTGCAGTCATACTTTCTGCATTATTAATTTATCTTCTGACCAAACTGGTAATAGAAAAGAATGCTTCGTCCATATCCATGGTAAAAATACTCGGATATGAGGATCGGGAGATTTCAAGTCTTTATCTTATGGCAACGACCTGGGTGGTAGTGGTATCACTGGTTATCAGTATCGTAGTGTCGCGTATATTTATGGGACTGATTTACCGTGAGATTATGAAAGAATTTACCGGATGGCTTTCATTATATATTCCGCCACAGATATATGTAGAAATGTTTATTGGTGGTCTGATTATTTATCTGCTGGTAGCAGTCATTCAAATGAGAAGAATTAAAAAAGTGCCGATGGATCAGGCATTGAAAGATGTGGAATAAATTATAAAAGAAAATAAAATCTGCTAACTGCCATGTGGGAAACTATATGGCAGTTTTTGTATTAAAAACAGATAAAAAAGAAAAATAGATAAAATAAACAAAAAATAAAAGAAAAACTTGTAAAAAAATGTAAAATATGCTATGATAAGAAAAAATATAAGGAAGTATGAGGGGCAAATGTATAAATTATTTGATATCAGGCATGTAAAATTACAATTTAAAATCCGTTTTCTGGAAGAAGGTTATGTTCCGCAGGATAAGGTTTCTGCCATCCGCGGTGGAATCGGCGAAATGCTTCTACGCATGAATTGTATCGGACGGCGTGACTGCGAGAACTGCAGTTTTCGCAATGAATGTATTGTGCAGCGAATTTATTACCATAAACCGGCGATTGTACCGGATTTTGTGACAGAAAAAGGAAATATGGGCTATTTATTTGAGTGTGATAATGCGTACAAATATGTAGAAAAGGGAACTGTCATGGAGTTTTCCATGCTGCTGCTGGGAGATAATATCGTAAATTTCTCAAGTATTCTGCAGGCAGTATATCAGTTTGGGATGTATGGAATCGGGAAAGAGGGTATCAGATTTGAAATCATATCTATTGTAAATCACAGAAATGAATCCATTTTATATGAAAATAATGTCCGCATGGATCTGCTGTATCCGGATTATATTTCCAATTATATACAGAAAAGAATCCGGGAAGAAGGAATATCGGATCGTTACAGTCTGCGTTTTGAAACACCGTGGTCACAGAAATACCAGGGGAAATTCATCCATAAGATTTCCAGTGAACCATTTGTGGATGCGGTATACCGGAGATGTTACCTGGCACATTGCATGGAAGGAATTCCGATGAACAGGGCACATCCATTCCGGAATCAGATGCATATCACAAAGCAGAAATCATGGACGGATGGAATATTGAGATATTCATCCACGCACGAAGAGAAGATCGCATTAAAGGGCATTGCGGGAAAAGCTGTCCTAGTAGATTGAATAATAAATAACTAGCTGTATTTTACAAAACATCTTCTGATGAAATTTCATCGAGCTTATACGTCCAATGATAGACTACTGGATCAGCATTTACCTCATCAAAATATTTATAAATTCTGTTCTCAAGTTCCTGCTTTGTGTTAACCCTAATTCCCTTCAGCATCTGCTTTGTCATCTTGCTGAAAAAGCTTTCAATCAAATTTAGCCAGGAACCATGGGTTGGTGTAAATACAAATATGTAGCGTCCTTCTGGTTTTGTTGCAAGGTAGTTCTGAACCTCTTTGGACTTATGGGCTGAATGATTATCACATATGATTCTGATGACATCTCCAGCTGGATACATGTCATCAAATTTCTCAAGCAGTTTAATGAAATCAGAACTCTTGTGCGTGTTACTTACCACCGGAACTGCAAGACCCGTTAAAAGATCAATCCCTGCAAGGAGAGATAAGGTACCAAGACGTTTATATTCGTAATCTCTGTATACGCAGCTGTTTCCGTCCTTTGGACGAAGATCCCCACTTGTTGTTGCTATAGCCTGAATACCTGGCTTTTCATCACAGGAAATGGTATGTACCATTGGCTGGTCGGTTGGAATGATAATGTTGCCTTCCTCATCAAACTGCATGGATACCTGTTTATATACCACCAGCACATCGTGCATCTTTGACTCGAAGTCAGGATCACGTCTTTCACAGTAATACTTGATTTTAAATGGTTTGATGTCGGATCGCTTCAGAATCTTCTGGATCATGGGTTTTGTAATTGTTTTTAATCGTGGAAAACCCGCTTCTTCCGCATGATTCTGAATGTGCTGATGCAGATTTTTCAGCGTCCAGAGTTCCTGTGAATAACCAAGATCTGCCGGACGCTGACAGGCAACATCAATAATCCAGGCAACAGCATCATCTGTAATTTCTACAGGTCTGCCTTTTCGTTGATCATCAAAAAGAGCACGCTGCACGCCGCCTTCCTTGAATTTGGAAAGGCAAAGCTTAACTGTATTTATGTTGACATCCAGACGGGTTGCAATATTCCTGTTAGATTCTCCCTGGGCTTTGTAAAGAAGCATCTTAGCCCGGTCAACTACCTGAGCCTGAATAGTTCTTGTACGGACAAGGGACTGGAGATATTCAATATCATCAGAGTTTAATTTAATTGCTTTTGCGTATGCCATACTGGTACCTCTTTCTTCTTGATAATACCAGTATAGCACAAAATACATAATATGCCTAGTTATTTATTTTTTGTTGTACTAGAAGACGTAAGTGAAGAATTTCTGCCATATTTATTTGCGGCAGAACTATTACATATCGGCAAAAATACCAGTATGGGATTTGGAAAATATACAGTAAAGGCTATCGATGAATAATGGCCGGCAAGGAGGATTATAGTGAAGAAATTATTATTGATTATGGAAGTGTCACAGAAGCAGGCATACATTTTTAAGAACAAAGAACTGAAAAAGAACATCGATGCATCTTATACGATTGATGAAATTACCAGTTCCGGATATTTTAACAAATATTTTCCGGAGTATTATAACGAAGAAAAGAATCTTGTATACAGCGGAGGCGGACACACCATTCTTGTATTTGATAATGATGTGGAAGAAAATGACAACACAGGAAAAGAAAATCAGGCAGTCAGATTTGCAAAGAAGCTGAGCAAACAGATATTCTGCGACTATGACGGACTCGAAGTCTTTATTAAAATAATGGATTATAACGAAAATGATGACCCGTCAAAAAATATACAGAATTTAATGCAAAAACTTGAGGAAAAGAAAGCAATCAGACGTGCTTCCTTCCGTCAGGGAACATTTGGTATGGAAGTTTCAAAAGGAGAAGCTGAGAGAGTATTTGATTCGGAAAAGAAAGAAAAAGAAGCTGAACAGAGAAAGAAAGATGCAGAAAACAGAAGAGAAAAAAGAATACGGGAAGAAAAGAAAAAAATACAGGAGGAGGAAACTACTCATTATGAGTTGGTAACACAGCTGGAAAAACTGGGCGGCAATAAGGATGATAATAACTTCATTGCGGTTGTGCATATTGATGGAAATCTGATGGGAAAGAAAGTACAGGAGAATGATGAAGTTATTGATGGAATACTTAAGCCACAGGGCAATAAATTGACATCGGGAGAGAAACTGGATATTTACAGAGCGGAGAAGCAGAAGTTCAGTAAAGATATTGATGATTTATTTCAAGATGCATATAACGATATGCAGAATGTAGTAAAGAAACAGATAGAAAACGGAAACTTAAAGGATTTGTCACTGGAAGAAACGAAAGAAAACGGGGAAAAACAGATTAATTTTCCTATACGGCGTATTATCAGGGCCGGAGATGATATCTGCTTTGTATCAGAAGGAAAAATCGGAATTGAATGTGCGGTGGAATATATGAAAGCACTGTGGAAGCGGAGTGAAGGAGAAAATTCTGCCTGTGCGGGAGTTGCGATTGTCCACCAGAGTTATCCGTTTTATAAAGCATATGAGATAGCAGAAAGCCTGTGTTCCAGTGCAAAGAAATACAATGCTTCACTGGATAAGGAAGGATGTGCCAATGCGTGTGCAATCGACTGGCATATCGAGTATGGGGAAATGTATGGAGGACTGGATGAAATCCGGAAGCATTATGTGGATGCAGATGGAAAATCAATCCTTGCAAGACCATACTTTGTGTGTGGAAAACCAGAATATGAAGAAAAAGCAGGTAACAGAACCTATGCTAATTTTAAGCAGACAATGGAAGAAATGGAATATGCGCTTCACAATAAATGCGAAGATGAAGAAGATAGAATGATTGCCAGAAGAAAGCTGAAAGAGTTAAGAACGTATCTGAAAGAGAGCGAGGAAGCAGTGGATGCATATTTTAAGAAGAGCAGACTGGATCAGTATCTTACAAAAAATGACAAGAACTTTGATGTGATAGAAGTAATGGATACATACATTGGATTTCAGACGGAGGAGGACAAATAATGCAGGTAAGAATTGAATTATTAGAAGATGCATTCTGGGGTTCCGGGGAAAGTATTCCGGGAGCGGAAGACAGCAGTATACTGATGGATGAACATGGATTCCCATACCTTAGGGGAACAACATTCCGTGGTGTGCTGAGAGAAGAAATGGAGAATTATTTTGCATGGACGGGTCAGGAAAACGCGGATTCTGAGACCGAGGCCCTGTTTGGCAGTGGCGGAATGCGTACGGAAGATGGAAGAAAACTCTATGTCGGTAATTTCAACCTGTCAGAGGCAGTGCGGGAAAGGATTCAGGGAACACAGGACGAAATTCGTGATGCCCTGACATATATGCGGTACTTTACGGCATTGCAGGATGGTGTGGCAAAAGAAGGAAGTCTGCGTTCCATCCGTGTCATCCGGAAAGGATTAATCTTTTATGGGGAAATAAAATGTGCCAAAGAAGATGAGGATACCCTGGAAGAAATACTTGGTTATGTGAAATGGCTGGGCGGAATGAGAACCCGTGGACTCGGCAAAGTAAAAATCAGTAAAATGGGAGGGAAATAAGTATGTTTATAGAATATGAATTTGTCAATGAAGAACCGGTTAAGATAGCGGATATTTATCTAAGCAAAGAGGGACAGACAGCGATTTGTAATTATGTGCCGGGAAGCAGTATCCGCGGTAGTATCGTGTCATTGCTGGCGGCAGGGGAAAGCTTTGAAGAACAGAAGAAAATACTTTTATCAGAAAAGACCTGTTTTTATAATGCCTATCCAATGATTTGGCAGGAAAAAGAATATCTAACCGCCATTCCGACTCCAAAAGGCTTTTATGAAAATAAAAAACAGGATGGAAATCTGGAAAACAGAGTAGCAAAAAAGGAAGAAAATGAAATAATTTCCGGAAATAAAAGGGCTGCGGTCGGAATGTTTGCAAGAATCAGCGGAGAAACATTGCAATACATGAGCGTGGAAAAAGGTGAGGCTCTGAATGTAAATATAGAAGAGCAGAATGTGTTCCGCAGTGACAGTATCTGCAGTGGATATCATTTTAAGGGATATATCCGGGTAAGCGATAAAAAGACAGCAGATTTGCTGATTGATTTATTAAATACCGGAGATTTCAGATTTGGAAGCAATCGTTCTGCCGGATATGGAAAAGTGAAAATGATTTCTGCAAAATATATGAAAGATGGAAAACGTCCTTATGAAGAATTTTCTGTCAACGGACAAACGGGCAGTCCGATTTATCTTGTGGCAGTATCACCATTTGCAATGCGTGGGGAAAATGGAGAATTATGCGGAATCAATGAAAAAATTCTGGAAGAAAAACTCGGTGTAACAGGCTTAACCATTGAACAGGCCAGTACGTCTGTCGTAAAAAAGAGTGGATTTAACCGCACCTGGGGAATGAGGACACCGCAGCAGAGTATGTATGAAGCAGGCAGTGTGTTCAAAATTAAATTCGATGGAGAAATCAGTGCGGAAAAAGTCCGTGAAATAGAGGAAAACGGACTGGGAATCAACAAGAATGAAGGATGTGGAAGAGTACTGATTCTTAAGGATTATGATAAAATCAGTAAAAAAGAAAAAGTTGAGAGCAGACTTGCAGGAACACAGGAAGCAAAAAAGAAAGAACTGACAGAAGATGATAAAAAAGTATTGGAAATTGCCGCACAGGGAATGTTAATTCATAAAATTGCTCGGGCAATGAATCATTATGTCGTAGAACATCCATTAAAACTGGGAAGTGCATCCAGAAGTCAGGCAGGAATGGTGTTGGCGATGTGTAAAGCATACCGGTATCAGCCACAGGAAGATAAGTTTAAATCTTACTTCGAACATATTCTCAAAAAAGAAGAAAACAGAAAGACACATGATGGTGCAGGAAGTCAGAAGCAAATTATAGAAAAATTTCAGACGATTTTGGATAATAACTTATTTGATACCCTGGGAATTATGGAAACGGAATGCTGCGGTGTGCCAATCGAAGAAATTCTGTCAGTGAAGCAGAAATATATTTATAAGATAAAATTAATCGAAGAAATGATACAGTACAGAAACAGACTGGATAAAAATGAAAATAATCCGGAACGTTCAGGAGAGGAGGAAGAGTAATGGAAGAAAAATCGATCAAAGCGAAGTATACAAAAATATTAAAATATGAAATAGAAGCAGAAGCGGAGTCAGCACTGCATATCGGAAATGGAATGAGCGATGAAGGCGAAGTGCTGGTTGATGACCGTACAGGAGAACCATTTATTCAGGGAACAAGCGTTGCCGGAGCATTTTTGGAAGCAGCGGATGAGGAGCAGAAAAAATATTTTGGAAATCGAAATGAGCAGAAGGGTGCTTCTGACAATAAAAGCAGAATTGCGTTTTCTGATGTACATTTTAAGGTTAATGAGGGTTTAAGGCTGGAATATCGTACAAGAGTCAGACTGGATGCAAAGAGTGGGACAACGGATCAGGCAAATAATTCCGGACAGCTGCACAATATAGAACTCATCAGTGCAGGAGCGGAGATGACATTTGATATTTACCGGTTTTTAAAACCGGAAGAAAATGAAGATGGACTGGTGGAAGAACTTCTGGCAGCACTGGACAGACAGGAAATTCTGTTGGGCGGAAATGTGACGAATGGATGCGGAAAGGTAAAACTGACCAGTGTCAGGAGAAGCGAATATGATCTGACAACACCGGAAGGACGAAAGGACTGGAGCGATGAAGGGAAAAACAAAGGTCAGGAATGTCTGGGAGAAATCCGGAAGATAAAAAGAAAGTCCAACAAAAAGCAGCCACTCAAATTCCGGCTGGAAGTTTCCTATCCAAACACAATACTGGTCAAAGGAAATTATGTCAATGAAGAATTGCTGGAAAAACAGCTGGACACGGAATTTGAAGAAGACGAGAGCAGAGTGCCGGATGCCATGAATATCGTAAATGGCAGGGAAGAATATATCATACCGGCTACCTCGATAAAAGGTGTATTCCGTCAGAGAATGGAAGCAATAGAGGAACATCTTGCACAACCCTGCAATAAGGAGGATAGGGAAAAAACAACAATATGTGAACATATATTCGAGGGTAGGCCGGAGATATTCTTTGCGGATTCTGTCATAAAGGGAAAAGTGGTGCGGCAACAGATGCGTACCGCAATCAATAAGTTCACCGGAGCAGTAAAAAATAATGCATTATTTTCAGAAGCTATTGTAAATGGAGAGGGTGTAATAGAGATAGCACTTTCAGCCGGAGGGGATGGTAATGAAAACAATAAAATAGATGAACGAAAAGAAAAGGCGGCAGCTGCATTGCTCCTGTTCACCTGCAGGGATTTGGCAATCGGAGCAATATCACTCGGAAGTACTTCCTCCGTGGGAAGAGGATTCGTCAAGGTATCAAAGCTTAAAATCACACATGGAGAAGAAATCTCAGTTATTGATTTTGAAACACAGGAGCAGACAGCGGAAAATAGTTTTATCACGGAATGTATGGAGAGCTTAAAGGAGGAACTGGAATATGCGTAAAAAATATGATTCAGCCAAAGAAGCCATAGAAGCCAAAGAAACAGAAAAGGAATATACATATAAATATGCACTTATCTATCTGATGAGCGAAGTTTATCTGGGAGAAAATAACCGGAGTGACCTGCCGTTTGATGAAATTCTGGAAGCAAGATTCTTTGATGAAAGTGGAGAATTACATATTTATAATGAAGAGGACTGTTGGTATAGAAGTGAAATCAGGGATGATGAAGAAGAAAATACCGAAATTTATAAAGAGATTTATCCTGTAAGCGGAGAGATATTTCATGAGGGGAAAGAAAACGGGCCAATAAGACTGGAAGTCTGGAAATATCTGAACTATGATGAGGATGGACAGATTTATGTAGAGCGGACAAGATGTGCAGGAATTTTGACGGAGGGAGGAAAAAAGGATGAATAATAATGGAAGTAAGTCGAATCAGAAAGGTAATAATGGAAATTACCAAAAATATGTAGGAGCACCATATAATTTTGTGTCATTACCAAAGAGTATAGTAACAAGAAGAAATAAAGAAAGTGAATTGCCGGATCATCAGAAAATTTTAGAAGTGTCTGGAGAGGATAAAATGTATTCGGGAGAAATCGAATACTCTATTGTTCCACAGACAGATATTTTTGTTGGAGGAGTATCTGAAAAAAATAAAGATGGAAAAGAGATACAGAAATTTTATCAGGTAGCAGATGGAACTTATGCGATACCTGGAAGTACGGTCAGAGGATTGTTAAGAACTAACACACAGATACTGGGACTGGGAAGTATTGATGATGATGTAGAAGACTGCCGTTTGATGTACCGAAAAGTTGCAGTATCAAATGGGAGATTAGCTACTACATATAAAGATGTAATAGATGGAAATGCAGAGGGCGATCAGAAATCTAATGGAGTCAGGGCTGGATATATAGAATGTAGAAATGGACACTACTATATTTATCACCCGAGGATGGATGAAGATAAAGAACTTCCGAAAGGAAACTATTATACATTAAATGAGAAATATATATTTGAAAAAGTAGAAGAAGCATATAAGAAAAGAAAAACCAATCCATTTGTACTATTGAAAAACTATGATGATAATATTTCCATACTTCAATATAAAGGAAAGTCAGTAAAAGAGATGGAAAAAAATGAGGAATATGTTCCTTTTTATATGAAAGTATCATACAAAATAGAAATAAATGAGAAGAAAGAACCAATGGTTACTGCGGTTGGAAAGCCAGATGAATACGAACGAAATGGATATTTGATGGGAACCGGAAAAATGAACAATAAAAAGGTATTGTATGTTATTCCAGAGGCAGATAGAGAGACTGGGAATGAGTTAGAACAAGACGCAATAAATGCATTTAAGATTGATTACAATGCAAAAGCGAATTTGCTGGGAACAACGGCATATCTGAAAGTTACAGATAAAGGAAGCAGAAAGAAATGTATAGAGAAAACAAAGGAATTTTTTAAGCTTCCGAAAGAAGGAGAGATACGACCAGTATTTTATGTTGAACAAAAGAAAGCTGGAAACGAAGATGAGACAGAGATAGCTTTTGGATATGCACGAAACTTGAGAATATTGTATAAGCATGGGATTAAGGAAGGAATTCGAAAGGAACACAAGAAAGAAGAAAGAATATTTGATTATGCCCATAGTATGTATGGTTATACCGTGGACAATAATGAAAAGCGAGGTTATAAGGGAAGAATATATGTAGAGGATGCAAAGTTGCGGCCGTTAGATGGAGAAAGTACTATAGAAAAAGAAAAGGTAAAGATAGTATTGGGAAGTCCTAAACCGAGCAGTTATATGGATTATCTTTGTCAGGACAAAAATTATAATGATGATGATTTTGAAATCAGAGGCTATAAACAATATTGGCTAAGAGAACATGTGGACGAACTGCCTCATACAAAAAATGATAATATTACTTCGGATTTTTATCCATTAAGCAAAGACTGTGGAAAATTTACAGGAAAAATCAGATTTAAAAATCTTACCAAAGATGAATTGGGATTATTATTGTGGACGATACGTCTGGAAAAAGGAAAACAGCAAAATATAGGAAAAGCAAAGGCTTATGGGTATGGAAGAATAGTAATGGAGATAGAAAAGTTACAAATTTATGATTATGAAAAAATGTATAATCTTAATCAGTTTTGTTTAAATCCATTTGATGATTATTCAGATCAGGTAGAAATGTTTATTGAATATTATAAAAAATATCAGTCAATTTCGAAAGATAATTCAAATCACCGGTCTATAAATGAATTCTTTATGATGAAAGATGCAGACAAGATGCCAGATACAGACAAGATTAAATATATGGAAACTAATGATTATAGGAATAGAAGATATGAATTGCAAAAAGTAGATAAAATATATAAGAGCAAAAAGTCATGATTTGATGGCATATTAAAAACTCTAAAGAGAATTAATTGAGGGATAATGAAAGAAAGCCTGTGATTCAATAGAATGGGCTTTCTTCTATTTTCTGTGATAGTGTATGGAAAAATTTTAGAACTTTGCATTATTAATTGTTGAATAAAATTGAAAATGGACTATTGAAAAATAGTTGGAAAGATGTTATTATAAGTATGTAAAAAGTCGAACAGAACAAAACATAATGTGTCTAAAATATGAATGGGAAAAAATCTCTGCTCAAAATAGTAGAAAATAGAATTGTCTGATAATTACTTACAAAATGGAGACTGGAAAGCCAGTAAAATCAATGGCTGCAGAAGCATAGCGTAGAAAAGGAAGAAGCCCGAAGTAGGGCATTGAAACAATTCGTGATCGATCGCCTGCATGAACTCAGTCTTGAGTAGAAAAGGAAGAAGCCCGAAGTAGGGCATTGAAACTGCTAGATATCCACATTCCAATATACGGTTTTATTTTGGTAGAAAAGGAAGAAGCCCGAAGTAGGGCATTGAAACCCTTTTAAGATCATCAATACAATCGTCCTCTGTAGCGTAGAAAAGGAAGAAGCCCGAAGTAGGGCATTGAAACTATACACATAGACAGATACCACAAAGCACTATAGTTCGTAGAAAAGGAAGAAGCCCGAAGTAGGGCATTGAAACAATATACTCGGATTTGATATTTTCCCTAACTATTTCGTAGAAAAGGAAGAAGCCCGAAGTAGGGCATTGAAACATACACTGTGCGAATGCCTTATCCTTTTCTGTTACAGGGTAGAAAAGGAAGAAGCCCGAAGTAGGGCATTGAAACTTACATTTCTCCTTTTATGATGTAAAATATGATAGTAGAAAAGGAAGAAGCCCGAAGTAGGGCATTGAAACGCTAAAGTTCCTTCTGCCGCATAACCTGGTATATATGTAGAAAAGGAAGAAGCCCGAAGTAGGGCATTGAAACAAGGTTGTCTTGATAATGTTTTCCAACTGCGTAGATGCGTAGAAAAGGAAGAAGTCCGAAGTAGGGCATTGAAACAGAATAGCGTTAGTCTTTGTATCCTGAGCGATATCTGTAGAAAAGGAAGAAGCCCGAAGTAGGGCATTGAAACATTTGGACTCTTACCGCATGGACGGAATTTTTTTCATTGTAGAAAAGGAAGAAGCTCGAAGTAGGGTATTGAGACAGAACAAATTTATAACGATATGGTACCTTTGAATCTAAGTAGAAAAGGAAGAAGCCCGAAGTAGGGCATTGAAACTAGTTGAATATTCATATTGCTATATTCATAATCAATAAGTAGAAAAGAACCAAGACCGCCATAGGGCATTACCCGAGGAAATTTCACATTCAGGAGAGGGGCGATATATCAAAAATACGGGAAGAAACTTGTGGAGTGATATGAAACGAATGAGGTTCGTGGAAAGGAGAATTTATGGCAGATGAAACGAAGAGAAAAACTGCGGATGAGACAGAGAATCCGTTACAGATGATGACGGAGCAGTGGATGCAGTTGGAGAGAAAGACGACAAAGCAAAGAGAAGCAGCGGATTTATTTTATGAAAAGAAATTAATGAATTTGATTGAGGATAATTTTATAGCCAGAAACAGGGAACGTGTGGAAGAAGAAGTGGAATATCTGATTATGTCAGTAGGAACTTCTTATGAACCGCTCGTGCTGAGCATAAAATTGTTAAATCCACAGAAGATTCTTTTTCTTTGTACTGCTATCACGGAGAAATATCTGGATAAAATAGTAAAACATTGTAACCTGCCGGTGTCCGCTTTTCAGAAATGTATAGTTAGTGAAACCGAACCGATGGATATTTATCGGGAAATAAAGAAAGCATATATTGAGTGGGGAAAGCCTGAGAAACTGCATATTGATATCACGGGTGGAACAAAAGCAATGTCAGCGGCAGCTGCTATGGCGGGAGCAGTCATAGATATCCAGCTGATTTATGTTGGAAGCAATCATTATCTTCCTGATTTCCGGAAACCATGTCCGGGTTCAGAGACGTTATTTTATATTGCTAATCCATTGTCTGTTTTTGGTGATTTGGAAATTGAGAAAGCATTTACTTTATTCCGGAAGAAAAATTATTCGGGTGCGAGAGAAAAACTGGAATATTTAAAGGAAGTAGTGCCGGAGCCGAATATCAGGCAGCAGTTGAATTTTGCATATTTACTGGCAAAGACTTACGAAGAGTGGGATAGTTTGGAATTAAGCGGCGCATATCAGACTATTTTGAAATTAAATAAAGAATTAAAGAGAGATAAACGGATAAACAGCAGATTTTTACTGATGGACAAAATCGATATATTAAAACAGCAGGAAGAAATCCTGGCAGCATTAAGCGAGATTCCACAGTACATTGCAGAAAAGAGAAATGCAGAATTATTGCAGAAAGAAAAGTACATTGTTCCATTGATGTTCACCATGTGTCAGAATGCCATGATTCGTGAAGAACAGGAAAAACTGGATATGGCAACATTGCTTTTGTACCGGTTGTTAGAAATGATAGAGCAGAAAAGGTTAGCCGGATATAATTTATATGTTTCAAAGATGAATTATAAAGAAATAAAAGTAAATATACAGATACATCCGGAATGGGATGGTATCGATGCGAAAGAACTCTTCAGACAGATAAAAGAAAGATATCTGGATATGAAAATCCAATTGTTTGGAAAAACCGGAAATACCTATATGCCGGAACAGATATCATTGTTGGAAGGGTTCATTTTATTGGCAGCTCTTGACGATGAGATGTTAGTCAGGGGAAATAGCAGTGTAATAGACAAATTAAAGAGAATCCGGGCAATGGTGTATTTGAGAAATAACAGTATTTTTGCACATGGACTCGGACCGGTAAGCCAGACAGATTATTTAAAATTCAAATCATTTGTATTGGAGTTATTCAGAGAATTTTGTGATATTGAGCAGATAAGTTTCGCTCAGTATAATAGCAAGATGACCTGGATAACTCCTTTTGATTCTGTTTATTATTCCGGATTGGAGGGAAATTAAATGTCGGTTCTGTATGTAAAGGAGCAGGGAAGCTGTATACAAAAAAGAAGTGAGAGAATCGTTGTTACCAAAGGACAGATGACTTTATTGGAAATACCGCTGGCAAATGTTGAAAACATAGCAATTATAGGAAATGTACAGATTACGACGCAGGCATTGCATATGCTTTTACTGCAGGGAATCGATGTGAATTTTTTTACTTTTTCGGGAAAATACATCGGGCAGACAGCTTCTGATGTTTCAAAGAATATTTTTCTGCGTTTTTCGCAATATGAATTATACAATCAGCTGGAAAGGAGGATTCTGATTGCAAAAAAAATTGTGGAAAATAAAGTGAAGAATCAAATTTATGTAATAAAAAAGCACAGGTACAGGGATGATTATGATTGGCACAGAGATGTGAAATCCATGGAAATCATGTTAGAAGAATTGCATGAAAAGCAGACTCCGAATGAAGTGCTTGGTGTGGAAGGCTATTGCAGCAATATTTATTTTTCAGCATTTGCACATATGTTTCAGTGTGAATTTGAATTTAACGGAAGAAACAGAAGACCGCCCAAAGATCCTATTAATGTATTGATAAGTCTTGGTTATACATTTCTGACAAAAGAGGTATCATCGGCACTTGATGCGGAATCATTCGAGATGTATCTTGGATTTCTGCATGGAATCCGTTATGGAAGAAAGTCGCTGCCTCTTGATATTGTGGAAGAATTCAGACAGCCGGTAATAGACCGGTTTGTAATTACCCTGTGTAATAAATCCATGATTAATAAATATGATTTTGAGCAGGAAGAGGAAAGAATTATTCTGAATGAATCCGGATTTCAAAAGTTTTGCAGGGAATATGAAAAGTATATTTCCGGAGCAGGAGGAATAAATTACCGGAGTCTGATACGAAAGCAGGTTCAGAATTTAAAGGCGGCAGTTATGGAAAAAAGAGAATATGTTCCCTACAGAATGGAGGAAAACCATGTATCTGGTGAGCTATGATATAGAATCGGACAGATTAAGAAAAAAGATATCAGACACGCTGGAAAATTATGGAATTCGTATTCAGTACAGTGTGTTTGAATGTGAAATAAGCGAGCAGCGATATAAGAAAATGTACCGGGAATTAATGCTTCTGATGGAACAATCTGAGGATAATGGAAATATCCGCTTCTATTATATCTGCAAAAACTGTGAGCCAAAAAGCAGAGTGATTGGAGATTCCGGAAAGAAAGATACAAGATTTCAAAGAGATGATGTAATTATTATCTGAAAGGAAGTGGGGCAATGAGTTTGTATTCAAAAATAATTGATATACAAAAATTACAGGCAGCATGGAGAAATGTAAAGAAAAATAAACCTGCAAGAGGAGTGGATGATGTTACCTGGGAAATGTTTGATAATAATATCCGTGAAGAATTAAAACAGCTGAATATTGAATTAAAAAATCATGAATATCATCCATTTCCGGTAAGAATGGTAAATATGTATAAAGAAGAGAAAATACGGAAAATAGCATTGTTTTCTATGCGTGATAAGGTGGTTCAGCAAGCCACGGCACAGGAACTTACGCGGATATATGATGCAGATTTTTCTGAAAATACCTATGCCTACCGACCAGGAAAATCGGCATTGTCAGCGGTAAAAATAATAGAGGATATAGTAGAAAGCGGCGAATATCCATGGGTTGTAAAACTCGATGTCCAACATTATTTTGATGAAATTCCGCATAAATTACTGGAAAAGAAGCTGAAACAGAAAATAAAAGAGGAAGATTCACTGGAATTAATTATGTACTCTGCAACGACACCATCGCTGCAGGAAGGTGGGGAAGTAAAAGAAAAAACTGTAGGAATTTATCAGGGTTCGATTGTTTCGCCAATTCTCTCTAATATTTATCTGAATGACCTGGATCACAGTTTTGATGGCAGGGAAATATTCTATATGCGGTATGCAGATGATATATTGATTGCGGCGAAATCAAAAGAAAGTGCAATGCAGGGTGGAAAAGAACCGAAGTGTACCTGGAAAGTCTTGGTTTATCGCTGAATCAGACAAAATCAAAACTCGTAGAGTATCCGGGTACATTTGAATATCTTGGTTATGCATTTTCGCCAAAAGGAAAAGTAATTCCGAAAAAAGCAGAGGAAAATCTGAATGACAGGCTGGAAATGATGTGGCTTTCGCAGACAAAACTTACTTTTTCAGAAAAATTGAAAAAAGGCGCAGAGATTCTGGAAGGCTGGGAACAGTATTTTAAAAATAAGAAAAATATTGGGAGCATATACGAATATATGATTATTTTGTATATGACACAGCAGAAGAATGTTGATATAAAATATCTGTTATCTGAGCGCAAAAAACTGCATAATGTAAATCTGGAAAATATGAAATTTCTTATTGAATACTGGAAGAAAAAAGAACTGCCGGATATGGTATTGTATGAATACGAGGATTATTACAATGTGGCAGAGATGGATACTGATGTAAAAATAGAGGATATTTATAAAAAAGAATTGCTGGATGAATATGAAAAAATGTTTCAGAATCAGCAGGAGGAATCCTTACAGAATATTATGCAGATTTATTCCGATGTTACCTGCTACCATAAGGCGGCAGTATTTATGAAACTGGCTTCTGAGCAGAAAAATCATAAAAGAGATATGGTAATCATTCAGCCACAGACAAAACTGGATCGGAATCCGTTGAGCCTTTCGGATGAAATGATTCATGAATATATGGACAAATTCGTTGGGCGGGAAGATACTTATGTTTCAGAGAGTATGGGAGAAAATGGAAGACGGTGCTGTGAGCAGATGGCAGAACCATTGACGGAAAATGTATTAAAAAGACATTTTAAAGGAGATGATACGGTAGGTACTTTTGTACAGAGAAATAATGGAACATGCAAGTTTCTGGTAATAGACATTGATATTTCCAAAAAAGTATTGTTGTCCATAAGAAATACACCGGAAAAAATGCAGGAATATTTGCAGGATGCGGCAGCTGTGGCGGTGGAGTACAGGAAAGAATTAAAGCATATGGGAATACAGGCATATATCGAAGACAGTGGATACAGGGGATATCATGTGTGGGTATTTTTTCAGGATTGGGCACAGGTCCGCTATGTAAATCTGTTTGAGGATATTTTGGAACAGAACGTAAAAAAGACGGATGACAGTGTGACCGTAGAATACTTTCCAAATAAAACACATTCAAAAGCAGCAGCCGCAAAACAGGCAATAAAACTGCCTTATGGATATCATGTAAAAACGATGAAGCAGAGTTATTTTCTGGATGAAGAGTTGCAGCCGGTGCAGGATGTAGGAAAATTTATCCGTCAGATAGCCTTGTATACACCGGCTGCCCTGAAAAGTATAATTGCAAAATACAGTTCTGCACAGGAATTAAATCAGGAAGCTGCATCTGTAAATGTGGATGAAAATCTGGATGACTTTGGAGAGATGAGCGAAAATATCCGGATTGTTTTACAGAAATGTAATCTGATGAGGTATCTGTGCCAGAAAGCAAGAAAAACAGGGTATCTTACCCACTGTGAGAGGCAGTCACTGCTCTATGTATTTGGCCATATGGGCGAAGAAGGAGCAGACTTCTTACATCAGGTTATGAGTTTTACTATGAATTATCAGTATCAGGTTACGCAGAAATTCCTGAATAAAATACCGGCAAAGCCAATCAGCTGTATTAAACTCAGGGATCAATACCAGAAAATTACTGCGGAATGTGGATGCAACTGTAATTTCAGCAGAGTGAAAAATTGCTATCCATCGCCTGTTCTGCATGCAATCAAATCGGGAAATGAAGAAAGCAGGGAAATCACACTTCCTACAAGCAGAACAATCACAAAGGAAAAAGAAAGCAAAGTATGCGAAGAGCTTAATATCAATAAAAAAGTACAGGATATAGCCGGTAAAATTCTGGAAATGAAAAAGCAGAAAAGAGGAATCGACAAAGAAATAACAAAACAGGAACGGGAATTAGAAAGAATATTTAATGAAGCAGGTGTTGACTGCATGGAAGTATCATTTGGTATGTTAGTAAGAAGAAAAACAGCGGACGGATACGAGTGGGTAGTAGAATTGTAAGTGTAAATAAGAAATTACTTCGGTTTGGGGCAAAAAATTTTTGCCCCAGACTGATGTTCACGAAGTGTTTTACAAAAAGCGATTTTTGTAATTTTGCAATAGGACATATTTTAGAACTGAAAGTTTTGTAAGGAATAATTTTCTATTGCAAAATGGCAGGTATCATGTTAAGATAAATATGTCAGGGAAAACGAACAAAACAGAACAAAATATGGCCAAAATATGAATAGGGAAAATAGCATGAGAAAAATGGTTGAAAATGAAATTGTCAGATAATTATACGCAAAAATGGATTTGCAAAGCCAGTAAATTCAAGGGATGCAGAGACATAGCGTAGAAAAGAAGAAAGCCCGTGGTAGGGCATTGAAACGACTCTTTTTTCGCTGCCTTCGTTTCTCCATAGACACTACGTAGAAAAGAAGAAAGCCCGAGGTAGGGCATTGAAACACAATTCTTTAGATCTCATCATAATTATTGGGCCTCCTTAGTAGAAAAGAAGAAAGCCCGAGGTAGGGCATTGAAACATCCTCCTCTTAATATCCAAAACATAATATTAAATTGGTAGAAAAGAAGAAAGCCCGAGGTAGGGCATTGAAACATCCATTCCATAATGTCTCCCGGCTGTACACAAAGGAAGTAGAAAAGAAGAAAGCCCGAGGTAGGGCATTGAAACTAATCTCTTAATGTAACATCTACGCTGTATTCATCTGTATGTAGAAAAGAAGAAAGCCCGAGGTAGGGCATTGAAACTTTATTTTCGTGAAAATAATCCTATAAGTTACTATAAGGTAGAAAAGAAGAAAGCCCGAGGTAGGGCATTGAAACTTACAGGTTGTTTGATTCCGCTCATAGCTTCAAGCTGGTAGAAAAGAAGAAAGCCCGAAATAGGGCATTGAAACAAGCTAACACTGATCATATGATCCTCCATTTCTCTGCGTGTAGAAAAGAAGAAAGCCCGAAATAGGGCATTGAAACAGTTATCCCATGTCGCAAGTACTCGTAAAACTGTCCGGTAGAAAGGAAGAAAGCCCGTGGTAGGGCATTGAAACACATTGATCTTGGAATCATGAAGTGCGATTACTCTATCGTAGAAAAGAAGAAGCCCGAAGTAGGGCATTGAAACACGAATTCTCTTTGTTCTTACATCTACATTTTCTTTTTATGGAAAAAAGAAAGCCCGAGATAGGGCATTGAAACCAATTTCTTCCGGTGTTTTGCTTTGCAACAAATAACGTAGAAAAGAAGAAAGCCCGAGATAGGGTATTGAAATACACTATATACATACGCAACTTCCTTAACAATTTCAACCTAGAAAAGAAAGCCCGAGATAGGCTATAGACATAAATTAGATATTTATAAACAATGGAGAAAGTTTTTTTGATTGAGTCGTTAAGATAAGGAGAAAAAATATGTTAAGACCAACTGCAATAAAAGTCTTTTCGCAAGAAGATTATACATTGCGTATAATTTTCGATAACGGTGAAGAAAAAATCTTTGATGTAAAACCATATATTAAAGGAAATTGGTATGGAGAATTATTATTTAAGTATCAAAATATAGAAAAAGAGATGGTACAGTAGATATAGAAGAAAACTGACAGATACAAAAAACGCGGGGAAAATGACCTGGTTAGTCATTTTCCCACGCGTTTTTTCTGGCCTGGAGGGACTGGATGATTTGCTGGCGAAGCCATTTTGGTTCGATAACGATGGCAGAACTGCCATATCCATAGATCCAGTTAGAGAATTTACTGAATCCGTATACGATGTCTTCGTAATAAAGAAAGCCATTTTTTTCATAAAGATTTCCATTTGTTCGACATTCAAGATCTCGCCTGACTTTTTCCCATACACGCCCTTCCTTGTAGAATTTAACTTTTACAGATTTTGGAGCGTCGTGAAAAAGATTTCCCCATACATTAGGAGCTATTTCGCATAATTTGTGTTCCATTTCTGCATTGTCAGGAGCATGGTGTCTTGTATCCAGATTAAGACGGGCAATAAAATCAAGCCGGAGGCTTTTTATCTGGTTATTTTCAAAATAAAGAATGGAGTACAGATTTTCATCGGTGTCATAAGTGATTCTGACTGGGTGAATATGATATTGATTAAGGTTTCCTTGCTGGGAAATATAGTTAATATTTACATAATATCCATTTTCAATAGCTGCGTGAATATCACTAAGTGTTTCATTTAAGCGTAGGTGTTTATAATGATGGATGGAAAGATAACTGTCTTTGATAGCATAAGGGTAGGTTGAAGTTTGTATAAACTGCCGGAACTGACCAAAGTTTTCATCTGAACTCAGGTCATCAATGTTCTGAAGTGCAGAAAATACGTCCGGAGAAAGTGAGATTTCATAAGTATCAATTGATGTATTAATGTAAAGTGGAATATCATCAAGAGTACCTTTCATTAAGAGTTCTTCAAATTTATCCGGAAAATGTCCTGACAGTATATGTTCATAGAGCCCATCAATATCATATTGTTCATTTATTTTTTCGTATTCCGCAGATATATCATTAAAATGTATTTCGTGTTCCAGATTAAGTGATTCTTTTTTGGACAGACTGCTGTACCATTGAAAGATACACAGAAAATCCTGCCGTATGATTTTGAGTGGAATATTTGTCAGTGTATGGATTTTGGACATACTGATACCGAAGGTTTCGATGTTGTCGTCAAAATCATCCTCCGGGAGTGAGAGAAGTGAGTAGTATGTCTGTATGCGAGTATAAGGATTGTAATTATTCATTGTTTGTCTCCTCTTCATATCGTGATAATGCCTTTTCTACAGACTCTTCCATTTCCTTTTTTAAAGAATCCGGTTCTAATACATGGGCATTTTTACCAAATGTTCTTAGATATCGCTTGAAATCCGGCAGACCGCTGATTGAGTCGGTATAAATAATAGATTCATTTTCTTGTGTCATGGTTGAATTGCTGCGTTGCTTTATGAGATATTCTAATTTCTTTTTTATATTGGCAACATCATCGAAACGGACACAGACATTGACCGGTACTTCTGTGGAAATGCCAAACATATCGCGGAATAGTTCTTTAAAATATGCAGAATCATAATAATCATGAATCATATCGGTTTCTGCGGCTTCTAAAATAGAGGATACATTAATTGTAGTATTTTTTTGTTCTCCACGCATGGATTTTCCCAGAATATAGAAATTATCTTTTTCCATACTGTAAATAATTTTTCCGACAGCCAGTTGCTCGGGGATGATTTTTCCGCTTTTGGTTTTGTATTTAATAAGTAATATTTTATGCATATAGTCCAATGTGGTTATTTTTCTCAAATTTTCTGTGGAAAGGGAGCGGCCGTTCATTTTCTTTCCGTAAATCAGATAATGGTCATAGTAAGGTGTGTTGTGATCGAAATAGCCAAGCATGAGACAGGTGTCCTGGTAAAGCTCATGTAATTCCTCAAAATAAGGATTTCCTGTTGAAATATTGGATAAGATATCATTAAAAATCTCCAGATTTGCCCGGTTTAGTTTCCTGTTTAACGGAATATTTTTTGTGGTAAGTGAGAAAATGGAAGTACCTTTTTCGTTCTTTTTTGACTCTTCAATATCCCCATTTTCTATAAGTTCCTTTATTAATTTGTTAAACTGCGTCAGGGCAATATCCATGGACTGCCTGTCAGCGGGAGAATCTGAAGTTGCCAGGGGAAATGAGTCATACAGTGCATTGCGGCTCATAGGTCCATTTTGTAATTGTGTCATAATCAGGTTTTTCCGTAATATGGTCAGTGTTAATGGAAGGTAGCGGATAAGGTCGGCAGCTTCATTTTGTTCTAAAGAATAAATAGTATGGTTGTGTTCTGTATATTTATTAAGGATACAGCCTTTTTCATGTAAAAGCTTCAGATAATTGTAGGCACTCTGACGGTTACAGGAAATCGCGGACTGGATGTCGCTTATGGACATAGTGCCTTTTTCCATGAATGCATTAACCAGAAGAGCCAGGTTTTTACCTGTTTTTTCAAATTTTGATTTCATAAATTTCTCTCTATCCTCCTATATGTATATATTTTGCAGGTAATTCTAATATGGGTTGTATAAAAATTATGAAAATATCTGTATTATAGTATATATATCGGCAGGAAAACCGGTAAAATAAAGTAACTACGATGAGTTGTACAAAAGTTATGAAAAGCTTATGCTATAGTATGTATATCGGATGAAGGACCGATGAACTAAAGCAGTTGATATTAATGTTCAGAAAAAGAAAGAGAGGAAAAAGCAATGGAAAAAATGCCTAATTCAGTATGTTGGAATATTACAAGCAGATGTAATGATAAATGTCAGTTTTGTTATCGGGAAAAGAATTCAAAAGAATTAAGTTTTATGGAACAGAAAAAAGTGATTGACAGGATTGCGGCAAGTGGGATTCAGAAACTTACTTTTGCAGGTGGAGAACCATTGCTGATTTCCGGTCTTGAGGAACTCGTGTTATATGCAAAGAGAAAAGGACTGATTGTGTCTATGACATCAAATTGCATTTTAATGACACCGGAAAGATTACAGTTTTATTTTGAAAACCTCGACTGGCTTACGTTATCACTGGATGGTGCAGATGCCGGGGTACAGACAAAGATGACAAGAAACAGCGGACATGCAGATCGCATGATAAACATTTTAAGGGAGGCATCCAGGAAAGCAGACAGAAAATGCAGGATAAAAATTAATACGGTAGTAAGTCAGATAAACAAAGAAAATATAGAAGAGATAGCTGATATTGTCATGAAATATCCGGTAGCCCGCTGGAAATTATTTCAGTTTACACCTATCAGAGGAAATGCGAAGGAGACAAAAGAAAAATTTGAAATATCGGAAAATGATTTTATGGAAATTGCAGAATGTATGAGGGCAAAGCTTGAAGGTGGAAAAACAATATTCAGTATCAGTGACAGCAACAATATCGAAAATGCGTATTTTGTAATATTCCCAAATGGAGACATAAGAATTTCAAGCGATGGAGAGGACCATTTCCTGGGAAACGTATTGAGCAGAAATATTCAGGAAATCTGGGCAACCGGAGGTTACAGAAAAGAGTTACATGAAATGAGAACCGGATTTATATTAGAAAATAAGGAGATGGCAGGATGAAAGAAAAAGTAAAAGAGAGTTATCTGAAAATGTTGAAAGAAAAGCTGGAGGAGGAGATAAAAAGTTATGAAATTGCAAAAAAAGATACGATAGAAGCGGAGGGACGCATGGTTACACGATATGATTCCACAAAGACAGAAACCGGATGGCTTGCAGCCGGATATCTGGAATTAGTAAATATGCTGAAGAAGTCGATCGAAAATTTTGAACAGGAAAGGCGCTATATTAACATAGGCGATTTGGTTACCATTGATTTATTTCAGAATAACAGATGCGAGGCACAGGAAAAGATTGTCATATCGAAGAAAGAAAAGGAGTGGGATGAACTTGCCTATGATTTATTGGGAAAAAACAGTGATAATATATTGCAGATAAGAAGGGAGAACAGAAACTATGGAGTTCAGA
>ENA-OPSJ01000868-OPSJ01000868.1-human-gut-metagenome-genome-assembly--contig:-NODE-868-length-25548-cov-3.108540_pt1 | contig 25548 bp, 30 predicted proteins | sample MGYA00241801_ERZ501893 | MGnify/ENA primary metagenome ERZ501893 (study PRJEB25962, sample SAMEA2042219) | human gut metagenome | biome: human gut; feature: human-associated habitat; material: faeces...
TTATCTCATAAAATCCGTATAAACCGGCAATACAATCTCCGGCTTATCGTACATTACGATTTCCCCATCATGCATCCAGATAATCTGGTCACATAAATCTTCTAACGTAGACATACTGTGTGAAACAATAACTACCGTACGGTCTCTTTTAGAGATCAGCTCCTTCATCTTATTATAACTCTTCTTCTTAAACTTCTGGTCACCTACACTAAGCACCTCATCAATAAGCATAATCTCTGTTTCAAGAATCGCTGTAATCGAGAAAGCAAGCTTAGAATACATACCACTTGAATATGTTTTTACCGGCATATCAATAAAGTTGCCAATTCCAGCAAATTCTATAATTTCCGGCATCTTCTCCATAATGAAGTCTCTTGAGAATCCAAGGAGCATACCAGATAAAATAATATTCTCTCTTCCTGACAGTTCATTTTTAAAACCAACACCGATTGACAGAAGGGAAATGGTATGTCCATGAAGATCAATCTCTCCACTGTCTGCCGAAAAGATTCCGGCAATCGCCCGGAGCATCGTTGACTTTCCGCTACCGTTCTTTCCGGTAATTCCAAGAATCTGTCCTTCCGGAACTTCAAAAGAAACATTTCTTACCGCATGGAATATTTCCTGCTCAACTTTTTTTATTTTGAACAGGTTTTCTTTAATTGAACCTGTCTTTAAACTCTTATAATCAATGCATACATTTCTTACGCTAATTGCACTGTTTCTATTCTCTTCCATTAAATCACCTTTACATAGCTGTTTTCGTTCTTATAAATCTTACGAATTCCCAACGCAGCAACAATTATACCGATAATAAACCATATAAAAAGCCACTTCACATCTGGTGCCTGACCATATAAAACGCACTTTCTAATACCGCTTAACACAAGCGCCATCGGATTTCCTTTCATCAGGATTCCTGTATATTTCGCAGGTAATCTTTTCTCAATGTTATAAAAAATACCCGTCAAATAAAATACCATACGAAGAACAATATTCGTTACATTCGCTAAGTACTCCGTAATGCATCAGATGTGTCATGCAGGCAAATGTCACTACAAACAACACGATAAATATCGGAATAACATATAATACATTCAACGTAATCGGTATCCTGAAATAAATAACCATGATCACGATAATCGCAAAAGAAAAAAGCATCTTATATCCATTAAAAAACATCTTGGATATGAGTAAAATAAACTTTGGTATATATACCTTCGTTACAATAGACTTATTATTCTTTAAAAGCTTTACACTCTGTGTCAGACATCGGTTGAAAAAATCCCAGGCGGTAATACCAAGGAAGATAAATACCGGGAAATACTGTTCGCTTGCATTAAACACAACGCCAAAAATAAACGCATAAATCAGCATAAAGCAGAATGGTTCTAACACCCACCAGATCCAGTTCAGGTAGGAATTGGCAACCTCTGATTTTAATTCTGACTTTGCAGAATAAATGGCGTAGCGATAGTGACTCTTTAAATCCTTCCAAAATCGCTTCATAACATCCTCCAGCCCATTGGCTTTTTGCTTATTTTTTGTAAAAACCTAAGGAATTATAGCATAAACAGGCGACTTTAGCAAGCCTTACTCTTTCTATGCCCAAGAACCAGCCCAATCAGTCCTCCAACAAAAATACAAATACATACAACCTGTGTAACTGCTATTCCCGTATGACCGATAAGCAGCTGATCCACTCGAAGTCCCTCAATAAAGAAACGTCCCAATCCATATCCCATCAGATAAATACATAAAAGTTCTCCATCAAACTTCTTATGTTTCCGATAAATAAAGATAAACAGCAGAAGAAGAAGATTCCACATTCCTTCATAAAGAAACGTAGGATGCACCTGAATATAAGACAGCTTCTCCCCATGAACAGTAAGTGTAACAAGATGCTTAAGGATTCCTGAACTCTCAAGTTCTGACACCCTTCCATACTGTTCAAAATACTTTAGCGGAATCTGCATAGCAAATGGTCCGTTGGTATAACCTCCAAAAGCTTCTCTATTGAAAAAGTTTCCCCATCGTCCCATGATCTGACCGATAAGCAGTCCCATTGTCATCGTATCAAGCATTAAAAGCGCACTCTGCTTTTTGGCTTTCGCAAAGAGAAAAAGGACAAGAACCGCCATAGCCACGCCTCCTACAATTCCAAGTCCTCCATGCCTTAAATTAAATATCTCCGGAATGTTATCTTTATAAGAATCCCATGAAAATACAACATAATAAATTCTTGCACCAATAATCGCCGGAATCATCATAACAAGCAGGTAATCCATGTAAATTTCCGGATTCTGCCCTGTTCTTTTTGCCTCCTGTTGAGCCACCCACAAACCGACAAGAAATCCGCATGCAATGATAATTCCATAAAACATAATCTGAAAATTCCCTAGGGAGATATATCTTCCCACATGGGAAAGAACAATTCCAAGATGCGGAAATCGAATATCTGTGTACTGCATAACTTCCGTTCACTAACCTCCTGTTCTTATTATTTTATTTATTATATCCCTCCCAAAGAAATTTTTCAATTTAATTCACAGGAGAGAGAAAAGAAAAACCCTGTAATTTCTCTCTATCTGTTCGTTTTCAGTATTATATTGACAATAATGTGCTTATTGTTTATAATGTGTATGTAGTTACATCACACTAAAAGAAAGGGGCGAAGGGCTTTGTGAAAATACTAATCTCAAATACTTCTGACACTCCCTTATACCAACAGATAAAAGACCAGATTAAGGACGCCATATTAAAAGAAGAATTGGTTGAAGGGGACGCACTTCCCTCTATTCGGGCTTTTGCTAATGATTTGAAAGTGAGCGTCTTAACAATTCGACGGGTATATGAGGAGTTAGAACAGGAGGGATTTATTGTAAGTCAAGTAGGAATTGGGACATTTGTATCTACAAGCAATCTTGAATTACTCCGCGACTCCAAACGACGGCTTGTAGAACAAAAAATGGCGGATATGATACAAACAGCAAAATCACTGAAAATCAGTAAGGAAGAACTTAATTCCATGATGGATATTCTTTACGAGGAGGATTGAAATGAACGATATTTTGACAGTCAGCGGTTTAAATAAGTCGTATGGCGATTTTTCTTTGAAAGATGTGACATTCTCTTTGCCAGAGGGGTGTATCACAGGTTTTATTGGTGTCAATGGCGCAGGTAAAACAACAACGCTGCGGACGCTTTTAGGTCTGACGAACAAGCTATCCGGAAAAATTCAGTTTTTCGGTCTTGACATGGATAAGAATGAAAGAGAAATCAAAGACCGTATTGGTATAGTTTTAGACGGCGGGGGATTTTACGAAGAACTTTCGCTAGGTGAAATGAAAGGAATTATTTCGTCTGCGTACACTTCATGGTCTGAACAGGATTTTAAGCGGTACATGGATATGTTTTCGCTTGACCCGAAGCAAAAAATCAATAGCCTTTCCAAAGGTATGAGAATGAAGTATGCTCTTGCTTTAGCTCTTTCTCATAACGCAGAACTTTTGATTATGGATGAACCGACAAGCGGACTTGACCCTTTAGTTAGGGGGCAGCTTTTGAAAATCTTAACTGAGTACATGGAAAATGGCGGCAAAGGTGTTTTCTTTTCGACACATATCACCTCTGACCTTGATAAGATTGCCGATATGCTCATTATGATTGATAACGGGCGTATCGTCTTTCGAGAGGAAAAGGATACCTTGCTTGACACATATCGGATTGTCAAAGGTGATAGCGGAGCTTTAACAACTGATGCTCGCAAGCTTTTTTTATCTATATCGGAAACTGATTTTGGATTTACAGGAATTACAAAGCAAATATCCGAAGTACGGTCTTATATTCCCAACATTATGGTTGAGCGTCCGACGATTGAGGATATTATGCTTGGAAATATCGGAGGTGAAAAATGATGTTGTTCGCCCTACTAAAAAAGGATTTTCTGATTGTAAAAAAATATGTGCTGATTATGTTTATAGTTATTGTGCTTATCCCACCTGTCATGCGTTGGCGGACACCGGAGTTTACGGGAGTTTTTGGATTTATTCTTTCTGTCATTTTTGGCATTTTCATACTGTTGCAATATGTATCCCTAAAAGAGTATCAATTTCCAAAAGCTACGACATTACTATGTGCCACACCATTTTCACGGAAAGCAATAGTTTCATCAAAATACATTTTTTGCATGGCTATATATGCAATCTGTTGTATCGTTTTTGAACTTGAAACCTTGTTTCTGCCCGGATTAGGAACATCAGATATAAAGCTGTTTGCATTTATGTTTCTTATAGTATCTGTTTTTATTGGTATTTATTTGCCAATACAGTATAAGTTTGGATATGAAAAAACAAATTTTGCCTTTAGGGCGATTATTGTGGCTTCGCCATTTATCCTGCCACTGCTTATGAGAGCGGGAAGTCTAAACTTGAACTTCCTCTCTATGTTTTCGCCATACCTTATTTATGGCGGTATTGTCCTTATTGGTTTTGCAGTTTTAGCAATATCAGCATCTTTGTCTATAAAGATTTACGATAAAGCAGACTTGTCGTGATAAAGAAAGAAGGTGGGACTATGGATAGAGATACTATTTTTCTTTATGTCATTGCTGTGATAGCATCGTGTTTTGGATTGATAAACTGTATTCAATTTTTTTTAAAAGGAAACAAAACGGTACAAACCGTCGGTACGATTATTTCTTTCAAAACAATAAATCCAGAAAACTCAAAATTTCGTAATTCAAAATGGGCGACCGTTTCGTATAAAGTGAATGGAAGAACGTATCAGTCCCAAAACTGCATACAAGTACCAATGGCGTCACAGATTGGAACAACCGTTACCGTGCGTTATGACACGCAAAATCCGGAAAAATTATATGGTTTTTCTATTTTACGAATTATTGTATCATTTATCGTTGCTGCCATCTGCATTGCAGCGGCTATATTCAATCTTGTATAAGATAAGGAGGATTGAGATTATGCCACATTTTCCAGGTTGGTTTGTAGCTATATGTGTTTTACTTCCTGTTTCCAATGTTATATACAAAATATGGAAGAACAATAAGAAAAAATAGTTATCAAAGAGCCTGACACACAGTCACAGAGCCGATGAACTATGAGAAATTGTAGTCCATTGGCTCTTTTGGGATATACTTATAAATAGGAAAAAGCCGGACGATCAACGCGGTGCTATCCTGCCTTTTCTGCTCCTTGACAAAGAAAGCGACGTGAATTTGAAGAATATATTCGATGAGAGTTAATTATATAGAACTTCTATCAACAACCACTACAAAAAATTCCTGTTGAGATTGAAAAAGCAAAGTCCTTATGCTATAATATATAGTTGCGTTGGACTCTTTTTTGAGATAAGAAAGGAGTCCGATAAATGGGCAAAAATCTAAAAGGTAAAGAGCGCAGCGTACAGCCTAAAGTGCTGCAACAGCTATTAGGACACGCAAGCATTAAAACAACAATGAACGGATATGTTCATGTTACAGACGAATCACTGGTAAATGCAATACGCCAATTTCAACAGGCTACGCCGCCAGTTACAAAAAAAGGCGTAAAAAGAGCGTACAAGAAATCTAAAGAAAGGCGAAAAGCTTTATAAATCAAGGCTTTTCGAATAGGTAAATCGTAAAATGAAATTAGGTATCGTTGGCCTTCCTAACGTTGGAAAGAGTACATTATTTAACTCTCTGACAAAGGCTGGAGCAGAGTCTGCCAATTATCCATTCTGTACTATAGATCCGAATATTGGTATTGTTGCCGTTCCGGATCAGCGTCTTAAAGTACTGTCTGATATGTATGATTCTGCAAAGATTGTTCCGGCTACAATTGAATTTGTTGATATCGCCGGACTTGTAAAAGGTGCTTCTAAAGGAGAGGGGCTTGGAAACAAATTCTTATCACATATAAGAGAAACTGATGCAATAGTAGAAGTTGTAAGATGCTTTGATGATTCAAACATAACTCACGTAGAAGGCGGCGCAAATCCACTTCGTGATACGGAGATAATTGATGTTGAATTTATTTTCTGTGATTTAGAAGTTGTTGATACAAGATTAGGAAAAATAGAAAAAAAAGCAGTATCAACAAAAGATAAAGATGCTTTAAAAGAAGTAGAACTTTTAAAAAGAATAAAAGAAGCATTAGAAAATAATATTCCTGCTAGAAAACTAGAATATACTGAAGATGATTTAAAAATTTTAAAAGCTTTTAATTTACTTACTATGAAGCCTATTATTTACGTTGCAAATATAAAAGAAGATGAAATAGGAAAAGAAAATAGTTATGTAAAAGATTTAAAAGATCATGCAAATAAGGATAATGCTGAGGTAATTGTTTTATGTGCAAAAATAGAAGAAGAATTAAGTGGTTTTGAAGATGAAGAAAAAAAGGCGTTTTTAAATGATTTAGGAATAGAAGAAAGTGGTCTTGATAAATTAATTAGGGCATCTTATCACTTGTTAGGACTTCAAACATATTTTACTGCTGGACCTAAAGAAGTTAGGGCTTGGACCTTTAAAAAAGGTATGAAAGCTCCAGCTTGTGCAGGAATTATCCATAGTGATTTTGAAAAAGGCTTTATAAGAGCTGAGGTAATATCTTTTGATGATTATAAAAAGTACAAAGGTGAAAAAGGTGCAAAAGAAGCAGGTAAATTAAGGAGTGAAGGAAAAGAATACGTTATGCAAGATGGAGATGTTTGCTTGTTTAGGTTTAATAACTAAAATAGACGAATATAATTTATAAAAGAAGGTTTACAATAATCTTCTTTTTTGTTATAATACAAGGCGAGTAATGAAATTGCTCTCTTGTCTTTCACAAAAGGATGAAAGACCGATAAGACCAGAAGAGGAGGAAAATAAAATGAAATACGAAATCATGTTCATTGTTAAACCAAACCTTGAAGAAGCAGCTACTAAAGAAGTTGCTAAAAAGTTTGAAAAAGTTTTAACAGATAACGGAGCTAAAGTAACATCTTCAAAAGACTTAGGTCAAAAAGAATTAGCTTATGAAATAAACGGTCATAAAACTGGTTATTATTTCTTAATTAATTTAGAAGCTAATGACGCAAAAGCTATTAACGAATTTGATCGTTTAGCTTTAATAAGCGAAGATGTAATACGTCATTTAATAGTAAAAGAAGACTAAAAAAGAAAGCTGAGGAAACAAAATGAATAAAGCATTTTTAATCGGAAGATTAACTAGGGATCCAGAATTAAGATATTCATCTAGTAATGCTGCAATAGCAAATTTTTCTATCGCAATAGATAGACAATATACTAATGGACAAGGACAAAGAGAAACAGATTTTATTAATATAGTAGCTTTTCAAAAACAAGCTGAAAATATTAAAAAATATGTTGGTAAAGGTTCTTTAGTTGCAGTAGACGGAAGAATACAAACAAGAAATTATGAAGATAAAGATGGAAAACGTGTTTATGTTACTGAAGTAGTAGCAGACCGTGTTCAATTCCTTGATTCAAGAAATTCTGGTAATACCATTTCAAATAGTACAGGTGATGATAATGTTTCACCTGCTGATTTCCAAACAGATAAGTCTATCCAAGGTGCAAAGGAAACTAATGTTTCTGATGATGTTTTTGCAGATTTTGGTAGTAGTATTGAAATATCAGATGACGATATAGCATTCTAATAAAATATTAATAAGGAGGAATTAACAATGGCAGAATTTTATAGAAAGAAAAAGAAAATTTGTCAAATGTGTGCTGGTAAAAGTGTAGATTATAAAGATCCTGAAATTTTAAGAAAATATATAAATGAAAAGGGTAAAATTTTACCAAGAAGAGTAACAGGAGCTTGCTCTAAGCACCAAAGACATATTGCACAACAAGTAAAAAGAGCTAGAATGATAGCATTACTTCCATTTACAAAGTAATTAATAGAAAGTATACTTTATGTATGCTTTCTTTTCTTTTAAATAATTAATAAGTATGTTATAATAAATACGCAAGATTAATTAGAAAGGCAGGACTAATTATGAAAGTTATATTTATAAAAGATGTTAAAGGCCAAGGAAAGGCTGGAGATATAAAAGAAGTAAAAGATGGGTATGGAGAAAATTTTCTTATAAAAAATGGATATGCAGTTGCATATACCAAAAGAAGTAGAGAAATATTAGACATAAATAATAAAAATAAAGCTTTAGAAGAACAAGCTGAAATAAAAAGATGCGAAAAAGTAAAGAAAGAATTAAAAGACAGGGTTTTAACGTTTAAGGTTAAAACTGGTAAACAAGACCAAGTATTTGGTACTATTTCAACGAAACAAATAGCTAATGAATTAGAAAAAATAGGATATAAAATAGATAAGAAAAAAATAGTACTTGATGATGCAATTAGTTCTTTAGGTTATCATGAGGTAAAGATAAATTTACATAAGAATGTTATTGGAATCGTAACGGTAGAACTTATAAAGTAAAGGAAGTGATAAAATGGCAGAGAGAAATATACCACAATCTAAAGAAGCAGAAAAAGCTGTGTTAGGCTCTGCTTTTTTATCTAAAACGGCACTTCAAAAAATATGTGATGAGTTATCACCTGAACATTTTTATAGTGAAGCAAATGCAAAAATCTTTGAGACGTTACAAGAATTAAATGATGAAGATAAACCTATTGATATAACGATAGTTACTAATAAATTAAGTGAAAAGAAAATATTAAGTCAGGTTGGTAATGTTGAATATTTATCAGAGATAATAGATTCTGTACCTAGTGCATCAAATGTTGAGTATTATATAAACATTGTAAAAGAAAAGATGATAGGAAGAAAAATCATAGAAACTGCAACCGATATTGCAAATGATGCCTATGTATCTGAAGATTCCATATATGATGTTTTAGAAAATGCTGAAATGAAGATGCTTAGAATAGGTAATATGCGTAAGACATCAGAATTTCAAAGAATTCAAGATGTTGCTTATAGAGCTCAAGAAAACCTAGAAAAATTAGCAGAACAAGGTTCAGAGATAACTGGTCTTGCAACTGGTTTTTCTGAGTTTGATAAATTAACTGCGGGACTTCAGCCAAGTCAGTTTATTATAATTGCTGCTCGTCCAGCAATGGGTAAAACAGCTTTTGCACTTAACTTAGCAACTTATGCTGCAACACATAGCAATAAATCAGTTGCGGTATTTAACCTAGAAATGAGCGCAGAACAACTTGCAAACAGAATATTACAATCATTAGGACAAATAGATGGTGGTAAGATGCGTACAGGGCGTTTAGAGCACAACGATTGGAAAAGATTAAATGAAGCAATTAGCCAACTATCAGATACAAATTTATTCTTAGATGATACACCTGGTATAACAATAGGTGAAATAAGAAGTAAATGTAGAAGACTTGCTAATTCTGATAAGGGATTAGGATTAGTTGTAATAGATTACTTACAATTAATAACTGGTCCTTCTAAATCAGCTGGAAACAGACAACAAGAAGTATCTGATATATCACGTAACTTAAAAACAATGGCTCTAGAGCTTGGAATTCCGGTAATAGCATTAGCGCAGCTTTCTCGTGCGGTTGAACAAAGAGAAGATAAAAGACCAATAATGAGTGATTTGCGTGAATCAGGTTCAATAGAACAGGATGCCGATATAGTATCATTCTTATATAGAGATGATTATTATAATAAAGAAGCAAGACGAGAAGATAATGCAAGTATTAGTGAATTTATAATTGGTAAGAACAGAAGTGGTCCTACTACAACGGTTGAGTTATTATTTAAAAAAGATACTTCAACATTTGTTAATTTCCAAAGAGAAAGTGGTGAATAAATATGATGAAAGTAATAAAAACGGGGTTAATTTATTTAGCAGCAGTAGCAGTTTCCGTACTAATTGTTATGTTTGTTAATTTAGCACATAGATATCAATTAGAACCAAAAGAGGTATATAAAGTATACTTAGACGGTAAGGTAGTTGGTAACGTTAAAGATAAAAAAGAATTAGAAGATTATATAAATGATGAACAAAAAGAACTAAAAGAAAAGTATGACGTTGATAAAGTATACATACCAGAAGGTGTTGATATACAAAAATGCACTACCTATAAAAAAGAGTTATTAACAGCAAAACAGGTAAATAACATAATAAAAAAAGAAAAACCATTTACCGTTGAAGGTTATAAAATAACAATTAAGGGTAATTCTGGTACGGTTGTTAAAAACGAAGAAGAACAAACATCTAAGGGAGACATAACTTTATACGTTTTAGATAAAAAGATCTTTGATAAGGCAATTAAATCAGTAGTTAAGGCCTTTGTAAGTAAAGAAGATTTAAAGAATTATGAAAATGATACACAGCCTGAAATAAAAGAAACTGGTAGTTTAATAGAAGATATATATATAGATCAAAACATAACTATTAAACACGGATATATTTCAACTGATGAAAATATTTTTACGGATGAAAAAACGCTTACAAAGTATTTAATGTTTGGAGAAGTTAAAGAAGATCAATATTACACTGTACAAGAAGGAGATACAATTGATTCAATTGCGTATAAAAATAAACTAGCAACCGAAGAATTTTTAATTGTTAATCCAGAATTTACGAGTGCTAACAACATATTGTCAGTAGGACAACAAGTTAAGGTAGGATTAATCAATCCAATTGTTGACGTAGTAGTTGAAACACATAACGTAATGGATCAAGAAAGTAAGTTTAAGACTGTACAGGAAGATGATTCATCGCTAGATTATGGAACTGAAAAAGTAGTAACTGAAGGACAAAATGGTTTGGATAGATTAACTACTAAGATAAAGAGCGTAAATGGTGAAACTAATAACGTTGTAATAGTAAGTTCTGAAACAATTACACCATCGGTTGATAAGGTTGTTAAAGTAGGAACTAAGACATCTCCATCTTATGCAGGTGGTGGTACGGCACCAATTATGTCAGGTTCTTGGGCTTGGCCAACAATATCACAGTATTATATTTCAAGCCACTTTGGATATCGTTGGGGTAAAATTCACGAAGCTTTAGATATAGCAGGTAGTGGTGAAGGTTCACCAATTTATGCAGCAGGATCTGGTACGGTTGTTGCATCCCTACAAAAAGGAAGCTTAGGTAACTACGTTACTATTAATCACGGAAATGGATATTATACATTATATGGACATTTGCATTCGAGATTAGTAGTAGAAGGTCAAACTGTTCAAAAAGGCCAACAAATAGGTACGATGGGACATACTGGTTTTGCAACTGGTACTCACTTGCACTTTGGTTTATATAGAAATGGATTACCATATAGAGATGGTATTCCAACGGATCCAATGGTACTTTATAAATAATGAAAGCAGCAATTTTATCAAGTGGAAGTCGCGGTAATAGTGTATTAATACAAACTGATAACACCAAGATCTTAATTGACCTTGGTGTTACTAAATCATATGCAGAAGAAAAGTTAAAAGAATTAGGAGTGGATCCAAACGAAATAAAAGCAATATTAATAACACATACCCACGTGGACCACGTACAAGGACTAAAGGTATTCTTAAAAAAATATCATCCAAAGTTATACGTAAATAAAATAATACTTGCTCTATTAAGAGAGTACATTGATGACTTTGATTATGTTTTATATGATACTCCTTCATTTGATATTGATGATATAACGGTAGATGTCATAAAAACGTCTCACGATGTTAAAGGTTCAGTTGGATTCATAATTAAAAACAAGGATAAATCCCTTGTTTATATAACTGATACCGGATATATAAATAATAGATATTTTGAAAAGTTAAGTAATCATAATTTATATATAATGGAAAGTAATCATGACATAGAAATGCTTATGAATGGAAATTATCCATTTCATCTAAAAAAAAGAATATTAAGTGACAAGGGGCACCTTTCTAATAGTGATTGTGCATATTATTTATCTGAATTTATCGGAGATAAAACAAATACGATTATTTTAGCCCACTTAAGTGATGATAATAATACGTATGAACTTGCACTTAGTACAGTAAAAAATGTTTTAGAAAGTAAAAATAAGAAGGTTAAAAACATACTTATTGCAAAACAAAAACAAAGAACGGAAATGATAGAAGTATGATAAAAATAATATGTGTTGGTAAAATAAAGGAAAAGTATTTAAAAGATGCTATAAAGGAATATCAAAAAAGATTATCTAAATATACAAAGTTAAAGATAATAGAATTGCCTGATTATAATTACGATACTGTAAAAACAAAAATGGAAGAAGGTAAAAGCATACTATCTAAAATAACTGATAAAGATTTTGTAGTTACATTAGAAATAAATGGAAAAGAACTTGATTCTATTAATTTATCTAGTTTTATAGATAAAAATATTTCAAGGAATATAACCTTTGTAATAGGTGGGTCAAACGGTCTATCAGATGATGTTTTGAAAAGATCTGATTATTCCTTATCTTTTTCAAAGTTAACGTTTCCACACCAACTATTTAGAATATTATTGTTAGAACAAATATATCGTTCGTTTAAAATAATAAATAATGAAAGCTACCACAAATAGCTTTTTCTTTTTTTTAATGATATAATAATAACAATAGGAGAGTATTATGTTAGTTGCAATAATAAAAAACATTGATAGAACTTATGAATATTTATATGAAATTCAAGGTAAATTAATATCCTTTCACATTGATAAAGATGGTTTTTCATTATCTAATGATCCTTACATAAATACTATTATCTCTAAATTTAAGTATAACTCATCTTGTGAATATCTAACTGATTTTAAGAATTATAAGGTATATTATGATTCTTTAACTGGTTTTAAGCATTTTATTAGTAATGGAGTTGAAAATTACGAAATGTTTTTTAAATTTAATGGTATTGATGCTAGGTGTTATAAAGATGGCCAAAAAAGGAATATTTATAGTAAATTATTTGCTATATTAGGAGTATCAGTTATTCTTACATATGCTGGTTTTACATCACTTGTTGGATTAAAATATGATACTAATATTTATTATGCAACTCATACATCTCATAATATAACAGAACTTACCGAGATGTATAAAAACGAAAAACTAGATTATAAGGATGCGATAAATAGTATAAATTCTAGTAACTTACCAGATGGGGTTAAAGCTGTTATTTCTGATGAATCGTTTTTAAAGCTAATATTTTCTTATTATGAAAACTCACCTTTAGAATATACTTCTAGTTTAAAATTTAATGATTTAAAATTGGAGAGATTTAAAGAAGATAATAGACAAGATGAAAATACAAAAGGTTATTATGATAGTTTTACACCTAACGTTTTATATTCTAAAGAAGGACAAAGTAAAGATGAGGAAATTCCAACATTAATTCATGAGTTTATTCATTTGCTTCAGGCAGAAGGAAATTCTTACTATTATTTAAATGAGGCAGTAGCAGAATTAATGACATCTGAGCTATTAGAATCTTCTCCTGTTACATATTTTGATGCTATTGAAAACTTAAAATTATTAATAAATATAATAGGTCCAGAACCAATATATGAGTTATCATTTGGTGGTGATGATACTAGTTTAAATAACATACTAAAATCAAATTTAACTAATAAAGAAGTAATTACATTAAAATATTATCTACAAAAAGATGCAGTCGATATAAACAATAATAGTGATATCCATATTGAGATTAAAAAAATACTTTATAAGTTATATAAAAATATGTATGGAAAAGATATAGAAGAAGATCAAAACATAATGTGCATATTAAATGATAATTTAAGTTTAAGTGCTTCTATAAAAGATGAAAGATATTTTTTAGTTCCTAATAAGATGGAGGATGAAGAATATATAAAGGTAGTAGGTGAAGATAAAAAATTATTGGCACAAAAAGGTTTTTTAAGTGAAAAAACATGTTACAAAGAGTTTTCTAAAATAGATTCTAATTATTACAATAAAAATAAAGAATCTAATGATATAGAATTAATAGAAAATTTAAATGAAAATGGAGAAATTATTGGAAAGATAATGACTGATGGATATAAAACTTATTATAAGCTTTTGCTTAGTCCTATTCCAACTAGTCAATATGAGTTTTTTAGCTTTAGAACTCTACCATCACAAACTATTAGTATATCTGATGCCATAAATAAAGGCTATATTGATGCTTATAAAGTATCCTATTCTTTAGAAAATAAAGGTTCAAACTCTTATGAATATGTATATTTTGTACCAAATAGTAAAGAAGTTAAATTAGAAGAAAATGTATGTACATTTAAAGTTTGTGGTGTTAAATCTAGATTTAAAGAACAATATAATAGTTTAATGCAAAAGATGATTGATAAAGATTACCATAAATAATTATATAATAAAAAGGAGATGATTATATGTTTCATAATAGCTGGGATATTGTATTAAAAGATGAAATGGAAAAACAATATTTTAAATATATAAAGGAATTTGTCAAAGAAGAAAGGTTATCTAAAACTATTTATCCACCTGCGAAAGATTTGTTTAACGCATTTAAATTAACTGATTTTAATGATATAAAAGTAGTTATTTTAGGACAAGACCCATATCATGGAGAAAATGAAGCAATGGGACTTTCTTTTTCTGTTAGAAGGGGAGTTAGGACTCCTCCTTCACTTAGAAATATTTTTAAAGAGTTAAAAGATGACTTAAACATAGATAGATGCGATACTGATTTATCTGATTGGGCAAGGCAAGGTGTATTTTTACTTAATACCGTATTAACCGTTGAAAAAGATAAGGCTAATTCACACAAAGAAATAGGCTGGGAGATATTTACTGATTATGTTATAAAAGAAATCAATGATAAATTAAATAACGTTGTATTTATTTTGTGGGGAAGACAAGCAAGGGATAAAAAAAGAATTATTACTAATCCTAATAACTATATAATAGAATCAGCTCATCCTTCACCTCTTTCTGCTTATAATGGATTTTTTGGCAGCAAACCATTTTCTAAAACTAACAATTATTTAAAAGCACATAACAAAAAAGAGATTAATTGGTAATCTCTTTTTAATATTTAAAATCATTATAATCGCTATCAGAACTATTTTTACTATCAAAAAATAATTTTTCTTTTCTTCCCTTTAAAAGACTTATTATGCATACGGGGAAGCATTTAATTACTTTGTTGTATTTGCTAGCGTTATCATTATAGTAATCTTTATATGCACTAAGTAAATCTTCTGTTTCTGCCAACATAAAGGCTATCTTTTTAAAGTCATCACTTTTTTGTAATTCTTCATATTTATCTTTTATTAAGTAAAATTCGTTCATATATACTAGTAATTTTCTGTCTAGTTCCATCATACTTATTTCTTTATCATTTAGTTCATCAAAATTTATATATACTTCTTTTTTTGTCTTGGTAATTTCTTTTATTACATCTTCAGAATCTTTTAACAATTCTTTTCTTTTTAATAAGGTGCTATTTATTTTTTCTTCCACGTTAGCTAACTTAACGGATAAAAAGTTTATTTTATCTTTATAAATGCTAACTATTAGTAGAATTAAACTAATTACTAAAACTGTGATTACAATTAACATTTTATCTACCTCTATTCTAATTAGAATTATAGCAAAAGTAGATGATATTTACAAGATTAATCTTTTAGTTTGCTAAGTAGAATTCTGGACTATAATTTATCTTTTCATCAAAATCAACGTAGTTTAAATATATCATAAGAAGTAGGTACCATCTTCCCGTCTTGGGGTCACTAACTATTATGTGGTCACGTCCAGCAGCTTCTATAATACCAGTAAATGTTTTATCTCTCCATTCTACTGAGTCTGGAAATGACATATAAAATGTTGCAAGTTTGCCTTTGTTAAGCCTTAATATGTTTTCTATGTATGACTGTTCTATGTCTAACATATTGTTAGTAGCGCCAATTTGAGCAAGATTGTTATTACTTTGATTTGCTGTAGTTATGCTAGGCTGTGATGCAACCGATTTCATACTGTTCATTTGAACCCCATTTAAATTAGCATTTGGAAAGCTAGGATTTGGGTAATAATTTGTATTCATAATTTAAAATCTCCTTTTTTAATAATTCATTTAAATATATGATTGAACTAAATTAATTATACATGTTATAATTAACCTGTAAGGAGACCTAATAAATATGAAAGTAAATATAGGGGTGTCTGCAAGACACGTACACGTAACAAAAGAAGATGTTAAAATATTATTTGGGGAAGAATATGAATTAACTAAAAAGGTAGATTTATCACAACCTGGGCAATATGCTTGTAATGAGCAAGTTACGCTAGAAGGAGCAAAGGGAAAGATAGAAAGAGTAAGAATATTAGGACCTGAAAGAGGAGAAACCCAAGTTGAAATATCAAAAACTGACTCATTTGCACTTGGAGTAAAGCCTCCTGTTAGAAACTCTGGTGATTTAGACGGTGCAGCAGAAATAACAATTATAGGCCCAAAAGGAAAAATTACTAAAAATGCCGCTATAATAGCAGCAAGACATGTACATGCAACAAAAGAAGATGCTAAAAAGTATGGATTTGAAGGAAAAGAATTTGTAAGTATTGTAGTAAAAGGAGAAAAGCCGGGAATACTAGAAAACGTATATGTAAGAATAAGTGATAAGTTTTCTTATGAGGTTCACTTAGACACTGATGATGCTAATGCATTCTTAATAAAAAATGGTGATGAAGCAGAATTAATAGTAAAATAAAAAAAGGGATGATAAGAATGAAATATCAATTTAAAACGGGTATTGATAGTAAAGAATATGATAAATTCGTAAGGAATTTTCCTTCTACATCATTTATGCAAACGCCCGCTTGGAGTCTTGTTAAAACAGCGTGGGATAATGATTATGTTGGACTATATTCTGATAAAAAGCTGGTATGCGGAGCAATGGTATTAAAAAGAAACCTATTTTTAGGTAAGAAATTATTTTATATACCAAGGGGATTTGTTACATCATATGATAATGATGAAGCTCTAAAAATATTTGTTAAAGAATTAAAAAATTATGCCAAGAAAAATGGCGCAATAGATATAAAAGTTGATCCATTTATTTGTTTTAGTGAAGATAATATCCAAAACATAAAGAAAAATAAGGGAATAGAGGTAAGAAAAACTTTTACTTTAGATACTGATAAAATAGTTAAAAAATTAGAGAATTTAGGCTTTGTTCATGGTGGATTTAAAAAGGAAGTAAATGCATATATCCAGCCAAGATATACGATGGCTATTTCTCTTAAGGATAAAGACGGTAATTTTTATGAAAAAGAAGAACTTAGAAGAACGTTTCCTAAAAACACAAGAAATTACATAGGAAAGTATCATGAGGATAGAGGAGTTTACTTTAGTTATTCTACAAATAAAGAAGACGTCAAGGACTTAATAAGCGTTCTTCATTGTACGGAAGAAAGACAACATATAGCACTTAGAAGTGAAAAATATTTTAAAAAGCTAATGGATGCTTTTCCAGATAACGCTGTTTTATTTTTTGCAAGGGTTGATATTGATAAATATATTGAGTTTCTTAAAAATGATATGAAAGAACATGAAAACAAAAAGGAATTTTGTTTAAATCAAATAAAAGAAGCGGAAGAAATAAAAAAAGAATATGGTAATAATCCACTTGCAGGAGCAACTATAGTTATGATGCCAACTTGTACATCTGGAATAAAAACCGCATCATTCTTATATGCTGGAACAAACACTAAAATCTTACCATCTCTTAAAATAACAAATGGTCTTATGTTTTACAGGTTATGTTATTGTTTAGATAAATCCTGTGATTATTGTGATTTAGGTGGTATAGATGGATCACTTGAAGATCATTTATCAACATTTAAATCTAAGTTTAATCCAAACGTACTTGAACTTGTTGGAGAATATGATTTAATAATTAATAAATTTTGGTATAAAGTATTTAACATGCTTATGAGTATTCGTAAATTTATAAGATCAAAGAGATAGCGGAAAGCTATCTTTTTTAAATGCGCAAAATTGTCATCTTTTGTCGTTTTTATTTAACTTTGTAAAATTTTGTGATACAATGCATTTCATTAATTATGAAAGGAAAAATTAAAATGACAGAAATGCAATTATGGACATTACTTATGGAACAAAAAATAGATGTTAATACATACAATGATTGGATTGTAAGAATAAAGGCTAAAGAAAGAATGCGAACTAAACCTAATACAAAGGGCTATTCTAAAGTAATATCTAGAAAAAGAAACTTTTAATTAGTTTCTTTTTATTATATAATAGTCTCAGTTTGGAGTGATTTAATGTTTAAAATAGGAAATGTAGAAATAAAAAACAGAGTTGTTTTAGCACCTATGGCAGGTGTTTGTAATAGTGCTTTTAGAAGAATAATAAAAGAAATGGGAGCAGGTCTTTTATATGCTGAGATGGTAAGTGATAAAGCCCTTGTTTATAATAACGAGAAAACTAAAGATATGCTTTATATGACGGAGAATGAAAGACCTATTAGTCAGCAGATATTTGGTAGTGATAAAGAAAGCTTTGTTGAGGCTGCAAAAATAATAGAAGAAAGTATGCATCCTGATATTATAGATATAAATATGGGATGTCCCGTACCTAAGGTAGCAGTTAAATCACAAGCGGGTTCTGCTCTTTTAAAAGATCCAGAAAAAATATATGAAATAGTAAAGGCTGTAAAAGAAGCAGTAAACGTTCCAGTAACTGTTAAAATAAGAAGTGGCTGGGATAAAAATAGCATCAATGCTGTTTTGGTTGCAAAAACTTGTGAGAAGGCAGGAGCTAGTGCAATTGCAGTGCATCCTAGAACACGCTCCCAGGGGTATAGTGGCAAAGCTGATTGGAACATAATAAAGGAAGTAAAAGAAGCAGTTAATATTCCGGTAATTGGTAATGGTGATATTTTATCAGCTAAAGACGCTAAAAAAATGATTGATGAAACCGGATGTGATGCCGTAATGATAGGACGTGGGACTTTAGGTAATCCTTATTTAATAAAACAAGTTGTAAGATATTTAGAAGATGGCGTGCTTCTTAAAGACGAAAGTCCAATAGAAAGGATGGAAACTTGCTTAAAGCATTTTAATTACTTGCTTGAGATAAAACCAGAAAAAGTTGCAACACTTGAGATGCGTACACATGCTGCTTGGTATTTAAAAGGACTTCCAGGTGGAGTAAATGTTAAAAAAAGATTATATGAGCTTAAAACAAAAGAAGAATTTATAAGTACAATAACAGAATATATGGAAAATCTTTCTTAAAATATGTTATAATTAAATTGTAGGACAAAGTTATGATATGGTGCTTTTGTCATAATTTTGGCCAAAAAATGAAATAAAATAATATTTAGGGAGGAAAACATAACAATGAAGAAATATAATTTGTTCAAAGTTCTAGCAATCACCGTATGTGTAGCTTGGTTATTAACTTTATTTATTCCAAGTTCTTATGCTGACTATAGTGGTAACATATCAAAGGGTGCAGTTGCTGGTGTTGGAGTATGGTCTTTACTATCTAACTTAAGTGTTTCAATTTCATATTTTAATGGAATTGCGGTATTCATAGTTGCAATAGCTTGCTTCTATGCAGTATTAAATAAGTTAGATGTATACAAAAAATTCGTAGATCGTACAGCTTCAATTTTTGAAGGAAAAGAAAGATTATTAGTTATTATAACCATAATCGTGTTTGGTATTTTAGCTTGTGTAGTAAGTGATTGGATGATACTACTAGTATTTGTTCCATATATATACCAAGTTATGAATAAGTTAAATATTGATAAAAAAGTTATATTAGCATCTACAATTGTAGCATCATTAATTGGTTCTATGTGTGGAATTTATAACAGTACTTTATTTAGCACACTTTCATTAAAGGTTAACACTTTACTACTAGTTAAAGTAATCGTTTTAGTTCTTTCTTTAGCAGTATTAATTTTCTTTACTAAAGCACCTAAAAAAGCTAAGAAAATAGAAAAGAAAGAAACAAAAAAAGAAGAGAAGAAGGAAACTAAAGTAAAAGCTTCTACAAAGACTACTGCTACCAAGAAGGTAGCTAGTAAGAGTGCGCCTAAAAAGGCTGCTTCTAAAACTACTAAAAAAAGTGCTACTAGAAAGAAGGTGGCTAAGTAATGAAAGATACTAACAGAAAAGTAAATAAAACTCTATATGCAGTATTAACTCTTTTACTAGGTACCTTTGGTATAAATAAATTTTATGCTGGTAAGATAAAATCAGGACTTTTAAGCATATTATTCTGCTGGACAGGAATTCCTACAATTTTATCAGTAGCTGAGTTTATTACCGTATTAACTGAAAAAGCAGATAAAGATGGACAAATATCTGTTACATCTGAAAGAAGAAGTAACGTATTATTTGGAGTTAGTTTAGTACTATTTGTATTATTTGTTCTAGCTACAATAATACCTTGGGAATCTTTATTTACTAAATTTACAGCATTTTCTGATTTTAATACATCTTTATCAAAAATTAAAATTGGAAATTATGCAGTATTTAGTAATATAATAGGCGCTCCTGTTTCAGTAAATGCTACAACAGGTTCATCAAGTGGTGTAATAAATGCAATTGGCTCTTGGACTATGACTGATGTCGCAATATTATTATTTGTTTTAGCAGGTGTTATAGCACTATGTTCTAAAATCAAATTCAATGATTTTGTTGAAACAGTAACAGGTGGAATTAAGAAAGTATTACCTGTCGCAATAACTGCAATGCTTATAAGTATCGTATTAGTCATTATGGTAACATCTGGTGTAAACGTAACTATTACAAACTGGATAGTATCATGGGCTAAAGGATTTAACATTGCAACTATATCATTAGCATCTATGGTAGGAAGTGTGTTAACTAGTGATTTCTATTACTTTGTATCAACTATCGCCCCAGTATTTACATCAGCAGTAACAAACTCTGATTTATACGGAGTATTAGGATTAATAATGCAGAGTTTATTTAACCTAATGATGATAATTGCACCTACTTCAGTTGGATTAATAATTGGTTTATATTACCTAGATATTCCATTTGGAAAATGGTTCAAATACATCTGGAAGGTATTACTTGCATTATTTGTAATAGTAATAGTTGCAGCAATAATAGTATTTGCATTAGTATAAATATAAGAAAGGACAATAAATGTCCTTTTTTTGTGTATTAAAATTAAATACTTTACCCATAACAATCATAGAATGTTTTAGAAAGGAGACTTTTATGTTTGTTAATTTTAGTGAGGAAGTAAGACACATATTAAAAAATGCCGAAAAAGAAAGAGATGATTTAAACCATCCTTATGTTGGAAGTGAACATCTTTTTTTATCTATATTAAAAAACAGTAAATTAAAAGATATACTAAAAAAACATAAAGTAACATATGACAAATTTAAAGAAAAATTAGTTAGTTTAGTAGGGGTTGGAAGCAAAAAAAGCAAGTTTGTTTTATATACACCACTACTTAAGAGGGTTTTAGAAAATGCTGTTATAGAAGCTAGAGAAGAAAATAACAAAGTCGTTAATCCTGAGATAATTATAATTTCAATATTAGATGAGGAAGATGGAATAGCATATACCATTCTTAAGAGTTTTAACGTAAACATAGATAAATTATATTATGATTTAAGAATAAAGAAAAATAATAAGAATAATAAAAGAAAAAAACTTCTTCTTGATGAACAAGGAACTGACTTGACTCGTCTTGCTAAAGAAAAGAAGTTAGATCCAGTAATAGGTAGAGAAAAGGAAATCGATAAGGTGGTAGAAATATTACTTAGAAGAAAAAAGAATAATCCTATCTTGATAGGACCAGCGGGTGTTGGTAAAACAGCGATTGTTGAAGGAATAGCAAATTTAATGGTAAGTGATAAATGTCCTTCGTTTTTGAAAGATAAAAAAATAATTTCTTTAAATATATTTTCGTTAGTATCGGGTACTAAATATCGCGGTGAGTTTGAAGAAAAGATGAAGACTTTGATTAAAGAACTTGAAGACAATCCAGATATTATTTTATTTATAGATGAAATTCATACCATGGTAGGAGCGGGAGGAGCAGAAGGAGCGATTGATGCTTCAAACATTTTTAAACCTGCCTTAGCTAGAGGGGGAGTTAGAATAATAGGAGCAACAACAGAAGATGAATATAAAAAATATATAGAGCCAGATTTAGCACTTGCAAGACGTTTTCAAAGTGTTCTAGTAAAAGAACCTAATACAAAAAGCGTTATAAAAATACTTGCTGAAATAAAGCCTTTATATGAAAAATATCATAATATAAAAATTGATAATTCTTTAATAAAAGAAATAGTTTACTTATCTGATAGATATCTTACTAATCGTTTTGAACCGGATAGATCAATTGATATATTAGACGAAGTATGTGCAAAGGCAAGCATACTTGAAAGTAAGCCAGAAAAAATGATAAAACGCTTAAATGAAAAATTAAAGAAAACATCATATAATAAAAATAAGGCATTATCTAATAATGATTTTAAAAAAGCTTATCTTTATAAAAGTATGGAAAATGATATCAAAAAAGAGTTAGAAAAGATAACTATTTATAAGAAAAAAGTAACTAAAAAAGATGTGTTAGACGTAATAAGAAGCAAAGGTAATATAAATGGTATTGGCGATAAAATGGTAAGAAGAAGATTTTATAATAGTTTGGAAAGTAATTTAAATAAAACGATAATTGGCCAAGAAGAAGCCGTTAAAAAAATAGTAAATTCATTAAAAAGAAAAGATTTATCAAAAAATAAAAGATGTTATTCACTAATAATTACTGGTCCTAAAGGAACTGGTAAAACTCTTTTAGCAACCGAATATTTAAAACTTATTAGTAATTTAAAAGACATAGTTAAAATAGATTTATCAGAGTATAAGGAATATCATATGATAAGTAAGCTAATTGGTACAACAGCAGGTTATCTAGGCTATGATAATAAAAATAATATATTTGAAAAGGTAAGGAGTAATCCATCAACTACTTTTATTGTGGAAAACTTTAGCCAAGCTTGCACAGAAGTTAAAAGCTTATTTGAAAGAATACTAAGTGATGGAAAGATAGAAGATGCAAGTGGTAAAAAGATAGATTTTACTAATTCTGTTATTATATTTGAAAATAGAAACTTAGAAAATGAAAAAAAATTAGGATTTACAAACGATGATAAATCAAACCTAAATTTACCAAGTGAGATAAAAGATAAAGTATTTGATGTTATAGAGTTAAAAAAACTAACTAATAAAGATAAGGAAGAAATATTAATAAACAAAATAAATAATCTTATAAAAAATTATGATGATGCAAAGGTAAAACTTCCAGCTCATTATAAAGAAGAAATATTAAAACTTATTAGTTCGTCTAAGGATTTAAAATCACTTATAAATGATTCATTAATAAAGATTGAAAACCAGATAACAGATGGTTTAATTAATTATAAAAGTGACATAGAACTCAAAATATAAGCATAAAGTGATATAAAGGTGATATATCACTTTTTAATTTTTTTAATTTATTGTATAATAAAAATATAAAAAATTAGAAAGCAAATTCAAATTTTAATAAATAAATTAGGAGGAAAGAAAAATGAATCAAAACTGGTTTAATTTAAGTATTGATGAAGTCCAAAGAAAACTTGACACTGATGTAGATTCAGGATTGAAAAAAGAAGAAGTTTCTAAAAGACAATCTCAATATGGATTTAATGAATTAAAAGCTAAAAAGAAAAAAAGCTTAATTCAAAAATTTTTAGAACAATTTAAAGATTTTATGATTATTGTTTTAATTATTGCAGCTATTGTTTCAGGAATTATTGGTGTTAAAGAGGGAGAAGGAATCACAGATACAATAATAATAATGATTGTAGTTGTTGTAAATGCAATAATTGGTGTGGCACAAGAAAATAAAGCTGAAAAATCATTAGAAGCTTTACAAAAAATGAGTAGTCATGTTGCAAAAGTAGTTAGAAATGGTAAATTGGAAGTTGTACAATCAAGAGAACTTGTGCCAGGTGATGTTGTTGTATTAGAAACAGGAGATTTTATACCAGCTGATTTAAGAATAATTGAAGCTGTAAATTTAAAATCACAAGAAGCATCATTAACAGGTGAATCACTTCCAGTTGAAAAAATGTCAAATGAAATAGATAGTAAAAAAATTGGTATAGGTGATAGAAGCAATATGCTATTTTCATCATCACTAATAACATATGGTCGTGGAAAAGGTATTGTTGTAGAAACTGGTATGGAAACAGAAGTTGGAAAAATTGCTGAAATGATAAATGAAACAGAAGAAAAAGGTAATTATGGTCCATATAAGCAATCTTTAAGAGGAGATATTTATAGATCATATGCTAAATACATGATAGAAATGGGAAAAGCATACCCATGTTTCTGTTCTGCTGAAGAAGTTGACGAAATAAGAAAAAAACAAGAAGCCGCAAAAGTAAGACCTGGATATTATGGAGTTTGGGCTAAATGTAGGAATTTGACAGTAGAAGAAATGGCAGAAAAAATAAAAGCAGGAGAAAAATATATTATTAGATTTAAATCACCAGGAAGAGAAGATAGAAAGATAAAACATCATGATGTAATAAAAGGAAATGTTACTTTCCCAGAAAATGACCAAGATATAGTAATTATTAAAGAAAAATTAATGAATATGAAAAAAATATACAACAAATAGTCCAAAATGCAAAAAATATGAATAGATATTCTATTTTTGCGAAGAAAAATTCGTTTTCATATAATAATATAAAGAAGACCGAAAAAGATTTTACATATATCAAAGTACATAATATGGTGGTTGATAACGATATTGCGACAGAAGCATTAACAGATTATAATTTAACTATATATATATCTTTGATTTTTGTATTTGTTATTATGTGTAACATGCTAAAAGAGCGTGTCAATAATATATCAAAACTTACATGGACTATGAAAAATGGCAGATTTAAAATAGCGTTTATAAGGCAATGTATTTTATTTATAACTGTTTTGACTACAGTTTCACTTATGCATATAGCGGTATGTTTATGTTCCTTTTGTATATATGGTGGTATAGATAGCATAAATAGTCCAATACAGACTATTCAGGAGTTTTCAACATACATTTATCCTGTTTCGCGAATCCAATATTTATTTATTATGTTATTTAATTCAATAATAGTTGTATATACGGTTGCAAGTATTATTTGGATGTTAATGGTATTAATTTATAATTTAAAACTGTTTTATGTGATAGCTGCAATGGTAGCAGGAATTGAATTTATTTTATATAAAAATATATCAGGAGTAAGTAATTTAAAAATTTTACATGATTTTAATTTATTTTCATTGCTCTCTTATAATATATTATCCAGAAAATATTATAATATTGGCTTTTCAAAAGTTGTTATATCATGTTGGAATGTTGTTTTTATTTTATGTTGCGTTATTTCTTTGATTATGTCGTTAATAACACTGATTTTTTATTCAAGAAAAATAAATATTCTAAATGACAACGGTAAAATATATTACAAATTGATTCAAATAATACAAAAAAATATAAATAAGGCTCAAGCAAA
>ENA-OPSJ01000878-OPSJ01000878.1-human-gut-metagenome-genome-assembly--contig:-NODE-878-length-25404-cov-7.491104_pt1 | contig 25404 bp, 18 predicted proteins | sample MGYA00241801_ERZ501893 | MGnify/ENA primary metagenome ERZ501893 (study PRJEB25962, sample SAMEA2042219) | human gut metagenome | biome: human gut; feature: human-associated habitat; material: faeces...
GGAGATGCCGGAAAGAAGCTTCACACAGGAAGAAGCCGTAATGACCAGGTAGCTCTGGATATGAAGCTTTATGTCCGCGACGAGATCGAAGAGATCGACGCAGAACTCAAGAAACTTCTGGAAGCACTCCAGACCATTATGGAAAACAATGTGCACACCTACATGCCTGGATTCACACATCTTCAGAAAGCACAGCCTGTTACCCTGGCACACCATGTAGGTGCATATTTCGAGATGTTCCGCAGAGACAGAAGCCGTATGGCAGACATCCGCAAACGTATGAACACCTGTCCGCTCGGTGCAGGCGCACTTGCAGGAACCACCTACCCGCTGGACAGATTTTATACAGCAGAGCTGCTTGGCTTTGATGAGCCGACAAGAAACAGCATGGATTCCGTATCTGACAGGGATTACGTGATCGAGCTTCTTTCTGCTATGTCCACTGTCATGATGCATCTGAGCCGTTTCTGCGAGGAGATCATCCTCTGGAACTCCAACGAGTACCGTTTCGTTGAGATCGACGATGCCTACAGTACAGGAAGCAGCATCATGCCGCAGAAGAAGAATCCTGATATCGCAGAGCTTGTAAGAGGAAAAACAGGCCGTGTCTATGGTGCGCTGACTTCTATCCTTACAACCATGAAAGGCATTCCGCTTGCCTACAACAAAGACATGCAGGAAGATAAGGAACTGACCTTTGACGCGATCGACACAGTAAAAGGCTGCATCGCCCTGTTTACAGGCATGGTTTCCACCATGGAATTCCGCAAGGATGTTATGGAAGCAAGCGCAAAGAATGGCTTTACCAACGCGACAGATGCCGCTGACTATCTCGTAAACCACGGGGTACCGTTCCGTGATGCACATGGTATCGTAGGTCGCCTTGTCCTGACCTGTATCGACAAAGGAATCTCTCTGGATGAGCTTCCGCTTGAAGAGTACAAAGAGATCTCTCCGGTCTTCGAGCAGGACATCTATAAAGCAATCAGCATGAAGACCTGCGTAGAAAAACGTGAGACTTACGGTGCACCTGGCCCGAAGGTCATGGAGCAGATCATCGCATTAAATCGCGAATATTTAAAAAATAATTAAAAAACCTCTTGCATTTTTATACAAAGTGGTATAGTATGTACAAAGAAAACATATGTGTGCCACACAAAGACACATAAGAATAAATGAGTGAGGAGAAAATGTTATTATGAGCGAAAAACTGAGAGTCGGCATTTTAGGTGCTACTGGTATGGTAGGACAGAGATTTATCTCCCTTCTGGAGAATCATCCGTGGTTTGAGGTTGTTACCCTTGCTGCAAGCCCGAGAAGCGCAGGCAAGACCTACGAAGAAGCAGTAGGCGGAAGATGGAAAATGGACACTCCGATGCCGGAAGCAGTAAAGAAGATCGTTGTCATGAACGTAAACGAAGTAGAAAAAGTTGCTTCTACTGTAGATTTCGTATTTTCAGCAGTTGATATGTCAAAGGACGAGATCAAGAAGATCGAGGAGGACTACGCAAAGACAGAGACTCCTGTAGTTTCAAACAATAGTGCCCACAGATGGACACCTGATGTGCCAATGGTTGTACCTGAAATCAACCCACAGCACATGGAGGTTATCAAATATCAGAAGGAGCGTCTCGGTACAAAGAGAGGCTTCGTAGCAGTAAAGCCAAACTGCTCAATCCAGTCATATGCTCCGGTTCTTACAGCATGGAAAGAGTTTGAGCCATATGAGGTTGTTGCTACAACATATCAGGCAATCTCAGGTGCTGGAAAGACATTCAAGGACTGGCCTGAGATGGTTGGAAACATCATTCCATTCATCGGTGGAGAGGAAGAGAAATCTGAGAAAGAGCCACTTCGTCTCTGGGGATATGTGGATGATGAGAAGAAACAGATTGTTCCTGCAGAGTCACCGGTTATCACATGCCAGTGTATCCGTGTTCCTGTATTAAACGGTCATACAGCAGCTGTATTTGTCAAGTTCAAAAAGAACCCTACAAAGGAGCAGCTCATCGAGGCACTCGAGAAGTTCAGCGGAGTACCACAGGAGCTTGGGCTTCCAAGCGCACCAAAGCAGTTCATCAGATACTGTGAAGAGGATAATCGTCCTCAGGTTGCACTTGATGTGGATTATGAGCATGGTATGGGAATCAATGTCGGACGTCTCAGAGAGGATACAGTCTATGACTGGAAGTTCGTCGGACTCTCACACAACACAGTACGTGGTGCAGCCGGTGGAGCAGTGCTTTGTGCAGAGCTTCTTAAGGCACAGGGTTACATCACAAAGAAGTAGATTTAGCAATTTGCTGGAAAATATTATTATGAGGGCGGATTTTCCGTTTGTGGGCTGTGGGCACTGGTGTAGCACACAGTAGTATTCCTCAGATAAAATATGAAGTCAGCCACGGGATTTTTTACGGATAGGTTATGGCAGTTTGCAAGTCTAAACTGTCATTTGACCTATTGGAAACCCGTGGCAGTTCATATTTTTTCTTCGGAACATACTGTGTACTCTCCGGTGAAAACAGTACATTGACGGAAAATCCTCACTCTGTGATTTTAATTTGCAAAAGTCGAGTCCCTTAAAAGGGACTCTTTTTTGTTAGTTTTGTTAGGTTTATTATTCTCGGGGGCTTAATTGTTACGCTTGAATTTATATTTTATCGTGGTAAAATAGATAGGCTGAGGAGAATATTTTTTAAGAGGTAGAGATAAGTGAAGAATAATAAGTATGAAATTGATATGGTGAACGGTTCAATAATGGATAAGCTCATTTCGTTTGCGTTGCCGCTTATGATTTCGGGTATTTTGCAGTTAGCGTTTAATGCTGTGGATATTATTGTCGTGGGACAGTTTAGTGGCAGCAAATCACTTGCGGCTGTTGGCTCGACTACGGCACTTATCAATGTGTTTGTCAATCTGTTTATGGGTATATCGCTTGGTGCGAATGTGCTCGCTGCCCGATTTTATGCGGCAGGCAAGGATAAGGAGATGTCTAAGACGGTGCACACCGCTATTATGATTGCACTCATAAGTGGTATTGTGATGGGTGTGGTCGGTGTTATTTTTGCAAGGGGTGCGCTGGAAATTATGGGTACACCGGATGATGTCATAGGTCTTTCTACTATTTATATGAGGATTTATTTTTGCGGTATGCCGTTTTTTATGCTTTATAACTATGGCGCGGCAATTTTGCGTGCTGTCGGCGATACAAAGAGACCTCTTATCTTTTTGATTATTTCAGGCTGTATCAATGCACTGCTCAATCTGTTTTTTGTAATAGTGTGTAAACTGGATGTTGCAGGTGTTGCAATCGGTACAATTGTTTCGCAGTTTGTTTCCAGCGTACTTGTATTATATTGTTTGAGCAAAGCAGATACCAGCTATAAGCTCTGCTTTAATAAGCTTGCGATTGATAAGGAATATATGCTTCAGATATTTCAGGTGGGAATTCCGGCCGGCATACAGAGCACAGTCATAAATATCTCAAATGCCATGCTTCAGTCATCAGTCAATTCCTTTGGCTCAATAGCCATGGCTGGATATACGGCGGCAAACAATATACTTGGCTTTTTGTATGTATCTGTCAACTCAATCACACAGGCCTGCATGAGCTTTACAAGCCAGAACTATGCGGTAGGAAAACAAAAGAGAATGGACAGGGTACTGATAGACTGTCTGTTTCTCACGACAGCGGTAGCACTTGTGATGGGAAGTGCCTCATACATATTTGGAACACAGATACTTGGCATATATACTAGTAATAGCGAGGTAATTAAATCAGGACTTGAGATTATTTCGATTACAACAATCCCATATTTCCTGTGTGGAATCATGGATCTTTTTCCGGGAGCACTAAGAGGAATGGGATACTCAACAGTACCTATGATACTTTCTATAATAGGAACAGTCGGAGTCAGAATTATCTGGATATATGGTCTGTTTCCAAGCCACAGATCGCTGTTTTTCCTGTTTATATCATATCCCGGTTCATGGATAGCGACAATCATCATGCAGGCTATCTGCTATATGTTTGTCAGAAATAAAGTGAAAGCTACAATAGGAGCTCGGAAATTATAATTAAAATCTATTTGTATATGTGTTAAATTGTGATATAATATTTCAAGTTGATTATTTTGGAGTAATATTATGAAAGCAAAACACACAGATTTAGAGAAACTTGAGCAGCTCTATAAAGAGTCGGGTAACCAGCTCGTAGTGCTCTACGGAAGGAGAGGCTGTCAAAAGGAGGAGCTCATCGTGGCTCAGAGTGAGGATAGAAGGAGTATCATCGGCTTCTGCAACTGGGACAAGCCAATGATGACCATGGATGAATTATAGAGGAGCTTATGGGAAAATCACTGATAATAACAGAGAAGCCATCCGTGGCACAGGAATTTGCGAAGGCGCTGCGGGTGAGCGGACGTAATGACGGTTATATAGAAAATGGAGAATATGTGATTTCATGGTGCGTGGGACATTTGGTCGGGCTGGTCTACCCTGAGTCTTACGACATGAAATACAAGAAATGGAGTCTTGAGGATCTGCCGTTTCTGCCAAAGGAATACAAATATGATGTGATAGACAGCGTGCGCAAGCAGTACAATATTGTGCACGCTCTTTTGCAGAGAGAGGACATTGACAGAGTTTACTGGGCAGGTGATGCCGGAAAAGAAGGACAGACCATCGAGGAGAATATCAGAAACTTTGGCGGTGTCAGGGAAGGCATGGAGGAGCTTCGAGTCTGGATAGATTCGCAGACCGAGGAGGAAATCCTAAGAGGCATAAAAGAGGCAAAGCCGATGAGTGCGTATGCAAACCTCGGAAAGAGCGGCATCATGCGTACCATCGAGGACTATGCGATGGGCATCAACTTTTCGCGTGTCATGTCGGTCAAATACGGCAATCTGCTAAACGATGCAGCGGGTACACGCTCGTACACGGCAATCGCGGTCGGACGAGTGATGACCTGTGTGCTTGGAATGGTAGTAATCCGTGAGCGCGAAATCAGAAACTTTAAGGAAACTCCGTTTTACAGGGTAATCGGCAGGTTTACGGATGCCGGTGTAGAGGCAGAGTGGAAGGCTGTAGAAGGCTCAAGGTACTTTGAATCACCGCTTTTATACAAGGAAAACGGCTTCAAAGAGGAAAAAGATGCACTCGCTTTAATTGAAGAATTAAACGGCAAACAGGCAAAAGTTAAATCTATAGTTAAGAATATTGCTAAAAAAAGAGCACCGCTTCTTTTCAATCTGGCGGAGCTGCAGGCAGAGTGCTCAAAGAAGTTTAAAATCAGCCCTGATGAGACATTACAGGTGGCTCAGGATCTGTATGAAAAAAAGCTCACCACCTATCCTAGAACAGATGCCAGGGTGCTCTCAAGCGCTGTGGCAAAGGAGATTGGAAAAAATATAAGCAGGCTTAAAGGTTTTGAACCGACAGCAGACTTTGTGGAGCATATTATGCAAAAGAGGCTATATGCCAACATATCTGATACGCAGTACACGGATGACAGCAAGGTAACAGACCACTACGCTATCATTCCGACAGGTCAGCTTACAGAGCTTTCGGGGCTCACATCGCTTCAAAGAGCAGTATTTGAGCTGATTGTCAGGCGTTTCCTTAGTATTTTTTATCCACCGGCAGAGTATGAGAATGTGAAGCTTGTCGTAGATGTGGATAAGGAAAGTTTTTTTGCATCATCAAAGGTACTAAAGAGCGAGGGCTATTTACAGGTGGCGAATCCGCCGAAAAAGAAGTCGTTTGAGGAATCAAACGCACGAATACTTGGTAAAAACAGTGAAACTGCAGATAGTACAGATGAAAACAGCACAGCAAACGGCAGCAATGATGAGATAGTCGTAAATCCCAAGGTGATGCTTGAGCTTGCCGATAAGCTAAAGGCGGGTGATGAGATAGCATGCCAAGGCTATAATATCAAGTTTGGTAAGACATCTCCGCCAAAGCGCTATACATCAGGCTCTATGGTGCTTGCCATGGAAAATGCAGGACAGCTTATCGAGGACGAGGAGCTTCGTGAGCAGATAAAGGGCTCAGGAATAGGCACCTCAGCAACGAGAGCGGAGATAATCCAGAAGCTTGTCCGTATAGGATATCTGAATCTGAACAAAAAGACACAGATACTCACACCCGAAAGCCTTGGTGAGATGGTATTTGAGGTCGTATACATGACAGTTCCGGCACTTCTTAACCCAAAGATGACAGCCAACTGGGAAAAGGGACTGGACGGAATTACAAGGGGCACGGTGGATTTCTGGGAATACAGGGGAAAGCTTGAGAGCTTTATCCGAAAAGAGACAGAAAAGATGATTGAGCAGAATCTGCGCCCTGAGATTGCAGACCGTATCAGCAGCTTTGCAGGCAAAAATGCCAGAGGTGCGGCGGCCAGACGAAAGATAGGTGTCAAGTGCCCGGTCTGCGGCGGTGAGATAGTGACCACACCGTTTGGCTACGGCTGTGCCAATTACAAAAATGATAAATCAGGATGTAATTTTAATATCGGACAGGTGGCAGGACTTGATATTCCGGAGGAACAGGTCAAAAAGCTGATTGAAGAGGGAATCACCGACACAATCCGTGGTTTTAAGTCGAAGAGCGGCAAACGCTTTGATGCATGCTTAAAGCTCAACAAGGATGAACAGACGAACAAGGTATCAGCCACCTTTGATTTTGAAAATGTAAAGCCGCAAAAGGTCGAGGGTATTGTATGTCCGGACTGTGGGGGCGATATATATGTGTCACCATACGGCTACCGATGTGCAAACTATAACAGACAGACAGAGGATGGCTGCCATTTCTTCGTTGGAAGGATAGCAGACAAGCAGCTGTCACAGGTACAGTTTTTAGAACTCATGGCAAACGGCAGAACTGAGACGATAAAGGGCTTTAAATCAAAATCGGGAAAGCGCTTCAACGCATGCCTCGTTTTAAAGAAGGAGCCGGTCACAGAGGGAAGTGAGAAAATGCACACCGTCGTAGCATTTGACTTTGACAATGTGGAGGACGAAATCATAAAGGATGTCGTCTGTCCGCTTTGTGGTGGTCAGATAAAAAAGACATCGTTTGGCTATGGCTGTGTGAACTACAAGGGTGATGAGCCGGGAAGCTGCCGCTTTTCGGTGGGACAGATTGCGGGAAAGACAATCACAGCCGCAAACTTAAAGCAGCTTCTTAATGATAAAAAGACCGAGACCATACGAGGCTTTAAATCCAAAAGCGGGAAACGCTTCGATGCGTGCCTGGTGCTTAAGGAGGATGAAAACAAAAAGCTCTCTGTCCAGTTTGATTTTGACCATGTAGAGCCAAAGACAGTGAAGGATGTAGTATGTCCGAAGTGCGGAGGCAAAATCCAGGTGGCGCCGTTTGGCTTTGTATGTGAGAACAACAGGCGTGATGATCCTGAGAGCTGCCGCTTTATGGTGGGCAAGGTCGCAAGCGTCAAAATAAAGGAATCAGTCCTTAAGGAGCTTTTGACAAAGAAAAAGACAGAAGTTATATCAGGATTTGTCTCAAAGACAGGCATGAAGTTTGACGCACCGCTAAAGCTCACAGAAGACGGAGATATAGCCTTTGATTTCCCCGAAAAGCCTAAGCCAATCGAGACAAATGTACTCTGTCCAAAGTGTGGCAGACCTCTCAAAAAGACACAGTGGAAATATGAGTGTGAGTGCGGCTTCAATGTTTGGCATACTGTGGCAAAGGTGGAGCTTTCAGAGGAAATTCTCACGGAGCTGTTTACCACAGGAAAGACCAAAAAGAAGGTCACAGGCTTCACCTCCAAGGCGGGAAATGTATTCGATACATGCCTTAAGTTTGAAAATGACCAGATATCATTTGATTTCGATAACCCCGGCGAGGAAGAAGTGCAGAGCACGGCTGAAGTACATAACAATGCTGATGCACAGAACAATGCTGATGCATATAACAATGCTGAAGTACAGAGCACGGCAGATGATGCGCCGGATAAGACAACCATGAATAATACAACCATGGATGAGATGGGAATCCCAGAGGAATTTCTGGCAGGATTTGATATGGCAGCTGATAGTGCACAGGCAGATGATGTGTCGGAGGCGGCATTTGCGGCGGCGCATGAGTTGTTTGGCGAGTAGTTCTGCTGATAATTAATTATTAAATCTATAATTAATATAAATTTTTATATTTATGTTTAATGCTTATATTTAAGTTTAAATATTAAAATGACAGTTAAAAAAATAGGCAATAATTTTCACATAATAAATAAAAGAAAGGACATAGAAAATGGAAAACGCTAAAATAACAAATCTCTATAATCTGGATGAAACAATCGCAAAGGAGTATTTATCGCAGTTCACTTATCCATGGGAGGCACTTGCCGGAATAAGTGATTTCATCAAGGAGATAGGACCAACACTCGACCCTGAAATCTATGAGAAAAGAGGAGAGGATATCTGGGTGGCAAAGAGCGCAACAGTATTTGACAGCGCATATCTGCACGGTCCGCTCATAATCTGTGAGGACGCAGAAATCAGACAGTGTGCTTTTATCCGTGGCAGTGCAATCGTAGGAAAGGGCTCAGTAGTGGGAAATTCCACAGAGCTTAAAAATGTAATCATCTTTAATTCAGTACAGGTGCCTCATTACAACTATGTAGGAGATTCAATCCTGGGCTACAAATCACATATGGGCGCAGGCTCTATTACATCAAATGTAAAGAGTGACAAGACTCTTGTAGTCGTAAAGGATGTTTACGACACAAAAGAGGAGATCGAAACCGGCCGCAAGAAATTCGGCGCTATGCTCGGTGACCATGTGGAGGTGGGCTGCAACTCAGTGCTCAATCCGGGAACAGTAATAGGAAGAAATTCAAACATTTATCCGCTTTCAAGAGTACGCGGAGTCATTCCTGCGAACCACATTTTCAAGGACAAGGACAACGTAGTTCTTAAAAAATAGTAATGTTGTTTGAAAAAATATTGTATTTTTGTTGTTTTTTGTCGATGATACTCTAGACTTATGACAAAAAATATGAGAAAATAAATTGGGTATGTTAAAACCATAACGAAAGGAGTCTTAAGATGATTTACACTAAGGAAGTTGAAAACATGTGTCCTGTAGCTAAGGGCGCAAAACATGAGCCAGCTCCTATCCCAGAAGAAGGAAAATGGGTTCATTCTAAGAAAATTGAGGACATTTCAGGATTTACACACGGTGTAGGCTGGTGTGCACCACAGCAGGGTGCCTGCAAGCTCTCACTCAATGTAAAGAATGGAGTAATTGAAGAGGCATTAGTTGAGACTATCGGATGCTCAGGAATGACACACTCTGCAGCTATGGCAGCAGAAATCTTACAGGGTAAGACAATTCTTGAGGCATTAAACACAGACTTAGTTTGTGATGCCATCAATACAGCTATGAGAGAGTTATTCTTACAGATCGTTTACGGTCGTACACAGTCTGCATTCTCTGATGATGGACTTGCTGTTGGAGCAGGACTTGAGGATTTAGGAAAGGGACTTCGCTCACAGGTTGGTACAATGTACGCAACAAAGGCAAAGGGAGTTCGTTACCTTGAGATGGCTGAGGGCTATGTAACAGGAATCGCTCTTGACAAGAACGATGAAGTAATTGGATACCAGTTCGTTTCTCTTGGAAAAATGACAGATTTTATCAAAAAGGGTGATGACGCTAACACAGCTTGGGAGAAAGCTTCAGGATCATACGGTCGTGTAACTCCAGAGCAGGGTGCTGTTAAGATCATCGATCCAAGACAGGAATAAGAGGAAAGGAGAACGACAATGGCATTATTTGAATCATATGAAAGAAGAATAGACCAGATCAATGCTGTACTTAACAGCTATGGTATCAGCTCAATCGAAGAAGCTGAAAAGATTACAAAGGACGCTGGACTTGATGTTTACGATCAGGTAAAGAAAATCCAGCCAATCTGTTTCGAGAACGCTTGCTGGGCATACACAGTTGGTGCAGCAATCGCAATCAAAAAAGGATGTAGAAGAGCAGCAGACGCTGCAGCAGCAATCGGAGAGGGACTTCAGGCATTCTGTATCCCTGGATCAGTTGCTGATCACCGTAAGGTAGGTTTAGGACATGGTAACCTTGGTAAAATGCTCCTTGAGGAGGATACCAAGTGCTTCGCATTCCTTGCAGGTCATGAGTCATTCGCAGCCGCTGAGGGTGCTATCGGTATCGCAGAGAAGGCTAACAAGGTTCGTAAAGAGCCACTTCGTGTCATCTTAAACGGTCTTGGTAAGGATGCTGCTCAGATCATCTCCCGTATCAATGGATTCACATTCGTTGAGACAGAGTATGATCCATATACAAACGAGGTTAAGGAAGTATTCCGTAAGTCTTATTCTGAGGGACTTCGTGCAAAGGTTAACTGCTACGGTGCAAACTCTGTACCAGAGGGTGTTGCTATCATGCACAAAGAGGGCGTAGACGTATCTATCACAGGTAACTCTACAAACCCTACACGTTTCCAGCATCCGGTTGCAGGTACTTACAAGAAGGAGTGCCTGGAGCAGGGTAAGAAGTACTTCTCAGTTGCTTCCGGTGGTGGTACGGGACGTACTCTTCACCCGGATAACATGGCAGCAGGTCCTGCTTCCTATGGTATGACTGATACACTTGGTCGTATGCATAGTGATGCACAGTTCGCAGGTTCTTCTTCTGTACCGGCTCACGTTGAGATGATGGGTCTGATCGGTGCAGGTAACAACCCTATGGTTGGTATGACAGTTGCTGTAGCAGTAGCCGTACAGGAAGCTGCTGACGCTGGCAAGTTCTAAGAAACCGCATAAGTCGGACATATTTAGAATGAATCTTTTATATACAAGGAGTGCTCTTCATTGGAAGGGCACTCCTTTTTTTAATCAACAAAACAAAATCTCTGTGATCATTCTTGAGTTTTCCTGCTCCTTGATATATAATAAATGAAACAATCCATTATGAATGGAAGGAGTGAATCATAATGCGGTTTTTAAAATCTTTTCTTGTTTTTTCGATAGTCATGCTGTTAATTTCCGGCTGTAAATCCGCCCAAAATTCATCTACAAAGCAGGCAATAACATCTCCGGACACTTCACTGCAAGAGACAGCTTCCAGCACAGCGCCGGCAGCCAATGAATTATCTCCTTCGATTTCTCCAACTCCTAGGGTACAGAAAACTCCATCTGCCTCACCAAAACCAAAGAACGCAAAATGGATCTATAATCGCAAAACACACGTTCTGACTATTAAAGGAACCGAGGAAATGTATGCTGAACAAACAGAAGACTGGATCGATAATGAACGAAAATTCGACGAACATAATGGTATCCAGTTAAATTTTAATGAGCGAAAAGTAAAAGAAATTGTAGTAAAACCGGGAATTACCGTCATCAATAAAGGCGCATTTGCAGCTTTTCGCAATGTCAAAAAAATCACCCTGCCAAATACCATCAAAAAAATTAACGACTATGCATTTTATAATTGCCAGTCGCTGCAGGAACTCACCATTCCGGACAAAGTAGTATCCGTGGGAAAAGAATGCTTTTTTTACTGCAGACAGTTAAGATCGATCCATATCGGAAAAAATCTGCGTACCATCGGAAATGGCAGCTTTGCCGGATGTAAAAACTTACAAAGCATTGAGCTTTCCTCTGAAAATAAATATTTGGAAACAAAATACGGAGGTCTGTACCAGAAGAAACAGAAGTGTCTCTATTTTCAATATCAACATACCAAAACGGCAGAAATAGCTCCTGACACAAAATGTATCGGGACCTTTGCATTTACCTACAATACACCATTAAAAGAAGTGACGATTCCCGACTCTGTCCGCCGGATCAAAGGTGGAGCTTTCTGTTACTGCCGTAATCTGGAATATGTCCATTTGAGCAATCACTCAAAGCTTTACAAAATCGACAGCCCCTACGGAGAAATGGGCATGTATCCGGATGATCTCTGGTATAGCGGGAGCTTTTTACACTGTAAGAAGCTTAAAGAGCTTCATTTGCCAAATTCGTTAAAAGCAATTGACTGGGATACCTTTAGCGGATGCAAATCCCTTACGCTGTATCTTGGTTCCCAATTTACCAACTTTAGAAAATCACAGATTGCCGGAGTCTCTGCCATACAGGTTTCACCCCATAACAAGAAATTTTCTTCCAAAGACGGCGTTTTATATGACAGGCACAAGAAAACACTCCTGAATTACCCGGAATATAAGACAGATCAAACATTTGTAGTTCCAAAATCTGTCCGCCACATTCAGGAATCAGCATTTCGAGCCAATGAACATATTGAGAATGTGTTTTTCCCGAAGAAACTAAAACACATTGGAGAAGGAGCATTTAATGGCTGTAAAAAACTTAAAAATGCTACCATTCCCGGAAAACAAACGAAAATTGGCAGATCGGCATTTCTCTTTTGTCGACATGTGGTGATCCATGCACCAAAGCATTCCGAAGCTGCAAAATTTGCAAAAAAGCATGATCGGATGTTTGAAGTATTCAGAAAGAAATAGAAATTTTAAAACGAAATCGAGTAGGAGGCGGTGACTAACCGCCGTCCTCTCACACCACCGTGCGTACCGTTCGGTACACGGCGGTTTCAATAGTTGACGTGCACAGACTGATAGGCTGTGGCTAAATCATAAAAGCCACTGTTTATCAGTCTTTCTTTATTCAGCGCCCAAATCACAGCTTTGTTATTACTGATATACCAATACTTTCTGCGACTGTTTGCTATTGTTGCCGCATAGTGTTCTGGGATTCCCAGCTTGACTAGATTTTTATATTTCGTTCTAGGTTTCTTCCACTGTTTCCATATGCACATGCGTATTCTGTGATAGAGCCATCCGTTGATGTCATCTATGTTGTTCTTCATGCTTGCAATTCCGTAGTAGTTAAGCCATCCCCTTGCATACACCTTGATTTTCTCAAGGCTTGGCTTGATTGACTGACATCGCTTACGGGAAGATAACTCCTTCAGTCTAGACTTAAACTTCTTCCATGACTTCGGATGAACTCGGACATAAATGCCTTTTCCGTTCCTTCCCAATGCAAAGCCAAGGAATTTAAAATTTCGGATTGCAAACACGCTGACAGTACGGCTCTTTTCTCGGTTGACTGTAAGTTTCAGCCTCTCCTCAAGATATTTTGTACTGCTTTCCAAGAGTCTCTCTGATGCTCGCTTGCTCTTTGCAAGAAGCACGATGTCATCTGCATATCTTATGCATGGAACACCTCTTTTCAGGAATTCCTGGTCGAACTCATTGAGGTAGACATTTGCCAGCAATGGTGATAGATTTCCACCTTGTGGTGAGCCTTCCTCTGTGTCAATGACCACTCCGTTTTCCATTACACCGCTTTTCAGATAGCGCTTTATCAACTGTACTACACGTTCATCTTTTACATTCTTCCGGAGAAGATTGATGAGAATTTCGTGATTAAGAGTATCGAAGTACTTTGACAAGTCAAGGACTACAGCAAATGTATAGCCTTGTTCTGCATACTCCTTAACCTTAAGTATTGCATCTTTTGCACTTCTGTTCGGACGATAGCCATAGCTACCCTCTGCAAACAGCGGTTCATAGATTGGCACTAACTGTTGGGTTATTGCCTGTTGAAGTGTACGGTCTACCACTGTTGGTATGCCAAGCTTTCGCACACCACCATCTGGTTTGGGAATCTCAACTCGTCTTACTGGAGACGGAGTATACTTTCCACGATAAATGCGGTCGGTTATCTCTTGTTGATGTTCCTTTAGATATGGAAGAGCCTCCTCAATGGTCATGCCATCAATTCCCGGCGCTCCCTTGTTTGCCTTAACTCTCTTATACGCTCTGTTAAAGTTGTCTTTATACAGTATCGCTTCCAAAAGTCTCGGCTGTGCACTGTCTCTTTCTTTCCATATCCGATTGAATGACCTAGACGCTTTCACATACCCTTCATGTTCCGCATTATCTCTTTGCGAACAGCCATTGTTTTCAATGTTTTCTGCCATAGACGGTCATTCCTCCTTTCTCGGTCATACTCAAGACTCCTACTGATTCGGTCCTTCACCTCTCGGCTACTATGACCTCTGCTGACTTCTGTGCGTTCAGCATTGCTTTATGCAATGGTTACCTCTTTCAAGGCGTACCGCACAGACCTCCCTAGGTACCACACGTTTCTTCCTCTCCATCCATCTGCCTCATTTATCATACATGATTCCGTGTAGTTATTGGGTTTCAACTTGTGATGCAGTCTTGCCCTCATGCATGACCTCATATGAGATTTCTGTTCGTCAGACCAGAGATTTGCCCGTGAGTTAGTATATTCCTCACATCCAGCTTCCTTCAGATTCCATCTCACGATGGACACCCTTGCCTTCGGCTATATCCTTCCCACTACCGGGTGGATTCGGGACTTTAACCCGTTAGAAACGTGCGCCGCTAGGCGCACATATGAAGCTGATATGCAAATAAAAGTAAGCATATCAGCTTCTTTTTTATTGTAAAAATCTTGTAAATCAGCACTTTTTGTGTGATGGAAAAATAAAAAATTGTATTGACAAATAAAAACGTTGAATCTATAATAAAAAATATCAAATGACAATGTACTTGGTCATATGACCACACAACACAAACAGAAAGGAAAAGGGATAAGCTATGAAGACAAGAGCAGTCAGACTTTATGGGGAATCAGATTTAAGATTAGAAGAATTTGATATGGGAGAACTGAAAGACGATGAGATCTTAATGGAACTGATCACTGACAGTGTCTGCATGTCTACTTACAAAGAATCTATTCAGGGAGCAAAACATCAGAGAGTCAACGATGATATCAGCGAACATCCGATCATCGTAGGACATGAATTTGCAGGAATCATTCGTGAAGTTGGGGCGAAGTGGAAAGATAAATATCAAGTTGGAACAAAATATACCATGCAGCCAGCGATCAATATCAAAGGTTCTATGGCAGCCATCGGATATTCTTATGAATACTGCGGAGGAGCAGCAACCTTTATCAAAGTTCCGCCAATTGTAATGGAAAAAGACTGCTTATTACCTTTTGATGAAAACAGTGCATTTTTTGAGGCATCACTGGCGGAGCCTATGAGCTGTATCATTGGAGCATTCCATTCTATGTACCACAGTGAACGTGGTGTTTATGAACATAAGATGGGAATTGTAGAAGGTGGAAAGAGTGCACTTCTTGCAAGCTGCGGTCCAATGGGATTAGGAGCGATCAGTTATATGTTAAATTGTGATCGTAAACCTTCTTTACTGGTGATCACAGACATTGATGAAGTAAGATTAAAAAGAGCTAGTGAATTATTTACAGAAGAATATGCCAAAGAACGAGGTGTTGAAATCCATTTTGTCAATACTGCGAAAGTCGATGACCCAGTGAAGACATTAAGAGATTTAACTGGTGGAACAGGATTTGATGATGTATCTGTATATGCACCAGTCAGACCAGTGATCGAGATGGCAGATGAGATTTTAGGATTTGACGGATGCTTAAACTTCTTCGCAGGACCAGTGGATCCAAAATTATCTGCGATGTTTAATTTCTTTGACGTACATTATAAGATGCACCATCTGGTAGGATCAAGCGGTGGGAATACCGATGATATGAAAGAATGTTTAAAACTTGCAGGAGAAGGAAGATTAGATCCAGCTGTTATGATCACGCATATCGGGGGAATTGATGCACAGATCGATACGATATTGAATCTTTCAAAGATTCCAGGAGGAAAGAAACTGATGTATCTTGGAAAGAATCTTGAACTAACAGCAATTGAAGATTTTGAAGAAAAAGGAAAAACAGATGATAGATTTAAAGAATTAGCTAAGATTACAAAAGAACATAATGGATTATGGTCCAAAGAAGCAGAAGATTATCTGTTAGCTAATTTTTAAAAATGATACAAGTGGAACTTATAAAGTAAAATTTTAGAATGAATTTTCGGGAGGATGAAACAGATGTTAGTAAACAGTAAAAAGATGTTAGAAGAAGCCAAAGCAGGACATTACGCAGTCCCAGCAGCCAACATTGTAAACCTTGAGAATATCAAAGGAGTGATCGAGGCGGCAGAAGAAACAAAACACCCATTGATGGTGTGTCTGGCGGAGGTACATACACCGACATTAGGTATTGAAGAAGCAGCAGCGATCGTAAAATATTACGCAGAAAAAAGTAACCAAGATATCGCGCTTCATTATGATCATGGATTTACGATCGAGTTGGTTAAGAAAGCTATTGATGTCGGATTTACCTCCGTTATGATTGATGGATCAAGCCTTCCATTTGAAGAAAATGTGGCAAAGACAAAAGAAATCGTAGCATATGCACATGAAAGAAATGTTACGGTAGAAGCTGAAATCGGACACGTAGGAGAAGGAGACAGCTATCATGTTGAAGGAAATACAATGTTAACAACACCAGAAGAAGCAAAGAAATTTGTAGAACAAACAGGAGTTGATTCCCTTGCAGTATCTATTGGAACAGCTCATGGAGAATACAAAGGAATTCCACATCTGAATTTTGAAAGATTACAAGAAATTGCAACCGAGGTTTCTATTCCACTAGTACTTCATGGAGGATCTGGTTCTGGAGATGAAAACTTATCCAAAGCAGTAGAACTTGGAATTGCGAAAGTAAATATCTGTACAGACTTATTAAATGCAGCAAGAGATAATACAAAAGATGGATATGCCGAAAGAAGTTACTATGATAGTGTAACACTTGCAAAAGATGGATTTAAAGATTGCCTGAAACATTATTACCAAGTATTCCATACAAAATAAACAAAAAGAAATGCGAAAACATACAATTCAATATTGACGAATCGCCATTTTAAGTGTTAAGATAACTTAGTATGATAAAAGCGAAGAAGGAGACAGTACTTCTATCATGAACGCATGAGCGAGTCCGGGGCGGTGGAAGCCGGGTGTTAGTAAGATAAGAAGGAAGATCACTCCCAAGCTGCAGGCTGAATGAAGTAAGCTGTGCCGGTATCCTCCGTTAACGGGATAACATATGATAGTATGTGAAATAGGTGGTTTAGAAGCAACAGCGTTGTCCTATTTTGGACAGCGCTTTTTCTTATTTTTTCCTATTTCATTAGATTTTCTAAGAAGTAAAAGGAGAGATGAAGATGTACAAGAAAGTAACATCTGACATGAACTTTGTCGATCGAGAGAAAGAGACCGTAAAGTTCTGGAAAGAAAACGAAATTTTTGAAAAGAGTATTGAAGAAAGAAAAGACGATCCGACATATACATTCTATGACGGACCACCAACAGCCAATGGTAAACCACATATCGGACACGTTTTAACTCGTGTTATCAAAGATATGATCCCTCGTTACCAGACAATGAAAGGTCATAAGATCATTCGTAAAGCTGGATGGGATACACACGGACTTCCAGTCGAACTTGAAGTTGAGAAGATGTTAGGTCTTGATGGAAAAGAACAGATCGAAGAATACGGTATGGAACCATTCATCAAGAAATGTAAAGAAAGCGTTTGGAAATACAAAGGTATGTGGGAAGATTTCTCAGATACAGTAGGTTTCTGGGCTGACATGGAACATCCATACATCACATATGATAACAACTTTATCGAATCTGTATGGTGGGCATTAAAGCAGATCTGGGATAAGAAATTACTTTATAAAGGATTTAAGATCGTACCTTATTGCCCTCGTTGTGGAACACCATTATCCGCACAGGAAGTAGCACAGGGATATAAAGATGTCAAAGAACGCTCTGCGATCGTACGTTTCAAAGCCGTAGGTGAAGAAGCATATTTCCTTGCATGGACAACAACACCATGGACACTTCCATCCAACATCGGTCTTTGTGTAAATCCAGAAGAGACATACGCAAAAGTAGAAGCTGCAGATGGATATGTATACTACATGGCAGAAGCACTGCTTGATACAGTTCTTGGTAAATTAGCAGACGAAGAATCAGGAAAACCTGCATACAAAGTTTTAGAGACGTTTAAAGGAAAAGAATTAGAATACAAAGAATACGAACCATTATATGACTGTGCAGCAAAAGTTGCTGAAAAACAGCATAAGAAAGCATTCTATGTAACATGCGACGGATATGTAACATTAACAGATGGTACAGGTATTGTTCATATCGCACCAGCATTTGGTGAAGATGATGCCAAAGTCGGACGTAAATATGACATGCCATTTGTACAGTTAGTAGACGAACGCGGTAACATGTCAGAGGAAACACCATTTGCCGGATTATTCGTTAAGAAAGCAGATCCAGAAGTATTAATGAATTTGGATAAACGTGGATTATTATATGATGCTCCTAAATTCGAGCATAGCTACCCACACTGCTGGCGTTGTGATACACCACTGATCTATTATGCAAGAGAATCTTGGTTCATCAAGATGACAGAAGTAAAAGATCAGCTGATCGCAAACAACAACACAGTTAACTGGGTACCAAAGAGCATCGGTAAAGGACGTTTCGGTGACTGGTTAGAGAACGTACAGGATTGGGGAATCTCAAGAAACCGTTATTGGGGAACTCCATTAAATATCTGGGAATGTGAATGTGGACATCAGCATTCTATCGGATCTATCGAAGAATTAAAGAGCATGTCCGATAACTGCCCAGATGATATTGAACTTCACCGCCCATACATCGATGAAGTAACAGTAAAATGCCCATGCTGTGGAAAACCAATGCATCGTGTAGAAGAAGTTATCGACTGCTGGTTTGACTCAGGATCTATGCCTTTCGCACAGTGGCATTATCCATTTGAGAATAAAGAGATCTTCGAAGACAACTTCCCAGCAAACTTTATCTCAGAAGCTGTAGACCAGACTCGTGGATGGTTCTACTCCTTAATGGCAATTTCTACTTTATTATTTAATAAAGCACCATATAAAAACGTTGTCGTATTAGGACACGTTCAGGATGAAAATGGACAGAAGATGAGTAAGTCCAAAGGAAATGCAGTTGATCCATTTGATGCATTAGAAGAACATGGAGCAGATGCAATCCGCTGGTACTTCTATACAAACAGTGCCCCATGGCTTCCAAACCGTTTCCATGCAAAAGCTGTTACAGAAGGACAGCGTAAATTCATGGGAACATTATGGAATACTTACGCATTCTATGTACTGTATGCAGAGATCGACCAGTTCGACCCAACAAAACATGCGTTAGAATATGATAAGTTATCTGTTATGGATAAATGGCTGTTATCTAAGATGAACACAATGGTCAAAGCCGTTGATGACAACTTAGGAGATTACAAGATCCCTGAAGCAGCAAGAGCATTACAGGAATTCGTTGATGACATGAGTAACTGGTATGTAAGACGCTGTCGTGACCGTTTCTGGGCAAAAGGAATGGAACAGGATAAGGTAAATGCATACATGACTTTATACACAGCATTAGTAACTGTATGTAAAGCAGCAGCACCAATGATTCCATTTATGACAGAAGAGATTTATCAGAACATCGTAAGAAGTGTTGATGCATCTGCAAAAGAAAGTATCCACTTATGCGACTTCCCTGTATACAATGCAGAACAGGTAGATGAGAAATTAGAAGCAGATATGGATCTCGTATTAAAGATCGTTGTATTAGGACGTGCATGCCGTAACGGAGCAGCAATTAAGAACCGTCAGCCAATCGGACAGATGTATGTGAAAGCAGAAGCATCTCTTCCAGATTATGACGAAGCGATCATCTTAGACGAGTTAAATGTGAAAAACATCACATTTACAGATGACGTATCAAACTTCACAACATACAACTTCAAACCACAGTTAAAGACTGTAGGACCAAAATACGGTAAATTAGTTGGAGGAATCAGAAACTACTTAGCCGGAGTTGATGGAAATGAAGCGAAAGCAGAATTAGACTCTAAAGGAGCATTAACATTTGAAATTGATGGAACACCTGTAGAATTAGCCCAAGAAGATCTGTTGATCGAAATGGTAAAACAGGAAGGATTCGTAACAGAAGCAGATAACGGAGTAACAGTTGTACTTGATACAAACTTATCTGAAGAACTGTTAGAAGAAGGATTCGTCCGTGAAGTAGTCAGCAAGGTTCAGTCTATGAGAAAAGAAGCTGGATTCGAAGTAACAGACCATATCACATTCTCTTACAAAGGATCTGACAAAGCAGCAGACATCATCGGAAGAAACGAAGCAGCTATCGCTGGAGACGTTTTAGCAGATGAAGTGAAAGCCGGAGAAGTTGTCGGATACGAAAAAGAATGGAACATCAATGGTGAGAAAGTTACTTTAGGTGTTGAAAAAAGATAATTTTATAAAATAAAATTAAAAGATCAGCTGCAGGCAGATGCTTACAGCTGATCTTTTTGTTATTATTTTATGATATTTTTTTAGAAAGCGAAATCACATCAAGTTCATGTTCTTCCAGAAAAATGTTGATATCAACAAGATTCCATTTTTCATTGTTGATATGCATCATGATTGCGGCATCTCTTGGAACTTTAGCATAAAGTTCACCAAGCTGGGCAATTCGTAATGCGTGTTGAGTTGTCTTAAGATCCATGTGGGCACCAAGACATAAAGCAAGCAGATAATCCCTGGAAGGATGAGGTTTCGTTCCATTTAAGATTTCGTGGGCATAACTTTGAGAAATTCCACTATTTTTGATGATCTGTGAAGTTTTCAGATTATGTTTTGCGATGTAAACAGAGAAAAAATCCTGCAGGCTAGGTAACTGCTGAAGATTTTTCAGATAATCCGAAAAATTTTCCAGAGATGTAGATTCTAATTGATGATCTAAATGATCTGTTGATTGATCCTGCATATGTAAAATTCCTTTCTCCTTTTGTTTCTAAAGTAACTGATCATTGGCCTTTCTTTAAGGAAACAATTGCAAAGACTGCACAGATCAAGCACCAAAAAGCCCAGATATTTAAATCAGCATAACTTCCAGCCATCGTAAATCCGCAAAGAGCACCAAGTGCAAATAAAACGATCAATGCAATATTTCCGCCCTTTGATCCATTTCTTGTTGCAATGGAAACGATTCCTCCAGCTAATAGCATGATTGCAACGATAACTCCTGCAGAACCACCACTCTCACCATTTGCTTCCAATGAATTTGAAATTCCTGCAGCACAGGACTGAAACATAACAAATGCAAAAAGTACAATGGATATGATTCCAGAAACTAATTTCCAAGTTTTCATATGAACTTCCTCCCTTCTATTATAAACAATATTAAGAGTAGCAAATATTCACAAGGAAATGTTTCGCTGACAGCGTAAATTTTACTGACAGCGATAAAGAAATTACCATATAATTTCCTCAAAAATCAACATGATCAACACGAAAAAGATTACGATCAAAAGGGAAAAAACAACCTGAATCAGAATTCTGATCCATAGAGGAAAAGAATGTCCTTGAAAAGACAAAGAACGTATATTTCCATAATCACAATTGTAAAAAATCAAACTTAAGAGAATCAGTAGCATAAAACAACGTTCATACCACAGCCGCGATCCGGTTATAGGGACAGATTTCTTTGTCTCCGTAAATGTGATCGTTAGACATAAATAAAAACAAAATAAATATCCAAACGAAGCCAAAATCATTTTCCACAACGTTCCAGTACGAAATCCCGGAGGCTTAAAGGATGGGGATGAGGTAACAGGTTTGTTTGTGCAAATCTCAGCAGGAAGATATTTTGCCAAAGAAGTTTCCAGTTCTTCAATTGATTGAAAACGTTCTTCCGGCTCCCAGCGAATACATTTTGAAATAACAGAACGATAACCTTTGTCAGTCATCTGATGTTTTGGATATTCCCCGGTTAATAAGCGGTTTAATATAATTCCCAACGCATAAATATCAGATCGTGTATCCGACTGGCCAAAACCATATTGTTCCGGCGGAGCATATTCCCTTGTGCCAAGGAGTTGAGTATCCTGTTCCTGACCAGATTCATAATAACGAGCCGTATCGAAATCAACAAGACAGAGCATTCCTTCGTTGGTAAGGATAATATTTGATAACTTAAGATCACGATGAATGATCGGTGGATTGAGTTTATGAAGACTTTTTAAAATTCTACAAAGCTTAATTACAATCCGGCAGGCTTCATTCTCAGAGAATACCCCATGTTGTGCAAGTGCCTGCTCCAAAGTATGACCATGAATGTAATCTTCAATTAAAATAAGGTGCTCATCATCAGAGATCATTTCATGAATTTTAGGAATTCCAGCAATATTTAAAGTTTTTAGCTGCTCATAGACATCAAAAGAAAATCTGAATAAAATCTTCTTTACAAAAATCTCACCAGACTGCTTATGTTTCACCAGATATATATGATTATGATTTCCAAGTGTCGTCAATTCTTCGTAACAAGATAGACGGTATTGTTCTTCTATGGTCATTTTTTTGTTCCTTTAATGGTGATAATTATTATAGTAAGTTTAGCATAAATTGAGGAGGGGCGAAAGGGAGTAAAGGAGGGAGTTGTTAGAGATTAAATGGAAGATACGGAGAAAGATATTTATCAGAGATTGAATTAGCAGATTATAATTCAGTACATACTATACATTAATAAAGAAGCAGATATCCGGGAAACTATGCAGATATCTGCTTCTTTTTGTAAAATATAAATTAAAGTGATAAAATAAAAAAAACGGTTACAAAAAAGGGGAAACAAATGAAAAAGAATGTAAAAAAAGCATTAGCACTAATGTTAGTATTATGTGCAGGTGTCGCTGGGTGCGGAACTAAGAAACAAACGGCACAAGAGAAAACAGCATCACACAAAACAACAGCAAAAAAATCTATGACAACAACATCGAGCAAGAAACAGGAAACAAGAAAATTAAAAAAATCAAACTGGATCATAGAACTAGATCCAGGACATGGCGGCAATGACAGCGGTGCTGTAGGAAAAACAAATGATCAGCCGCAAGAGAAAGATATCAACTTAAAGATAGCTAAATATATCAAACAAGAACTCTCAAAAAATTCAAACATTAAAGTATATCTAACAAGAACAGGAGACACAAAACCTGAATTAAGCGAGCGAGTACCGAAAGCTGTTCAGGATAAGGCAGATTTATTCATTAGTCTCCATAACAATGCTAATGGAGAGATCGTAGACTATGATCATGGATGTACAGTGCTTGTGCCAACAGGAAATTATAAGAAAGAAGTGTCTAAACAGGCGCAGCTTTTAGGATGTTACTTTTTGAAACAATTAGAGCAGACAGGTGTTGAGAATCAAGGGTTATTAATGCGAACATCAGAGAAGAATGAGAAATATCCGAATGGCAAATTAAGAGATTATTATAGAATTATTCATAACAGCGTTGAAGAAGGAATTTCGGGAGTGATTGTGGAACACAGTTTTGTGGATAATGACAATGATGTAGAGCAGTTTCTAAAAGACGATACCAAGATTAAGAAACTTGCACAGGCAGATGCAAAGGCAATCAGGAATTATTGCCTTGGAACTGTGAAACAGGAAAAAGAAGAGAAACAAAAAGTGACACTTATTACAGATTCTAAGGGGAAGAATAATAAGTATTCAAGTAAGATGTTTACGTTATATGAGTATTAAATAAGAAATAGAAACGAGAAAATTCAATGAGTAATTTATTGAATTTTCTCGTTTTTGGTTAATGTAATAGTTTAATTATTTGTGAGAAAATAAAAACTATTGGAAATGAAGAAGAATGGTTTAAAGTATATGTTAATATAAAATTATTAAAAAAGAGAAATCAAATTTGAAAAACTATTTGTTTATAATAAGGCATATATCATTTGGGACTATAATTTTATATCAGGGATATTACCAAATTAGTAGAGGCACTTGATAAAACAGATGTCCCTACTAATTTAATATGATTTAAGATACATAGACAGTTAAAAATTGAAATAGACATTCATAGAAGAAGGTATGTAGTTAGAATATAGAATAGTTACTAACTAAAATTATTTACAGTACATTTTTAAATATTCACGAAGTTTAAATAAAAGTTTTTGCCGAATTCTTGTTAGATGATAATAAGATTAAAAAACTTGCAGAGGCAGATGCAAAGGCAATTACAGACTATTGTTTTGGAAATGTGAAACAGAAGGAGAAAGTAAAGCAAAAAGTTACTTTGGTTAAAGATTCAAAAAGGAAAAATAACGAATATTCCAGTATGATATTTACATTATATGAATGTGATAAGAAAACACAGAAAAAGCTGAAGAAATCAATATATACAAAAGGGGTAATAGAAGAAATTCCATACAATAAAGAATATAAAAAGTATGATTTTACAGAAGATGGAATGAAGGATTCTTTTCGATATGAAAAAACAGATGAAGAGAATTATACGATTTATCTGAATCATCAAAAATTACAAAAAATATTTTGTGCAAGAGGTGGAGATCTTTACTATTTGCGAACAAAGGATCAAGAAGTTTACTTGGTACAGTTAATAGGGCAATTTGGAGGTAACAGTCTTTGTGCATATCAATATGATGGACAAAAATTTAGAGAGGTAATAGGTGCGGAAGATTTTGATAAATATTCTTTTGCAAAGCAGGATATTGAAAAATATGAAAATGGTATTCTTTCTACTATTACAGAACAAGTAAAACCATACGATGATGAGCAACTTTATACAACGTTTAAAGCACGTATAAAGTGTCGTATAAAAGAAGGAAAACTAAAATTAGCATCAAGATATTTTGATGTAATTAATCCAACAAAATGTAAAGCAGCATCAGATTTTAAAACTAGTAAAAGCATAAAAAACATAACGAAACAGGATAGTTTTGAAGTAAAAACAGGGCAGAAAGTATTAGTAAAGAAAATTTATTTGTATGATGAAAATAAAGAAGATAAAGAAGATAAGAAATATGCATTTAAGATTCAATGTGAAAAAAAGAAGGATGGTTTATATATTCGGAAAATATAAAATTTAAATTTTTAGATGAAGAATAAAGCACTTACTATTTGATTCAATTAAAAGACAATAATAATTAAACATAAAATATACTTAATGGTAGCATAAAAATATTATTTATGCTACCATATAAATGTTGTCGCACCCAATCTGGCAACAGAAAGGGGGATCAGCATGGACATATTAACATCACTTTGTGTGTCTATAACAGCAGGTGTAATTTGCCACTTCATCTGTAAATGGCTCGATAGACATATGAAATAGCGATCAACCGAGTCGTGGAGCTTGACCATTATAAATAAGCAAAACCCCCTCAGTATTGCCCTACTGAGGGGGTTATTTTTGTACCAGCATGGTACTAACATCACTTTTGCCTACTGGCATTATATCATATGCTGTTTGGAAAAACAATATGCATGATTTACTTGAGTTTCCGCAGTTTTATCCACAGACCTCTGATTTTTCTCCATTCATTATA
>ENA-OPSJ01000910-OPSJ01000910.1-human-gut-metagenome-genome-assembly--contig:-NODE-910-length-24789-cov-2.998949_pt1 | contig 24789 bp, 8 predicted proteins | sample MGYA00241801_ERZ501893 | MGnify/ENA primary metagenome ERZ501893 (study PRJEB25962, sample SAMEA2042219) | human gut metagenome | biome: human gut; feature: human-associated habitat; material: faeces...
AGCCTTTGAATCTCTTTTCCCAAGCTTCTTCTATCTTGAATCCTGATTGTTTTGTTGAAGCAATTATTGCATATTCAGAATTTGCTGCTTGAGATACTTTAAGTTTTGTATTGTTATCTGTATATTCATATCCCCATTTATCTTTGTATGTTGAAACATGGTCTGCAAAAGTATAACTTAAATCATATGATTTTTGATTCTTGCTATTTCTTGCCATATTATTAGATACTGTTGTAAAACTTTCATTTACATCTTCTCTATCCTTTTTATCGTTTCTTCCGCTAGGTACTTCTGTTATTTTCGATGTATTTGGATAATTATCATTCATATAATCTATTATCGCAGATACTGTTTTAAATCTTAATCCGTCATACTCAATTTCTATACGATATTTACTTAAATCATCTATCTTTAAATTTCCATTTTCTTCTGTTAAGAAATCTTTATTTGTATACGCCTTTCCATTCTGCTTCCTTGTTCCAAATTCATACCATCCGTCTTTATTTGTTTGCCTTTTTGCAATTAATTTATTATCTTTGTATAAATATACATTTAGTCCTTTTACTAATGAGTCTCTTCCATCATCATATAGGTTGTTTATAGCATTATTTTCTGAATTTGTTATTTCTTCCCATACATATCCTTCTATTCTTATGTAGTCCTGATGGTTTTTAATTGTGTAGTTCATTGTACCTTTCCTTGGTATCGTAAACTCTCCATCTTTATTTATTGTTGATTTTGAATCTCCTATAAATGTAACACCATGGTTCATTTCTACAACACCATTTTCATATGCTAAATATCCATAGTTTGGATTCTTCGTTTCTATGAATTTGTATGTTATTTTATCTGTACCATTTGTACTCATCAACAAATTTTGGATAGCTAATTGTCCATTAGCATCAGTTACAAATTTTGTTGCATCTTCCATCTTTGTAACATATTCTATTGATGGTGTTTTACTATTTTCTGCCGTATCATTTATTACTACATTTCCTGTTGCACTTGTTAAATATCCATTTTTATCTTTCGTACTATTTGTACATGTTCCTTTTATTTTTATGTATGTGTCTTTTTTATATGATGATTTTAGTACAAATTCTACTCCTGTTAATTTTTTGCTTTCTACTCTATCATCAACTTTCTTTATGCCTATATTTCCTACTTGTTTTTCGTTTCTAAAAATAACTTTTCTTACATCTAGTCTTTCAACTGTCGTTGTTAAATTGTTTACCTTTTTGGTATAACCATAATTGTCATTTGAAAGTTCTTCTATTGTATACGTTATATTTGTTGTTCCATCGACTGTGCTTATCAAATTCTTTATGCTTATTTTTCCAGAACTATCTGTAACAAATTTTGTTGCATCATTTGCATTTGCCACATATTTTATTGATGGAGTTACATCGTCTTCTGTTGTATCATTTATTTTTGCACTTCCTACTACTTTTGTTGCATATCCATCTTTATCTTTAGTAATTGAATCTCCTGTTGCTCTTATTTTTATATATCCTTTTCCATATGATGATTTTATGGCAAATTCTACATTTTTTAGCAATATTTTTTGATTATCATAATCGATTTTAGAAATTTCTAAATCTCCTGTTTGTTTCATGTTTTTTATTGTAATTTCTTTTGTTTTTGTTCTTTCTATCGTTACATCTTTAAAATCTGCTAATTTTGTATATGCGTAATTTGTATTAGAAATTTCTTCTATTGTATATGTTATTGCATCTTTTCCATTGTTACTCATTAATAGATTTTTTATTTCTATTATTCCATTTGCATCTGTAACAAATTTTGTCGCATTTTCCTTTGATTCATTAAATACAGCAACTTTATCATCAGTATTGTTTGCACTATCATTTATAGTTGCACTTCCTACTATTTTTGTTGCATACCCTGTTGTTTTATCATTTGTTACTGAGTTTCCTGTTGCTTTTACTTTTACATATCCACTCGATGTTTTTAATACGAATGTTGCATTTTTTATATTTTTATTTGAATCATCAAAATCTTTTTTGTAAATTTTTAAGTTTCCTACTTGTTTTTCGTTTGTTATTTCTATTGACTTTTTATCATTTCTATTTATAGAGAATGTTTGATTTGATGCTTTAGTTTGATACGCATAATTTGTATTATTATATTCTTCTAGTATATATGTTGTTTGTTTTGTTCCATCTGTACTTATTAACAAATTCTTTATCGCGATTTCTCCATTAGTATCTGTAACAAATTTTGTTGCCTCTATAATACTTGATGTATAAGATAATGTTGAATCATTATTTTTATTAGATGTATCCTTTATGGTTGCACTTCCTTTAATACTTTTTGCCCATTCATTTTCATCTTCCAAAACATCACTTCCTGTAGCTTTCACTTTCAAATACTGTCCTTTGTTTGAATCCTTCAATACAAACTCTACATTTTCTAATTTTTTATCTTTATTATCATAATCTTTTTTATTTATATATACTTCCCCCACTTGTTTTTCATTTGTAAGTGTCTCTGTTATTTTCTTTGAAGCCATCATTTCCATAACATTTGAATTTACCATTTTTGTATATCCATAATTTCGATTATCTACTTCATAAAATCTGTATTTTCCATATCTTATATTTTTTATTACTATTTTTCCATCTTTCTTCATTATAAGTTTGGTAGCATTACTCTTTACTTTTATATAATTTGCTGTATAGTCTTCGCCGTTTACTTTCAATTTTGTGCTACTGCTAAATACTATATCTTGTACAATTTCAATATTGTTTACAATATTCCCTTTAGAATTTTTTAATTGTAAATATGTACTTGCATTTTTTTGTAAAACAAATTCAGCTCCATTCAAAGAACTTTTACTATCTACATCTTTCTTATCTATTTCTAAGTCTCCTTGCAACTCCCATGGACCATTTATTGTAATATTGGCATTTACTGTAACGTCTTGTGTTTCAGTTACTATTTTTGTATATGGATGTCCCATATTTTGCATAGGAATATTGGTAAATGAAGTTTCTCCATCTTTAATTGTTGTTCTTATAGTATCACATTTGTCCTTATAACATTTACAACCGTTTTTATCACATTCTGCTTTACTTGTACACTTTTTATGATCACATGTTGTGCATCTTTTGGAATCAAAAATATATGGCCAATCATTTCTATATGTTGTTTGATTTCCTTTATACACAGTATATATATCCCAATATTTCTTGGTTACACTTCTACTACTTTTATCTTTGACTGTAAAATTAATATTAATTTTTAAAATTTTAATTGCTCCGACAGGTACTTTTATATAAAATTCTTTTTCCCAATCAAAATTTATAGCACTACATACACTTGTCTGTTTTGTATTATTTTTATCTATATATTCAACTTCTATTTTCTCACATTTGGCACTTTTATTATCAGATTTTACTTTTATTGGACCAATTTTATTACTAGTATCATCAATACTATAAATTCTTATCTTGCTCATATCAGTTTGATTGGTAACTTTTAATTGAGGATTTACCCAATTTCCTTCTTTGACAGGTACTTCTTCAACCTTTGTAGTTTTATAAGAAGTTTCATGCCAAAAATAATCACAGAATGCAAGTTCATGATTTTGGCATTCAAAATGTATAGGTGAATCATCTGGATTATATTTACCGTTCAGCTGTTGTTCCATATATATATATATGATTTACATCGTCATGACTATATTCAACATCAGTATCAACACCTCTAATTTTAAATATTTTACTAGCTGGCTTATTTGCTCCCGGTGTTGCTCCAAATGCTTGTTGCATATTTCCAAATACACAAATAAATAATATAACTATAAACATTACACTTTTTAATATTTTTCTATTCTTCCATATTAATATTGCTAAACCTATAAGTACAATAAGAATACTAATTGTTAATCCTATTTTTTTAACTAATCCTGTTGAAATAGCTATTATTACTTGAGCTTGTGAGGTATTATTTGTAACATTTTCATCTTCTACTGCTTTATCATTACTACTTATTCCAATTGTAGCTACATTTAAAACAGTTCCTACACTGCTTCCAGATAAATTTTTAGTTAAAACTAATTCAATTTCTTTGCTTTCTCCTATATTTATCTCCTCTTTAGACAAACTATTCGTATATAAATTACCATTATTCTCATACCAACTATTATTAAGTTCTGATTTAAACTGCATTCCTTCTGGTAACTTATCAATTATTTGTGCTGCCTTACCAGTAATTTCACCTTTATTTGCTACTACTATTTTATATTTTATTATAACTGTTGCTCCACTTAGTTTCTTAGAATTAATTTCAATTTTTGCAAATTGCTTGTTATCATAGTCATATGTTTTTGTTTTTCCATCTTTTGTCTGCACTGTTATTTGGCTTACATATTTTTGTAACTCTAAGTCAAATGTCTTATTCTCTACTAATCCAATGTCTATGTTCTCTAAATCTCCATTTGCTGTTAATATATTTGTTAATCCTGCTGTCATTTTTTCTCCATTTATAGCTATATTTTTTGTTACAGCATCTGAATTCTTTGTTTCTATTACTCCTTCTTTCTGATAAATTGTTAATGAATAGTTCTCTGTATCATATAAGAACAAAACTATATATTGTCCTTTTTCAATATTTTCAAATCTGTATTCACCTTGTGCATTTGTTTTTGTTTTTAATATTTCATTATTTTCTCTTACAAATTTATCTTTTTTATAATCATATAACATTACTGTCATATCACTATAAGCTTTTTCATCTGTCATTCTCTTTCCATCTTCATTTTCATCAATCCATGCAATACCAGATATTGAAATTTTATTTTTTTCTGTATTACTAGAATTATCTGAATCATCTGTTTTAGGATTATCAGGATTAATAACTTGTGTATCATTTACTGTAACTTCACATGTAGCAACTTTGCCTCCATCTTCTGTAGTTACCATTATTGTTGTAGTCCCTTTTGCAATCCCTGTTACATTTCCATCATTGTCAACAATTGCTATATCTGAATCCATTGTTGACCATGTTATATTTTTATTCTTTGCATTGTCTGGTTCTATTATTGCTGTTAATTTTTTCTTTTCACCAACATCCAACTTTATTGAATTTGTATCTAATTTTATTCCTGTTACTCTTATATCATCTCCCGGTTCAGGATCAGGTGTTGGGTCCACTTGTGAATTCTCCGTTACTATAACTTCACATCTTGCTGTTTTTCCTCCATCTTCTGTTGTTACTGTTATCGTTGAAGTTCCTTCTGCCAATCCTGTTACCATTCCACTATTATTAACATCAACAATTCTAGAATTACTTGAAGACCAAATCATGTTTTTATTATCCGCATTTTGTGGCTCTATTATTGCAGTTAATTGAGCTTTTTCATTAACTTTTATTTTCAATGTATTTACATTTAATTTTACATCAGTTACATTTACCGGTTGTGGTTCTGGTGTCGGATCTGGATCTGGTTCTTCGTAATCATATTTATAAATTTTGGTATTTACACTTGCCTGTTTTTTTCTTATCCAATAGCCTTCTGCAGTTATTGTATTAGTCACTTCTTTTGTTTCTGTAAGCATTTTCGCTTTAGCTTTAATTTTCATCGTTATTGCTTTCCCTTGAGGTATAGCCATTTGTACATCTACATTCGGTGCATCTTCTTCATCATATCCTTCTGGAATTATTAATGTCGATATATCTTCTGTTTTATTAACTTCTGTCAACCTTGGAATTTCTCTATCAGAACCGTTATCATCCTGTATCGTTTCAATATTTACATCATAATTATTGTAGCTAATACTTATAGGCTGTAGCTCTCTTGGTATTACATCTTTTATATTAAAATCAGTATATGTTGCAAAATACCCCCATGTTTTTCCTACATTCTTTATATTTACAGTGTATGTTATTTCTTCATCCATTTTTAATTCATTTTTATCTGCTGTCATATCCAAATCTATTATTTCGACATACCCTTTTACTCTTACCTCATTTGAAACATAGGTTTCTACATTATTACCATATACTGTTGACATACCTTTAAGCTCATACACACATCCATTACTCTCATCAAAATTCTCAATTTCTCCTGTAATGACAAAGTATTGTCCACTATTTTTACTTAATTTGTCAATATTGTATGTCCAGCTATTTCCACTTACATTATTTAATGTATTTTCTTCATCATTAATCATTACATTTTTTATATCAAAAAAATCAGAGGCTTCAAAAGCAAATTTAACATTTTCTATATCCTCATCTGAAAAGTTCATTACTGTTGCCGCAAAAACCCATTCTCTTCTTGTATTTCCTATTGCAGGTTTTAATTCAACAACTACTTTTGTGCTTTTTACTATATTTTGTATACTAAACTCCTTTGATTCTGCTCCATCTACTTTTGACATATAACTAATATTTGATGTTTTCTGAATATTCTTTGCCCCCAAGTCGTTTACTTTTAATTCAATAAAATCTGTTTTGGTTTCCCCTGGTTCTAATTCAAAATCTAATGTTATTTGTTTGTCATTTTTTTCTACATATTCATATCTCACACTAAGATCATAATAATCTTTTTCCGGATGATATATTGTTCCATCATCATCTGTTTTTATTACATATGTATATTCATCCGGAATATTAATTATAACAGATACCGTTTTTTTCACATTAGAAGTATTTGTGGTTTTTATCCTTTGTTGAAATATTTGACGTTCATATAATATTCCATTATTATCTACTGGGATATCTCCTAAAGTTTCAGATATTTCTGTTACAACTGCATTTTGATTAAATACTACTTTTTTATTATCTTGGTCATATTTTACTGTTCCTGTTGAATTTCTTTGTATAGAATAAATTGTTGGTATTACATCTACAATTTTATTATTCAAAGTTACATCTATATCTTTTGTTTCTATTGTGTTTGTTATTTCATTTGAATATTTATTTCTAACACTTCCTATCCTATTATCCATATTTTTTTGTAATTTTATTTTTAATGAAACTCTTACACTTGTTCCTCCAATTGTTTTAGATTCATTATAAACGGTCTGGCATCCCTCCATTTGTATGCTAACCATTTTATTTCCTCTTTCACTTGTTTTTATTGATTTTGAAACAATTTTAAAAATTTCATTATCGTATAAAATATCAATTGATTGAATTTCTATTTTGCTTACTTCTGCTGGCATTTCAATATTTATAATAGGATTTTTAAATAAGCTATTTTGAGGTCCATCTGTTTTTAAAGTTTCTGTTATAACAACATCATTAGTAGTGTTATTAACCCAACTGTCATTGCTAAGCTTTGTTTCAATTGTTGAAATAGCTTGTTTTATTTCTGTAGTAATTTTGTCATTATACTCATATTTAATAAAATCTTCTTCTATTTCTTTTGCTGAATTTTCTTTTTTCTCTGTATCTACATTTTTTGTCTTTATTGTATTTATTCCATTTACAGAAACATCTGTTATTATAGCACTATTTTCTATTATAGCCGTTGGTAATATAATTCTTGAATTTTCAACTTCAATAATTCCTTCTTTTTCTACATTATTTAAACGTAAGAAAAATGTTTCTGGTCTATTTGTATATGTTACTTTTATTTTTCCATTTTCATCTGCTTCTGTATCTTTATTTATTGTTATTAAAATTTTCCCTTCTGTATCAAGTACATCAATACTTCCATTCTCTCCTAGTATTTCTTGTACTTGTGCTTTATCTATTGTAGAGTCTGTATATACAACATCTTTTGAAGTTTCTTTTACTTCTATTTTTTGTGCAATATCTTTATTGCTAACCATTATTTTTGCTGTCTCTTTGAATGTTGTTTCATATTTATTTTCTGGATTACGTTCATTTGCTTTAATATATCCATCATATATATCATCTGTTTGATGTTCTACTGATACAACTCCACTAACTTTTTCTTTAACATCAAAATTTTGATCAACATTTGTTACTAATTTGGTCTCATCCTTATCTTTAAATGTTTCTTCAACATTAGCTCTTATTCTTAAATTTCTAGCTTCATCATCTGCTACATAGCACTCACTTTTGTAAATACAAATAATTTCATATTCATCTCTTGCATCTGCTACCTTTTCCGCATAGTCTTCATTTTCAGCTATTATTTCAAGAATTCCTGTGCTTGAATGATACTCATATTTTGCTGTTTTGCCACCATTTGTTGCTTTAGTTGATTTTGTTATAACTTCAACTCTTTCAGGCTTATAATCACCTATCCATGGTAAATCAACATTGATACTTGTTTTCTTAATTGGTTGATATTCTTCTTCTGCAAATTCTACACCAGTTTTAAAATTAAATTGTGCTAGTACACCTTTGCTACCAGTATCACTATCTTTTGTTGTCGTATCAAAGTTCTCATATTTAGTTAAATAAAATTCTGCTACTACTTTTGTTTTGTCTTTATTTATATTTTCTTTAATAGCATCAACTGCTTCTGCAATTACGATGCTCAAAGAACTATTTAATAACAAAACAATTAGCATAAAAATGATGCACAATTTTTTTCTCATATAACTTCCCCCAATACTTTTTACAATATATTAATTAAATAATAAATCGTTCTATACTTTAAGTCAATATCCCCCAAAAGGCTTAAATTTCCTATTTTTTCTAGGTCTTTACGGCTCTTCACTTCATGGCGAAATATGTCTTTTTTATTACATTTTGGTAACTTTTTGTGCCCCAAAATAATGTTTTTTCCATTTTTGCCTAGGGACTAGCACATTTTCAGCCAGGTTGCACACGTGAGAACGCTTTTTTTATGTGCAAAATTGCACGAAAAAAAAGCGTTCTCACGTGTGCAACCACTACAAAAAAACTCACATAGCTAAACTATGTGAGTTTTTTGGCTTATTTCAATACTTTTTTCTTGATAAAGTATATTTCTCCTACTACGACTACTAATACAATTGCTGCTAATGATATAATAAATGTTCTGTTATCTGTCAAACCGGTTGGTGGTGTAATATTTACTCTTGTCATATCATCATCTGATTCATATGGTTTATTCGGTGTTGCTGTTTTAGGGTCATAGTTACCTGGTGTTGCTCCATATATTTTTCTTGCTGTTTCTACTATTTCAACATGGTTACTTGCTCCAATACCATTTTCGTTACTTGCTAATAATTTACTTCCATAAATTTTTATACTTGTAGCTTCTCCTGCTTTTAACTCATTTCTTGCGAATTGATCTGTTATTGATATTGTATAACCTTTATTAATATCTGCTTTAACTTCATCTGAAACTAATTTTTTAGTTATATCACCTTCTTGCCAAGCTGATAATTGGTCTGCTGTAACTTTGTTCCATCCAGCCACACTATTGTTGTTTTCATCATATACTAAGTTATCATCCATGTAGTCTACTACTTTCTTGATTACTCTCTTCAATTCTTGGCCTGGAAGTTTTGTTCCATAGTAATAATAATCTGAATTTGTTGTATATTCATAATCTAATTCTGAATCATTCTTTATACTTACTGTATATTCAACTTCTAATGTAGCTCCTTGTAATAATTCATTATCGATTTCTGCAAGTACACTGCTTGGTAATGCTTTTACATATGGTAAAGCATTATCTGCTGTTTTTTCTATTTCGTTCCAACTATCATATAATTCTGCATCTGGTATTGTTTTATATGGATTTCCATTTATTAAAACTTGACCATTTGCTAATGTTACTTTAATATTTGAAATTCTCTTATTTGTTTCAAATTGTTGTCTTGGTCTTTCAATTATACCAAAATCTTGATATGGATTTACTGCATAGAATGTATCTGCTAATACTATTTTTCCATCTTTTATTACTACTATCTTACCATTATCTAAATTGTACTCATCTTTGTAGTCTGTATAAGATACTTTTTGGTTGAATCCTGAATTTTCTTTTACTTCACTATATTCTACACCTACATCGAAATATGCTGTATCTGCTGTCATACTGTCACTTGTATTAATATTTCCATTGTATACTCCGTTTTGTTCCTGTTTAGTTCTCTTATTTAAGTCATCAGCTGCATCTGAATATCTCTTACCTTCATATGGAATTATCCAGTTGTAATTTCCTTTTCTTTCATCAGCTTGACCTAATTTTAATGCATTTTTAATTACATCTGATGAAATTATTGTTGATTTATATTCTCTTGGATCTATTGCTTTTCCATTTATTGTTGTATTTGAATCATAAGTATATCTTATTAAATATCTTCCTGGTAATACTCCTAAGAATTTGTATTCACCATTTGCATCTGTTGTTGTAGAAGCATCTTTTGTTTGTGTTGTTTCTACTCCATTTGCAATTGAGATTTCATACAATTTTACAACTTCTCCATTTTCATTTAATAATTCTACTTTTGCATTTGCGACTTTATTTTCTTTATCTTGGAATATACCGTCACCAATTCTTTCTTTACCTGTATTTGTCTTATCTCCATTTATGCTACTATCCTCAAATACTGTTCCTGATAATCCTCTTGTTGGTTCTGCTTCTTGAATACCAAGTACTAATGATGGTGCTGAATCTGTATCATCTTCAAATGTTGTCATATCTAGTGTTTTATTTTCTATTTCGTAATTTCTTCCATTTAATTTTGTTGCTGTTGTTGTTCCATCATTTTGTAATTTTATTTCTACACTTCCTGGGTTTGAGTCATCATCAATTGCTGCATATGCTTTTCCACTTGATATTGATGAGAATGCATTTATTTCTGAAACATTATTTAGTGTTGTTTGTTTTTGTATTAATGCTTTTACTGCATCATTATTTAGTTTGAACTTGATGTAAACATCTACATATTCTCCTGGTAATATTTCTGTATTTGCAAGTGCTGTTGTATATGCTGCTTTATAAACATCACTTACTTTTGCCCTTCCATATTTGCTATCTCCCCATGTTGCATTTCCTGTTTTATTACCTTTATTATCAGCTATCCATGAATCTGCAACTTCATATCTTGCATCATAGTAGTTAGCTAATTCTTTTACTTTTGCATTTAATACTGTTGATTGGTTTTTAACTCTCATTTTATATGTTACATATAATTGCATTGAACCTGGTTTTAAATTTTCTAGTGCTAAGTCTGATTCATATATTCTTCTTGTATATATGTTCAATCCTCTGCTACTATAACTTCCTATTCCAGTTCCGAATTTTACTTCTACACCGAAATTATCTGTATTTTCTTCACTTGTTCTCTTTGCATACGTATATGTATTATTATAAACATTTTGACCATTATTTACTGCAATGTTCATTTCTGTTAAGTCAGAGCTTATTGCTAAGTCTGCTTGATCTCTTCTATGGATTCCTAGGTTAATTCCTGTTAATGTATCAGAACCTTTGTTTTTACATCTAGCATTCCAAGCTTCCTCTAATTTGAATCCTGTTTGACTCGTTGATGCAATTACTGCATATTCTGATTTAGCTGCTGGTGTTACTTTTAATTTTGTCTTATTATCATTGTAACTATATCCCCATTTATCTTTGTATGTTGAAACATGGTCTGCAAAGTCATAACTTAAGTCATATGTTTTTTGATCACTACTATTTCTTGCAGTATCTCTTGATACAGTTGTGAAATCTTCATTTACACTTGCTCTGTCTTTTCTATCGTTTCTTCCACTTGGAACTTCTGTTGCTTTTGATGTATTGTCATAATTATTAGCTAAATAATCTTTTATTGCTTTTATTGATGTAAATCTTAATCCATCATATTCAAATTCAACATGATATTTGCTTAAGTCATCAATCTTTAGATCTCCATTAGAAACTGTTAGATAATCCTTACTTGTATATACTTCTCCGTCTTTCTTTCTTGTTCCAAATCCATACCATCCGTCTGAATTTGTTGTTGTTTGTGCCACAACTTGGTCATCTTTGTATAGATATACTTTTAATCCTTCAATTAATGCATCTAAATCTTTGTCATATACATTATTTATTGAATTATCTTTTGAATTTGTCATTTCTTCCCATACATATCCTTCTATACGTATGTATTCTTGATGGTTTTTAATTGTTATTGTTGTTCCTGATTTTTTATCAATTGTTATCCATCCATCATTTGAAACTCCATTTCCTGAATATGTTACTTTATAGTTTTTGTAATTACCTGTATCTGCTAAATATCCATAATTTGGATTTGCAACTTCTTCTAGTTTGTATTTTATTACATCTTTTCCGTTGCTACTTATTAACAAGTTTTTGATTTTTAGTTCTGCCTTAATATCTGTTTCGAATCTTGTTGCCTCATCTATTTTTGATGTATATTCTATAACTGGATTATTTGTCATATCTGAAGTATCATCTATTGTTACTGTTCCTACTGCTTTTGTTGCCCAGCCATTAGAATCTTTTGTTACGTTATCTCCTGTTGCTTTTACTCTTAAATATTGTTTTTTATCTGATGAGCTTAATACGAATTCTACTCCTGGTAATACTTTGCTATCTACTCTATCATCTATTTTCTTAATATTTAATTCTCCTACTTGTGGTTCATTTACGATTTTTACTGGTGTTGTTTCTGATGGTTTTACTTCACTTTTTGTTGGAGAAGCTATTTTTGTATAACCATAGTTATTGTTATTAGCCTCTGTTACAGTGTATTTTCCACATAAAATATTTTTAATTAATATTTTACCTTCTGAATTTGTTACAATTGCTGTTCCTTTATCTAATGTAGAATTAAATTGTACTGTATAACCTGTAACACCATCTATTGTTGCTTTTACAACTTTATCTTTGCTGTATGAACCAGCACCTTCTTCAAATGTTATATCTTTTTCTACAGTTATTTTATCAATTGTTTTTCCGTCTTTTGATATTACCATACTCTTATTTGTATCTGTTCCAACTGATATTTTAAATTCTACATTTTTCATTGCAGTTGAATTAGTGTTTACTTTTTCAATCTCTAAATCACCTGTTGTTGTCCAAGGTCCAGTAATATCTACTTTATCTATTCTAGTTATTTTTTCCTCATAAGGTATTTTACCTGGTTCAACTATACTCATATGTTGTAATTGATTTTTATATACCATACAATAAGAGTCTGTACTCATTGGATGTGTACTATATATTTTTGTAGTTAATATCTCATCTGTTTTTGTTCTTTTTAATTGATAACTTCCACTAATAGTTACTTTTACAACTTGCTCTACGGTATTTGGAATTTTAATATAAAAGTCATTTCCCCATCCAAAGTTCATAAGTTCACCATTAGTTGTTGCATTTTTGCCATCTGAACCTTTATATGTTACAACTACAGAATGTGATGCTTTAGCATAACTAGATTCTACATTAAATGGTCCTATCTTATTTGTTTTGTCATCTACTTTAGTAATTGTAACATTATCTTTGTCTGTTTTATCTGTTAATTTTAATGTTGCATTTTTAAATTCTTCATCACTTATACTCCATGTACCTTTTCTTTTTATTTCTGTAGTTTCACTTTCTAATGTTGCTTCATGCCAATGTTGACTACAGAATCTGTCTAGACGATTTGTACAATTATATCTTTTTCCATCTGAGCCATATGCTCCTATACCAATCTCACTATGATTAGAACTACCAGTACCAATTATATATAATTTTCCTGGTTGTCTTAATCCTGGTTCAATCGTAAGTTGTTCTTCATAAGTTCTATTTGCTTGTACTGGGTTCATAGTTCCTACTAAACATACTGCAAGTACAGATACAAATAATGCTGCCTTTAATATTTTTCTATTTCTCCATATTAATATTGCTAATCCTACTAATACTGCTAGTGTTCCTATTGTTATTCCTATTTTTCCTGCTAAACCTGTTGATACTCCTATTAATACTTGAGCTTGTGATGTATTATTATCGCTATTTTCGTCTTCAATTGCTTTATCATTACTGCTTATTCCTATTGTTGCTACATTTGTTGTTGTTCCTACATTATTAGCATTCATTGTTTTAGTTAATACTAATGTTACTTCTTTACTTTCTCCTGCTTGTATGTTTTGTCCTGATAAACTATTTGTATATAAGCTTCCATCCTTTTCATACCAATCACTATTTAATTCTGATTTAAATGTCATTCCATCTGGTAATTTGTCTACTATTTGTGCTGCTTTTCCTGCTAATTCTCCATTGTTTGTTACTAACATCTTGTATTCTACTATTACTGTTGCTCCATTCATTTGTTTTGAACGAATTTCTACTTTTGCAAATTGTTTATTATCATAGTCATATGTTTTTGTTTTTCCATCTTTTGTTTGCACTGTTATCTTGCTTATATATTTTTGGATTTCTAAATCAAATTTCTTATTTTCTACTAATCCAATATCTATATTTTCTAAATTTTCATTTGCTGTTAATGTATTTGTTAATCCTGCTGTCATTTTTTCTCCATTTATTGCTACATTCTTTGTTACAGCATCTGAATTCTTTGTTTCTATTACTCCCTCTTTTTGATATGCTGTTAATGAGTAATTATTTGTGTCATATAAGAATAATACTATATATTGTCCTTTTTCTACATTTTCGAAACTATATTTCCCTTCTGAATCTGTTTGTATTTTCTTTATTTGATTGTTTTCTTTTACAAATTCATTTTTCTTTGCATTATATAACATTACTGTTATTCCACTTAATGTCTTTTCATCTGTTGTTCTTTTTCCATCTTCATTTTCATCTATCCATGCAGTTCCTGATATTGTTACTTTTTCTTCGGTTGGTGTACTTGGATTATTTGGATTACTTGGGTTATCTGGATTGCTTGGATTATCTGGATTGCTTGGATTATCTGGATTACTTGGTTTATCTGGATTGCTTGGATTATCTGGATCTGTATTATTATCCTCATAATCATATTTCAATATTTTAGTTACTGCACTGGCATCTTTTTCTTTTATCCAATCACCTTTTGCTGTTAATGTATTAGTAATTTGTTTTGTATCTGTTATCATTCTAGCTTTTGCTTTTATTATCATTGTAACAGTCTTACCTTCTGGTATTTGTAATTGTAAATCAATATTTGGAGCATCTTCTTCATCATATCCTTCTGGTATGTCCAAATTTGATAAATCAATTGTTTCTTGAGATTCTGTATATGTCTGAGAATCAAATTTGAATCCATACTCATCTGTAATTGTTTCAAATTTCATATTAAATTTGTTATATGTTGCACTTATTGGCTCTAATTCTCTAGGGATAACATCTTGTATATCTACATTTGTATATGTTGCAAATCCTCCCCAAGTTTTTCCTATGTTTTTAATATTTACAGTATATGTTACCTCATCATCCATTTTTAATTCAGTTTTGTCTACTGACATATCTACATTTACTGCCTCTACATAACCTTTCATTCTTGCTTCATTTGAACCATATGTAGCTATACTATCTCCATATACTGTTGCAACACCATTCATTTCATATTCACGGCTCTTGCTCTCATCATAGTCCTTAAGCTCTCCCATAAGAACATAGTATTCTTCACCTTGAATGTACTTACCTTCATCATTTAGTTTTGTAACCGGTAATGATTCTATTGTGTGTGTCCAAATATTTCCACTTACATTTGTTTCTTCGTCATCATTAACAGTTACTTCATTTAAGTTGAAATATTCTGATGCTTCGAAAGCAACATTTATATTTTTTAATTCTTTGTCTGTTAAATTTACAATTGTTACTCCGAAAACCCATTCTCTTCTTGTTTTTCCTACTGCTGGTTGTACAAATACACTTATTTCTGCTTTTTTAACTGTATTATTAATAGTAAATTGATTTGCAGTTTGTCCATTTACTTGTACCGTATAATTTATCGCTGTTTGCTTTTCTTGTTCTCCATCTGCTAAATCTTTTACTTTTAACTCAATAAAATCTGTTTTTGTTTCTCCTGCTTTAACATCAAACTCTACTGTTACTTGTTTTTCTTTTTGTTCTACAAATTCATATCTCTTGCTGAATTCATAATAATTTTTATCTTCATGGTAAGTGAATCCATCATCATCTACTTTTTTTACATATACCATTTCATCTGGTACATTAACAATAACCTTTACTTTTTTATCAACATCTTCTGTATTTGAAACTTTAATATTTTGTTTTACAATTTGTTTTTCATAAACATTTCCATTATTTTGTATATTAACTTTTCCAACTGTTTCTGTAACATCAACTTTTACACCACTTTGTACTTGTGTAGTTTCTTCATTCTTAGCTACTGCTTGTACATTAAATTCTGGAACTATATTTACAACTTTATTTAAAAGTGTAACTTCTATTTCATTACTTTCTGTTGTTCCTGTCATTTCATTTGAATATGTTGTTTTTAATTTTTCAACTTTGTTTTCAATATCTTTAGCTACAGTAACTTTTAATGAGATTCTTATATTTGTTCCTTCAACAACCGCTAAATCTTCATAAGATGTTTGCTCTCCATCAATTTGTACACTAACAACTTTATTTCCATCTGCATTAGCTATTATTTTTGCTGATTTTACAGCTAATTCTTGGTTACTATACATTACTTGTGCATTTTCAACTGTAACATCTTCTACTTCTGATGGCATTTCTATATTTATTATAGGATTCTTAAACAAACTATTTTGTGGTCCACTTGTTTTTAATGTTTCTGTTAAAACAACTTCATTTGTTGTATTATTTACCCAACTGTTATTACTTAATGTTGTTTCTATTGTTGAAACTGCTTGTTTGATTTGTGTATTGCTTATTCCATTGCGTTCGTATTTTACTACATCTGATGAATTTTCTTCAATAGTATTTATTCCTTTTATAGAAACTTGTGTTTCTACAACATTGTTATCTATTTGTGCAGTTGATAATATAACTCTTGAGTTTTCAATTTCTATTATTCCTTCTTTTTCTACATTATTAATACGTAGATAAAATGTTGTTGTTCTATTTCTATATGTTATTTTAATTTTTCCGTTTTCATCTGCTTCTGTATCTTTATTTATTGTTAATATAGTTTTTCCTTCTTCATCAAGTATATCTATGCTTCCTTTTTCTCCTAGCATTTTTAATACTTCATTTTTATCTATTATTGAATCTGTATATAATGAATCTTCTGAAACTTCTTTAACTTCAATTTTTTGAGCAACATCTTTGTTACTTATCATTATTTTTGCAGTTTCTTTATATGATGTTTCATATTTATTTTCTGAATTTAAAGTATTTGCTTTTATGTAGCCATCATATAAATTATTTGCTTCATGTCCAATAGATATTACTTCATTAACATTCTCTTGTACTTCAAACTTTTGCTCAACTTTAGCACTAATTTTTGTTTCAGAATCATCTTTTAATGTTTCTTCTACATTAGCTTTTACATTGAGATTTCTTTTTTCATCTTTAGTATAGCATTCGCTTTTATATATACAAATTATTTCGTATTCATCTCTTGCTTCTGAAACATTTTCTGTATAATCATTGTTTTCAGCTGTTATTTGAAGAATTCCTGTATTTGAATTATACTCATATTTAGCATCTTTTCCACCATTTGTTGCTTTAGTAGATTTTGTTATAACTTCAACTCTTGTTGGATTATAATTTCCTATCTTTGGCACTTCAATATTAACACTTGTTTTCTTAATAGGTGTATAATTTTCTCCTTCTTCAAAATTTATTCCTGTTTTTAAATTAAACTGTGCAAGTGTACCCTTGCTTCCTGTACTACTATTTTCAGTAGTAGTATCATAATTTTCATACTTGGTTAAATTAACTTCTGCAAATACTTTTGTTTTGTCTTTATTTACAATGTTTTGTACTGCATCTACAGCTTGAGATATAACCAACATGACTGAACTGTTTAATAATAATGTTATTAACATTAAAATACAACACACTTTTTTCCTCATTGTCTTTTCCTCCCATTTTTCCTTATATAATTATATATAATATAATAAATTTTTTTCCGTATTAAGTCAATAAGTTTATTTTTTCTACACTTTTCGACTAACTCTATCTATTTACGGATCTTCATCTTAAGGTAAAATATGTCATTTTCATTACATTTTTATTGCTTTATTACAACAAAATGTGATGTTTTTCTGTTTTGTACTAGGGAATACCGGTTTTTTTAATTCATTATTTTCCTTATTTTGCTTAATTCATTATTAAAATCTTTTTTCTCTAAATCTAAAATTTTGTATCTTTTTGTATTGCCTGTTGTAGATTTGTACATATATATTGGTATATAGTCTACTTTGCTTATTGTAGTTTTTCCAGTTTCTCCACTTTTCTTTATATCTAAATTCAGTATTATAGAATCTCTCGTTCCTTCTTTCACTTGTCCCGACATAAAGTTTCCTAATGAATATATTACAAAACATTCTTTTGTCATTCCATCTTCTAATGTTATCTCTTTTTTCTCCATAGGCTGCAATACATGTGGGTGGCTTCCAAGAATAATATCTACTCCGTTTTCAAACAATAAATTTGCTAATCTCTTTTGCTCTGAATTTGGTTTTGTTTGATATTCCTCTCCCCAATGCATACTCACACAAATTAAGTCTGGTTTTTGTTCTTTTGCAAGTTGTAATTGTTTTATAATAAGTTCGTCATCAATCAGGTTAACTGCATATTTTTTATCACTTGGAATTGATATTCCATTTGTCCCATATGTAAATGATAAGAAAGCTATTTTTATTCCTTTCACATCTTGTATAAGTATTTTGTTTTGGCTTTCTTCCGATTCATTTGTACCAGTATGTGCTATTTCAGCTTCATCTAGATATTTGAGTGTACTTACTAATCCCGAATAATTTGTATCCATGCAATGATTATTTGCTGTTGACACAACATCAATTCCTAATTTTTTCAAATTTGTTGCAAGTTGTTCAGGAGTATTAAACCTCGGGTATGAACTATATCCTCTTTCTTTTCCTGCAAAAGTTGTTTCTAAATTTCCTACTGCAATATCAGCTGAATTTATATATTTTTCTATGTCAGTAAATACATACGAAAAATCATAAGTCTTTGAATCTGCTAAATATGCATCATTATATTGGGTATTATGACACATAATGTCACCTATTGCCGTCATTTTTATATCTATATCCTCTTTTTTCTCTTCTTTTGTTTCAATTAAATTATTATTTTCCTCTACTATTTCTTCTGTCTTTTCTATTAAATCACTGCTATCTTGGGAAATTGTTATTTCGGAATTATTCCTTTTGTTTCTAAATAATTCGCATCCAACTAAAATGATTCCAAAAATCAATATAATTATAATTATTTTTTTCTTCATTTCATCCCCCCTCACCCCTTTATTTTATCACATTTCGACAAATTTTACAATAGTTTACAGAATCTATTTTCTTTTATTTTTTTTATTTATTCTCACCCAATTCGAGTTTTCAACCAAAATAAAAAACTCATATAGTTTTTTTCTATACGAGTTTTTTATTTTTTCTTTAAAATTTATTTTATTGACCTGTTCCAACATGCACTATTCTTTGCATTGCATTATATGTATCTCTTGATAATAAGGTAGTTGAAATTACTTTACCATTAAGTTTAGTTACCTTATATGCTTCTACTTTTCTTCCATTGCTTCCAGCTTGAACTACTTTTTGTTGACCTGCTGGTAAACTTGAATTTTGAACATATTTAGTTGTAGGTTCAATTGTTGCTATTTTTTTAGTTTCAATCGATATATCATATTCAACTTCTTCTTTTACTCCCCATATTTGAACAGTTGCTACTCCACCTTGTACAGTTGCAGTTATTCTTATTGGATTTTTTCTTGAATTAACAAACTTAAAGTCTTGTGACCCCCATACTACTGTTGCATCTTTCCCTGCTGGTACATATGATGTTACAAATTGATGGTTTCTTCTTGTTGTTACATTTAAATTTGCCATTACTACTGCATCGTATAATGTAGAAGATATTTGACAGATTCCTCCACCAAGACCATCAACTACAGCTCCATTTGAATATGTAGCCGCCATTTTATATCCTGCACTTATTGTTCTTTCTCCAACAACTTTATTATAAGAAAATTCTTCATTTGGTAATAATACTGTTCCATTTATTTTATTTACTGCTAATTTTAAATTAGTTGTTCTATTTGTATTTCCTGCATTATAATTTGTTGAAAATGTAGCTAGTAAATCTGGAAATGCTTCAGTTCCTATATCTTTTACTGTTTTGGTTGGTTTTGTTATTTTTAAAGGAATTACATATTCTTCTTTTTCTTCTGCAATTATAGTTTTTGCTTCATTTACATCAAAATCTACACCATCTTCTTCCGGATATACTGTAAATGGATCTTGTGTATAATATGCATCTTTTACTTCTTTATAAACTTCTTCATGTATTTTATCTATGTTTATTTCATCAGGTGTAGCCTCTACCATAGGTATTTCTATTTTTTGTTCATCTTCTGTATTGGCATCTAGTACTTTATAAATTTCTTCTAATAATTTTTCTTCATCTACTTTTTGACCTTTTTTTCCTGCTGTTATCACTAATTCATTTTTATTTTCTTCTATATAATAACTTGGTTGAACAACCGTATCATCTATACTATTGTTAATATTTTGAGCAATTTGTTCTATCATATCATTATCCATTGATACTTCAAGATTTACATTTTTTCCTTCGTTCCATGTTTTTAGTATTTCTATATTATCTTGGAATACATTTCCTTGTCTTCCTATTTTATATGCTTCTTTTACTGCTTTTTCTATATGATATTTTACCTCTAAAGCTTCATATGTAATTGATGTTTCATAACTTCCATGACTTAAATATATTTTCTTTTCTGCATTATTATTTGAATATATTTCCTCAAGTTTTTTCTCTGCTTCTTCTTGTGTTAATTCAGATACATCTGTTTTTCCTATTGAAATTCCTTTTAGTATTTTTGTGTTTTTTAAATTTACTGCGGCAAATATTGTTGTTGTTAAAGCAATTATTACTACTATTATCGCAATTATTATAAGTATAATTCCTACTTTGCTTTTTCGTTCTTCTGTTTCTGGCAATTCCAAATTTTCTACTTTTTCTTCTACAATTTCTGTTTCTTCATTTTCTTCTGTCTTCTCTTCTTGTATTGCTGCCACTGTCTCTTCCTGTTTTTTCACTTTTCTTACTTTTTTTTCTGATACTTCAGACTCTTTTTCTTTTGTACTATCATTTTCTAATTCTTGAATAGCACGGTTTTCTTGTTCGTTTACATCTTTTTTAATTTTTTCCATACTTTACTCCTTTTACTTCTTAATCTATATTAACACAAAGTTCAAAATTTGACAATTTATTTAAACCATTTTCTTTAATAATTTATATGTTTTTTTTAGAACATTATTCCCTTTCAGAAAAAACTGCATTTTTTTTGAAAAAACACTTGAATATTGTAAAATTTAATAATATAATATACCCAACAAAAGATAAAGGAGTTTAAAAAATGGAGTTGACAAAGAATATATTTTTTAATACAGATAAATTAGTTGAAAATAGTAAAGTTAAAATTTCATATACAGGTAAGTTTTTCCAAGATAATTCTGAAAAAGTATTTTTTCATTATGGTTTTGGAGAAAATTGGGACAATGTAAAAGATATTGTAATGGAAAAAACCGAACTAGGATTTCAAACTGAAATAGAGCTTATCTCAAGTGAAACATTTAATTTTTGTTTCTTTAACGAAAACGGTGAATGGGATAACAATTATAATAAAAATTATGTATTCCCTATCGAAAAGAAATCAGTAGAATTAATTGTTTTAGATGATGAACCTGTTTCTTTAGGTCATGCAAGAAAATTAAGAAAATCTTATATCTGGAGCAAAAAAATTCGTTTAGCTATTTATAAAATAATTACATACTTGCCAAAAGTAATCTCTGGCAACTACAAGAAAAAAGCTTCAGAACAATGATTTAGCCTACCAAAATTATATATTATTTTTAAAAAGAGGATTTATAAAAATCCTCTTTTTAGTTTCTATGTAATTATCCAGCCACCATTAATTGATATAACTTGCCCAGTAGTATATTCATCCTCTATAAGCCACTCTACACATTTTGCAATACTATCTGTTTTTCCAATTCTTTCTAATGGTATTTCATTTTTTATCTCTTCCAATTCTTGTTTAGTCAAATTCTTATTCATATCAGTATCAATTATACCAGGAGCAATTGAATTAATTCTTATATTAGATGGTCCTAACTCTTTTGCCAATGATTTAGTAATTGCATCAATTCCTGCCTTACTAACAGCATATACACATTCACATGAAGCACCAACAATCCCCCACACAGAAGAGATATTTATAATACACCCCTGTTTTCTTGAAATCATATTAGGTAAAGCTTCTTGGATAGCACAAAAGACAGAATATAAATTTGTATTAATAACTTTATTCCAATCCTCATCTGTAACATCAATAAACATTTTTTCTTCTGATATTCCGGCATTATTAATCATTACATCTATTTTACCATATTTTTTTAATATATTTTGTATCATTTCATGTACTTCTGTCCTATTAGAAACATCAGCTTTATATATTTCAATATTATCATTCTCTTTTTGTAATTTTTCTGCTTCTTTTTCAGATTTATTATAATTCGCTATAACACTATTTCCTTTTTCAGCCATTTTTCTTGCTATTTCTTTTCCAATCCCTCTTGATGCTCCTGTAACAAGTATTACCATGTTTTCCCTCCTTTTGCACACGTGAGATCGCTTTTTTTCCGTGCAATTTTGCACACGTGAGATTGCTTTTTTCCGTGCAATGTAAAATAAAAAAGCCAGTAATTAAGCTTTAAGCAAAACTACTGACAATTTGGAGCCACTTCTCAGATTCGAACTGAGGACCCCCGCATTACAAGTGCGGTGCTCTGGCCAACTGAGCTAAAGTGGCATTCTGGTGACCCCGACGGGAATCGAACCCATGACTCCGCCGTGAAAGGGCGGTGTCTTAACCGCTTGACCACGGGGCCATAATATTTGGAATTCTAATTTTTTTCAAACTAGAATTCCTTTTAATTTGGTGAGCTATCCGCGACTCGAACGCGGGACAACTTGATTAAAAGTCAAGTGCTCTACCACCTGAGCTAATAGCCCGTATGCATGTACTGCACAACGCTTTTATATAATACACGATTTTTTTGCAGTTGTCAATACATTTTTAAAAATTTTTTAAAAAATTTTTGCTTTTTTGTTTTTTATTATAAATTCATGTGTTTTTTGTCAGCATTTTTTATTTTTAAGCATTTAATTTTTCTAAAACTTCTTTAACATCTATACCATGAACATCACAAGCTTCTTCTAAAGTCTCCATTTGAGAAGCAGGGCATCCTAAACAATGCATTCCACATTCTATTAAAATTTCTGCTTTTTCTGGAGCAACTTGTAAAATTTCGCCGATTTTTGTGTCTTTACTAAATTTCATTTTATAACCATCCTTATAAAAATATTTGGATTTTTTAAGGTATATCCATAAACCTGAATTTATTTTATCACAAAATTTCAAAAAAGTATAGACAAAATCAAAAATTTGTTGTATTATGTTTACGAAAAGGCGGTGGTTACTTTTTAATTATGACTTTAAGTACTTTAATTAATATATTTTTTATCATTTATATTATTAGTTTGTTTATTACTTTATATTCAATTTATACATTTTTTGATATTAAATTGTTTCATAATTTACAAGGTTCCAAATTAAAAATTAAACAAAAAAATGAAAACAGGAGTGATTTTTATTAAACGTTTTATATTTACATGCATATTTGTATTATTACTTTCAATTTGTTCTTATCAATTTTTTTGTCCTATATATTTAGCTGATGAAATTATTGTTTCTTTTGGATTACATCCATCTGATATTTGTTATGATAACCCTATACTTTGGAAATATTTAAAAACAAGTTTCATATTTTTCTACCTATTCTCTAATGTAGTCATTTTAAACTCTTTAATTTCAAGATTTAATATTTTCAAAGGTTCTGAAAAACTTTCTAATAATTCAAGAATAAATTTAGAAAATAATTCAAATAGAAATAGCTCCTCCTTACAATTATTAATCGGTCAAAATATTTCTACAAATCAAAAAACTTACATTCCAGAATCTGGTTTGTATCAAAATTTTTTAATTACAGGGACAATTGGAACAGGAAAAACAAGTTCTGCTATGTATCCTTTTACGGAACAATTTTTTAAGTATAATTCTCTTAATCCAAACAATAAATTAGGTATTTTAATATTAGATGTAAAAGGAAATTATTTCAAACAAGTCAAACAATTTGCTTCAAAATATCATTTAGAAAAAGATATACTAGAAATTGGCTTAGATTCAAAAATCCGTTATAATCCATTGCATAAGCCAAATTTAACTCCTATAGTTTTAGCAAATCGTTTAAAAACTATTCTACTACTTTTTTCTGAAAATAATTCTGAATCATTCTGGTTAGACAAAGCAGAACAAATTTTGGCAGAATGCATTAAATTGTGTAGATTATATAATAATGGTTATGTTACATTTATTGAACTTCACAAGTTAGTTATAGAACCAGATTATTATAAGTCAAAAATTGAAGTATTAAAAAAATTATTTTATGAATCCAAATTATCCCACAAACAAATATATGAATTAAACACCGCTTTAGAATTTTTTGAAAAAGAATTTAATTCTCTTGACCCTAGAACTTTAGCAATTTTAAGATCTGAAATTTCTCGAATAACAAATATTTTTGTCTCAGATTATAAAATTTCTAAAATTTTTTGTCCAGAAAAAAAAGATTTAAATTTTAAGGGATTTTCTT
>ENA-OPSJ01000924-OPSJ01000924.1-human-gut-metagenome-genome-assembly--contig:-NODE-924-length-24452-cov-2.128376_pt1 | contig 24452 bp, 17 predicted proteins | sample MGYA00241801_ERZ501893 | MGnify/ENA primary metagenome ERZ501893 (study PRJEB25962, sample SAMEA2042219) | human gut metagenome | biome: human gut; feature: human-associated habitat; material: faeces...
CCATGAGGGTTCATATAATAAATCATATTTATTGCATAAAATGCTGTAAGAAAGATACAGGATATAAAAATCATAAAATTATATGCTAATTTAGAAATTTTACCGGTTTCTCTGTTCTGAAGCATTAAAAATATTCCCTGTTTCAGGGTGAGAGCTATTCCATAAACAACAACTGAAAATAGTCCTAAAACCTTTATATTAGTCGGCATATGGAGAAAATTCCCGCTTTCTGTTACCGGAAGCCCCATAAGATAGTTTGTTATCCCGAAGGCAGTGATAATTGAGGATATAAAAAGTGCAGTATTGATGATTACTGATGATTTGAAATTTGATGAAAGGCGTTTTGTTATATCATTAATTGCAAATGCAATCTGTTTTATTATTGCAACCCGTTCTTTTTCGATGGCTGTTTTTTGATTTTCAAGTTTTGTCTTTACCGGAGAAGTTTGTACGTGTGCTGTATTTTCAAGTTCTTTCTCTGCGGATAGCTTTATGCTTATAAATTCACTGCTATCTTTTATAAGAAGTTTACAGAGCTTGTCAAATGTGAGTTTTCCGCTCAAAGGCTTTCCCTTAAATAATATTTGTCCGGTATTAAAATTGTTCAAAACTGTAAATTTGCCGCTGACGGCATCATATTCGACCGTAAGCATATATTCAAAGCCCAAATCAAGAGGAAAATCAAACTGTTCGTTTCCACCTATTGTTATAAAATCTCTGTTTGTAAATTTTTTCTCTTCTTTGCTTGTTGTAATTATAAGATACATAATTGCTTCCCTTTAATACGGCTGGACTGTCATTGGTTCTGATAGCATAATTTGAAGGCTTGTGCCTTCAGGAACCATAATTTCTTCACCTTTAGAGGCTACCGCTGACACTGCTCCTACTGTTCCTCCTATTGCAGCTCCTCTTATAAGCGCGTTTTGGGGATCTGCTCCAAATATCATTGATACTGCTGCTATTGCAACTCCGCTTAAGATTCCACCAAGCACTCTTTTTGTTATTTTGGCAGGTCTTGAGCTGTCGCCTACAATATAGACCTTATTGGTTGAAAGCGGTATAATTCGTCCGTCGGGTGTCATCAGTCTGTTAAAATTAATTCCTATTTTACCGTTTCGCATTGCAAAAGATGCCTTGTTTGCGTCAACTACATTACCGCTGAGAATACTCCCTTCCGGCGCAATTACAGTTCCGTTTACAATCCAGTCAGAAATAAGCTGTGCACTTACATTATCGTTATTTGAAATACTTTCAGAACTAATTGAAGAGTTTAGCATTGCATAGAATTGTGTTCCTGCTTCTATGTATACAACGCCGCCATTTAGCGGTGTCTGTGTTATTTCAGGGAATGTAAACTCTTTTTGTACAGGCTTAATTTGCTGAGGCGGCAGAATTAAATTTTTTCTATCAAACTCTTCCTGTGCTTCGTCACTGAAATCATAGATAATCTCTTCTTCCTGCTGAGGTGTATCATTTTTTTCATACATATGAAGGCTGTCAGCCGCAAAGGTAAAATTCCAGCTGAATGTAAAACATATAAACACTGTAAGCAGTTTTTTCAGGTTCATTATAATATATTATACTTATACTGACTGTATTTGTAAATGCAGATTTGCAATTGTAAAGGAAAAAATATATAATGATTTAAAATGAGTGTTAAAGTTAAAAGTATTTTAATTGTTTTACTGGTTTTTGCTGCTTTACAGCGTAGTTATGCCGCTTCACGCTATAATGTGTATACGCCCACTGTATACAAACAAGGAAACCTTATTCAGGCACCATTGAAAGTAGAAGGAAATGTTATTGAACTTGTTGTAGATTATTCAGGCAGTATGGAGGTTTGGATTAATCTTGCAAAATCTATGCTTGTAAGTATTCTTCCAAAGATTACTGAACAGACAAATGTTGCATTAAGAGTTTTCGGACAGGGAAACCAAAATTCATTTGGAATGTTTAACGGATGTAAGGCTACAACTCTTGTAAGCCGGGCAAAACCAATGAATACAGACGGTATTATCAGCGGGTTAAGCAGTACTGTTATCGGCGGCTCAACCCCGCTTACTTATGCTCTTCAGCAGACTGTTTATAAAGACTTTGCTTCTCTTAATGCCGGAGTTGGGAAAAAAATTGTTCTTGTCACTGATGGCGGAGAAACCTGCGGCGGCAATCCATGTGAATTTGTCAGAAATCTTGTAAAATACAGAAAAGATATTATTATTGATGTTGTTATGGTAAACGGGTCTAATAAACTCCGATGTCTTGCCGATGAAACCGGAGGTAAGTATTATAATACATTAAATTCTGTTGATTTTAACAATGCTTTGAATAAAACCTTTGGGGCGGAATCAAAAAAACAAAATCCGGGCTCAAAGCAGAATAGTGAAGTCCATTATCAGTTCATAAATTAAACATAAAAAAAGGAAGTAAATATTTATTTACTTCCTTTTTTTTATTTAGGGCTAATTATTATTTGTGGCTGTTTGTTTTGATTACTCTGCCTTCTGTTGAACTTACAGACCCTTTTATATTCATATTTTGTTCTGCTGTGTTCCAGATTGCAACATTGCCTTTGTTTTGAATTCTTCCGGTTTCAGTTACGTTTAGAGCTGTGCCATGGTTTGTGATGTAGAGTTTGTCAGCATTGTTTGTTACTGTACCGCTGATGTTCATTTCACCATTGTCATTCTGGATAACTGCGTTGCCGGTTTCGTTTTCGATAGCGCCTGCGATGTTAGTACCGCCTTCTCCGGTGCTCCAGATTTTTAAGATACCGTTGCCGTCAATTTTACCGTTAACGTTGAGGGCATTACCTCTGCTGGTTACATTCAGTTTGCCGTTGTTGTTTGTAACTGTTCCGTTGATTGTCATATCGCCGGTCATATTTGTAAGGATTGCATTACCGTTATTAGTTATTGTGCCGTCGATTGTTAATCCGTTAGCTCCTGTATTTAACATTGTCATTGAGCCTTGATTATTAATGTCAGCAGTTTTTTCAACTGTAATACCATCTTTGCTTGAGATAGTTAATTTGTTATCAGTACCTGTGTATTTTCCTTTGATTGTAAGATTTCCTTTGTTGTTTGTAATAGTTGTTGAACCTGTTGATTCAGTTGTACCATCAAGAACAAATCCTTCAGTACCGTTGTTTAACATTGATAATGTGCCGTTATTTTTGATGCTGCCTGATGCATTTAACTTTGTTCCGTTGTTTTGAACTCTGAGGCTTCCTTCATTTTCAACATTTCCTGTCATATCAAGTGAGCCTTTGTCATTTTTGATTAAAGCATCGCCTTTGTTTGTAAGTGTACCTGCAATTTCGGTACCTTCAGAACCTTTATTCCAGAGGTTTAATGTTTCACTGTTGTTAAGAACACCTGTTTCTGTAACAGTTAATTTAGTTCCCTGGTTGGTAATGCTTGTTTTAGCTGCAACATCATCATTAATTTTTTCTGTATTTACAGTGCCGCTGATTTTTAATTCGCCGGCTTTGTTTGTAATTATTGCAGAGCCGTTGTTGTCAACAGTACCGGCTATTGTTAAGCCCTTATCACCTTTGTTTAACATTGTAAGGCTGTTTGTGTTGCTAATAGTTCCATTTTTTGTAACTGTTAAGCCATTGTTTGCTGTAATTGCAGCTTTACCATTGTTAGCGATGATGCCGTTAACTTCAACTGCGCCTTTCTGGTTGTTAACAGTTAAGCTTGATGATGTTTGAGCATTTTCAAATGTGCCGTTTAAAGCTATGTCGCCGTTACCGGTATTAACGATTTGGAATTCTCCGTTGTTTTTAACTGCTCCGTTTGTTTCAAGACCATATTTAGATGTAATTGTAGTTTTACCATTGTTTGTATATTCCGGAGCTTCTTTAGTATAAGTACCAAATTCAAGTTTTCCGTTCTGGTTAGAGATTAATACTTCACCGTCATTGTGGGTTTTTCCTGCAAACTGCATTCCGCCTTTACCGGTGTTGTAAATGATAACGTTGCCGCCTTTAGTGAAGTTTTCACCGCCGTTAACAAGTGTATTTGTTTCAGCAAATTTCATTGCGTTACCTTTATTTGTAAGTCTTAATTCATTTTCGCCATTGTAAATCTGGGCATCAATTGTCATATCGCCTTTATCATTCTGGATTACAGCATTGCCGTTGTTAACAATTTGACCTTTTACATCAGTACCGCCTTCACCTGTGCTCCAAACTTTTAGAGAGTCTGCGTTACTGATTCTTGCGTCAGAAGTGATTTTTAAAGCATCGCCTTTGTTTGTAAGGTTAACTTTACCTTTCTGGTTGTTAACATTACCTGAAACATAGAAGTTGCCTTTAGTGTTTGTAATAACTGTGTTGCCTTCTGCATTAACAAGTTCACCGTCAAAGGTTAAACCTTCATTACCTGTATTTTGGATACCAAGGGTACCTGTATTGGTTAATTCACTGCCGTTTGCAATTTTTAAAGATGTGCCGTTATTAATAAGGTTTAATGTATCAACGTTAGCAATGTTGCCGCTGATTTCCATTTTACCATTATAGTTTTGGATAACAGCTTTTGAATTATTTTCAACATTACCTGCAACTTTAATACCGTTGGCACCTTTATTCCATATTCTCATGCTGCCATTGTTTTTGATATTTGAGTTTGTATCAAGGTTTAAACCTGTACCGTTGCTTATAACATCAATGTCAGCATTTTTAGCGTTTGCAATTGTTCCATTAATTCTAAATTCGCCTTTATCATTTTGGATTACAGCAGAACCGTTGTTGGCGATTGTGCCTGTAATATTTGTTCCGTTAGCACCTGTGTTCCAAACTTTTAAAGTATTATTGTTATTGATAGTACCGCTGATGTTTAAAGACCCGCTATTATTTGTAATGTTTGTTTTACCGTTTTTGCTTGCGATTGTACCTGCAATATTTGCGTTACCTTTGTTGTTAGTGATAACAATGTTTTTGTCTGTATTAATTGAACCGTCTAAAGTAAGACCTTTTGAGCCTGAGTTGAGGATTGACAGGTCACCTTTGTTATTAATCTTACCGGTTGTTGTGAGGTGAAGATTTTCACCGTAGTTTGAAACTGTAACTTTATTATCACCTTTTATTTGTCCGCTGATTTCTAAAGCTCCGTTATTGTTAACGAGTAAAGTGTCACCTTTGTTTTCAACAGTACCTGCGATTTTTAAACCATCAGCGCCTTTGTTGCCGATATTAACTTTGCCGTTTTCTGCAAAGTTTTTGATTGTACCGTTAATTTGGGTTCCGCCTTTATCTGAATATGAAGTGATAACAATTTTTCCGTCTTTTGCAGAAAGTGAGCTTGCACTTGATACTGAAGTATTTACCAGATTGTTGAATAATACATCAGCCTGAGAGTTTGTTTTAATTACATCATTATTTTTGATACCTGCAATAAGTCCTGCATTAGCACCGATAATTACATTTTTACCTGAAAGCTCAGCGCCTTCTCTTGTGATAACTTTACCGTTAATAGTTACATCGGCGTTGTTTTGGTCTAATTTATAGTAACCGAGGGTTGGTGCTTCTTTGAATTTGTTATAATCAGACTGGGTAGGTGTTAATACTGAAAGTGAACCAACATTGATTACACCTGAAGCGCCAACTACCAATCCTTTTGGAGAAATGAAAATTGCTTGTCCGTTGTAGAACTTGCCATCTCTCATTGAGTTAACAATACCGTTAATGTTTACCTGATTATCAACTAAGTTTACGAATTTTGATACATTTTCTGCACCATATTTAAATATTAAGTTAGCGATGTCGCCTTCTGATAAGTTAAAGTTATTATATTGTCTGAAACCTACATCACCGTGTTTGTCTGTAGGGTTGATATTGTAAATCCCATTGTTTCCTGTTACACCCGTAATGTCTGTAGCTTTTGCCTGAAGAGATTGTGTAGCTAATAAGCATACTGCTAAAAGCGATACAGCCAATCTGCCTTTGTTAATTCTGTTTTGTTTCATGATGTTATCTTTCCTCATAATTTTGCCCCATATTCTTATTAAACATTTAAACATAAAAATATTTGCTATAATATGAATGAATGTTACAAAAAATTAAGTAAAGTTTTCTATAAGGAGGGCATTATATTTTCAAGGCTCTCAGAGAGTTTGCTATTGCAAGGACTGCAACACCTACATCTGCAAAAACAGCGCCCCACATTGTTATAAGTCCAAATGCCCCTAAGATTAGAAACAAAACTTTTATCCCGATTGCGAAAGTAATATTTTCTTTTACTATAAACATTGTTTTCTGTGACATTTTTATAGCCTCAGCTATTTTAGACGGTTTGTCATCCATAATAACAATGTCTGCTGCTTCGATTGCTGCGTCTGAACCCATTGCCCCCATTGCTATACCTGCATCAGCTCTAGTTAAAACCGGGGCATCATTTATTCCGTCACCCGCAAAGATTACACTATGATTTTTGGATTTATGTTGGATTATTTCTTCCAGTTTTTCTACTTTTTGGGCAGGCAAAAGTTGTGCGTAAATCCTGTCAATTCCTAACTCGTTCCCTGCGGCTTCGGCAGCAGCTCTATTGTCGCCTGTAAGCATAACAACTTGTTTCGCCAGTTTTTTTAACTGTTTTACAGCCAGTTTAGCATCTTCTTTTATTTCATCTGAAATTATTATGCAGCCTTTATATTTGCTGTTAACTGCTATATAAATGATTGTACCCGCATTGTTTTGACCCTCAAAAACTACTCCTGCATCTTTTAAAAATCTGCTGTTTCCTGCAAGTACTTCATTATCGCCGATAATTGCCTTAACCCCTTTCCCTGCAGTTTCTTTAACGTCTTTTATAACGGTTCGGTCTATTTCCTTTCCGTAAGCTTCTTTTATTGAAAGTGCAGCCGGATGATTTGAGTAAATTTCTGCGTAAGCACAGGTTTTTAGTAATTCACTTTCTTCAAGCCCTTCCGGTTTTATTGCTGTTACCTTAAAGACTCCTTTTGTTAATGTTCCGGTTTTATCAAAAACAACTGTGTCCGGCCTTGACATAGCTTCTATAAAAGAACTTCCTTTTATTAAAATTCCTTTCTTTGAAGCTCCGCCAATTCCTGCAAAAAATCCTAATGGAATTGATATTACAAGCGCACAAGGGCAGGAAATAACCAGAAATGTCAATGCTCTTGAAAGCCAATCGGTAAATAACGCCCCTTTTATAATTAACGGTGGAATTATGGCAAGCAGCAATGCTGCAATTACTACGAACGGCGTATAATATCTTGCAAATTTTGTTATGAAATTTTCGGTTTTTGCCTTTTTTTCAGCAGCACTTTCAACCAGTTCAAGTATTTTGGCTGCGGTTGATTCTCCAAATTCTTTTTCTGTTCTGATTTTTAAAACTCCGTCAAGATTAATACAGCCGCTGATTGCTGAACTTCCGGCATATACTTTACGAGGAACTGATTCGCCTGTCAGAGCAGAAGTATCAAGGACTGCTTCCCCTTCAATTACTATTCCGTCAAGAGGTATTTTCTCGCCTGTCTTGACTGTTATAATGCTCCCTGGATGAATATCTGCCGGGGAAACTTTAACCAGACTGCCATCTTTTTCTATGTTTGCGTAATCCGGTCTGATGTCCATAAGTTCAGTAATTGATTTTCGTGATTTATCCACTGCATAATCCTGAAACATTTCCCCGATTTGATATAATATCATTACCATAACTGCTTCCGGGTATTCTTTTATTGCTATTGCCCCTATTGTTGCAATTCCCATAAGGAAGTTTTCATCAAATACTTCACCCCTAAATATGTTTTTGACAGCTCTATACAGCACATCCCACCCGCAAATTGCGTAAGCTGTTAAAAATACTGCAAACCTGAAATTCTCCGGAGTTAAAAAACCTGCTATAAATATAATAAGAGCAAAGATTACCCTGATGAGAGTATTCCTGTTTCCGGTATGATGATGTTCATGTCCGCAGTGAGTGCAGTTTCCGCTATGATTGTGATGATGTGAGTGAGCCATATATCTCCTTTCTGTTTAAAATAATTGAATAACTATTCAACCGTATATTAGTATTATAATTGAATAATTATTCAATTGTCAAGTCTAATAATAAAAATCTTTACAATATATTGACAATTGAACAACTATTAAACTATAATAAGATTATGAGTGAAATTGTTACTAAATTAAAACCTTTGCTTCCTGATACTACACTGTTATATGAATTATCAGATTTTTTCAAGATAATGGGCGATGGTACAAGAATACAACTTTTATGGGCCCTTGAGGAAAGTGAAATGTGTGTTAATGATTTAGCTTCACTTTTAAATATGACAAAATCTGCGGTCTCCCACCAGCTAAAGGTTTTACGGGTTGCTAAACTGGTTAAAGCCCAGAAGAAAGGCAAAAATGTTTATTATTCACTGAGTGATAACCATGTAAAGACTATTTTTCAGATGGCTCTTGAACATATATGTGAATAATTATTCTGTATATTTTTTGTATTTGAATTTATCTTCCGGAGTAATCGGACGTATTACTTTGCAAGGATTTCCTGCGGCAATAACATTCGATGGAATATCTTTTGTGACAACGCTGCCGGCACCGATAATGGAATTATCCCCTATGGTAACCCCTGGCATAACGCATACGTGCCCGCCAATCCAGACATTGTTCCCTACTGTTATAGGGAAACCGTATTCCAGACCTGATATTCTGTCTTTCGCGTCTATTGCGTGTCCTGCTGTATAAAATCCGCAAAACGGTGCTATAAATACATTATCTCCAAATTTAACCTTCGCACAATCTAGAATTACTGAATTGTGATTCATATAAAAGTTTTCGCCGATTTCTATATTATATCCGTAATCGCAGTAAAACGGCTGTTCTATCCAGTAGTCTTTACCGGTTTTTCCTATTATTTTTTTTAGCAGGTTTTTTCTCTTATCTGTTTCCGCAGGGGAAAGTTGATTATATTCATGGCAGAGGGTTTTTACTTTAAGCCTGTCTTCTGCAAGCTCCTTTGCCTCAAATGGATTGTAAAGATACCCGGCAAGCATTTTTTCTTTTTCATTCAATTGAAAATCTCCTTATATAAAAGTTCTTTTATTATAATTAATCCCTTTTGCTATCACAATATGTAAATAAATGTAACGATTGCTACTGACGTAGTTTTTGACAAAAAGATATTTTTTCTGTCAATTTTATGCCAAATTAATTAAAAACCTCTAAATTTAGAAAATAAATAAATCAATTATGTGCAAAAATTTTGCTATAATTGTAGTAAATTCTCTAATAAGGTAGTTTTTCTAAAGATTGTGAGGGGATTGACGGATTTTAAAAAATAGTGTAGTCTATACACAATTAAAATTAATTAGTCTGTAAAGGGTTATATTTTGCAAAGATTAGAAACTCAAAAGAAACATTTTATCAGTTCGTTAAACAAGATTAGCTTATTCGTGATGCTAGTGTTGCGAGTGATGTTTAGTTTCAGGTTTGCAAGGTGTAATTTATAATAAGTGTTGTTCATACTATTAATTTTTAGAGCCTGCAGATCATTAAAAGGAGAAATGCAGGCTCTTTTTTATTGCCGGCAAGGGAAAGGAGGCCGAATGAAAATTTTACCGTTACAAATGTTTAACCCGTACAACCAAAACAGTCAGCAGCAGAATGCTTATATTCAGAAAAGTTGTGTTAAAAAATCTGCCCCCCCCCCTTTAATGTATAATACGATGGTTCTAAGGGATACGGGGTATAATAGTTTACTTCTCAACAAAAATAATCCGGTATTTAGGGGAGCTCTTGAAAAATCAGCACTTTCTCTAGCAAAGCAAATTCCGCTTGACGACAGGCTTGCTGATGCTTTTTCTTTTATGAAACATGGTGACCTGATTATTACAGGCAAAAATATAAAAGATTCCCAAAAAGCTATGATGGAATCTCTTGGAAAACTAAAGAATGTAATAAAAAGAGCCTTCTTTATTGAAGATGATAACTTCAATGGCACATTAGGATTTACTAAAAATGCTCTCAATGAAACAGAGGTTATTAACGCTAATCCGGGGAGATTATTTCTTACTACAGACGGTAAAGAATATTATTTAGACGCTCATGATAGTTATTATGTTATAAACGGGGACTCTTTAAAATATAACGGTAGTATTTTAAATATAAAACAAGAGCCTAAGACTAATTTGAGTATGCACAGGCATATTTATGCAAAGGCCTTTGATTTTCAAAAAGAAGCCGATGAAATGATTGAAAAACAGAATAAAAAATCTCTGATGCAAATATTCCAGGAGAAGAAGCCTGCACATAAAGTAATGTTTAGTGATGTTGCCGGACAGGATGAAATTGTAAATGAATTGAAAGAAAGCATCTTATATCCGTTAAGAATGCCGCGTGCTTATGAGAATATGGATTTAACTCATGGCTTTATACTGACAGGACCTCCTGGAACCGGAAAAACTTACATTGCAAATGCTTTAAGAAACGAAGCGGGAATGAAGGGCAGATACTTAAACGGACTTGAACTTGAGTCAAAGTGGGTTGGCGAATCTGAAAAGGGTTGGAGAGATTTGTTTGATGAAGCTGTATCCAATCAGCCGTATCTTATATTTATTGATGAGTTTGATGCTGTTGCCCGAGCAAGAGGAGGTTCTGACCAATTCGGAGATAAAGTTGTAAACCAAATTTTAACTTTAATGACTGATATTGATGACAACAAACATGATGTATTTGTTCTCGCCGCAACAAATCATTTTGATGCTCTGGATCCTGCCATTATAAGATCCGGCAGATTCGGCAAGCATCTTCACTTTAAATTACCTGATTTAGATGCAACCAGAAAGATTTTTGATATTCATTCAAGAAATAAACCTTTAAGTGAAGATTTGTCAAAGGATGCTATAACTCAAAAAATGTTTGATCTTAAAGCTTCTGGCGCAGATATAAAACGCCTTATCAGTGACGCATACATGAAAGGCTACAGACGTGCAGGTATTTTGGAAAAACTTGATAAAAATGCTCTCTCTGATGCAGATCTTGATAATTTTAGAATTTTAGATGAAGATTTTGACAGTGCAATACAAGCTTTTGCCGAAGGACGTACTAAACGTAAACCTATAGGCTTTAACCAGAAGTAGAAACTTTAAAATACAGAGAACTAAAAATTCTCTGTATTTTTATATTCAGCCTTAATTTTAGATTTTGTGAGTGTTCTGTTGCAGAATGGTTTGTTTCCTGAATTGCCGTATCTGCAAAGTGCAGTCGGCTCGGAAGCACTTTCAAAAACTTTTCCGTCTGTATAACCGCAGCACACTCTGTTTTTATCCTTTAATATAAATTTTTTTGAAATTTTTTAGTCCGTAAACCAAATATGGTCTGTCTTTTGTTACTTTTATATAAATTTCTTTTTGTTCCATTTTAAACCCTCTTGTCGATAAATGAGAAAATTTTTATATATAAATTCCTATTGGAAAATTGATTAGTTATTTTATAACCGTTGAAAATGTTTAGGTGAAAACGCTGTCTTGCAGCGCTTTTTGTCCTCGTTTAAACTGTGAATGTTTAGATATAAATATAAAAAGGAGTTTTGATGTCACAAATCAATATTTTTAAAGAATCAGAAAAAGCCGCAAAACTTTTGAAGTTAAAGGCTGTTAACGGTAATCTGTCAAATCAGGCAGTTCAAAAACTTTCAAAACTGAAAGAATATCTTATAGATAAATATGACAGTATTTCACGTGACAAGAACATTATATCCCAAGAACTAATAAAGAATATTTCGGATGTTGAAAATTCTGTATACAGATATGAAACATTAAAAAAAGCCGGATTAGCCAAAAATAGTAATCCTGAAAAGGGAAGAATTTTAAATTCAGCAGATAATATTCTGAATTACAGCAGTAATCTTTCATCAGATCCTGTGCTGCTTGAAGGTGCTGTGAGCAACGCAAAGTATGTATGGCATTCCTCAGATGGCTGCTGTGATGCCTGTAAGGCTCTGGATGGAACTGAATACGTTCTTAAGGAAGATATTCCGCAAAAACCTCATCCAAACTGTAAGTGCACCGTAGAAATGATTAAGGATGATGCAAATGAACCTTGTAACTGTCATTCATTATATGAACGAATTGATAATATATCCAGTAATGTTGAAACTGTTATACCAGACTTAGAAGATATAAAAAATATAGATAATGTGGAAAATGCAGAGAGAGAATTAACAATAACAGCAGACTTAGACAAAATAAATGAAGAAGAGAAAAAAGCAAAACACATGAAGAAGCCTTTCATGATTTTCAGCGCAATAAGGCTGAAATGATTGCATTGAAAGGGTTTGATAAATATTACCACGCAAAAGCTAACTGTGAAGCCTCACGCAGAGGGCTGAGCGGCGAAGCTGTAGCCTATCTTGCAAGCATAGGTAAGGAAATAGTTGATATTTATACAAAGACTAAATCTAAAAAACTTACATTTATAGAAGCAATTAAAGACTCTATAGAAGACTTACAGGCTGATTTTTACGGTATTGAGCAGAGCCGTAATGAAGGCAGTTGTGGTATAAATGTTGAAAACACAGGAAGTATTATTAATAAATTTTAGTAAAAATATATTATAATAATTGGTATGAATACCTTTTTCAAATGTTTATTAAAATTATTAAAAATATTTTTACTTATTATAATAATTCTTGCTGCATTAGGCGGTATACTTGCAGCAAGTATGCCAAAGAGCAGCCTGCAGGTGCAAATTTTTATTTTGTATTCAGGATTTGCTGCACTAACAGCCTTTTTCTATATGTTTATAGACTTAAAATTACACAATACCGTAATTTTTATCTTTATAATTGTCATATATATGTTTATGATAGATTATCTGCCTGATGTGAAATATAATATGAACCTCGATACCTGCATTGATAATGGTATTTGTGCAGAAAATCTTGAGGTTAATACTGAATACGGCAAAATTATTATAAATGCACAAACCTGTATTAAATACGGCTGGAGCTGGAATGAAGAGAAAATGTTTTGCGATTTACGCTGATTTATGAATACAGCAATATATTATTGAAATGTAATTCTTTCACAAGAGAAAGGACTTTTTTAATAAATTTCTTATAAGCTTCCCTGTCAGCTTCTCCGGAAAGAATAATATCAGCTCTTGATATTGTCGGGTGAATATGGGTTTTAGCTTTGTTTGATGCGTTAGTGTAAACTTCATCTACTGAAGACCCAAGACTTCTTTCCGCAGCTCTCCTGTAGAACCTTTCTTTTTGCACTTCCCGCGAAACATCAACATATACTTTAAAATCAAACGCATCTGCAACTTTCTCGGTTAACGTAAATAATCCTTCTGAAATAATGATTTTGGAAGGAACAGCTTTTGTAACATTATCCTTTCTAATTGCAGTACCTGACATATCATATTTGGGAAGGTAAACAATTTCTCCCTGCAAAAGTGATTTGATATGTTGTTTCATCAATTCTAATTCTAAAGCTTCAGGAACATCAAGGTCATAATGCTTTGCAAATTCTGCAAAACTGCCGGCTGCTTTAACCATATCAGATCTGTCATAGTAGTAATCATCAGTATTAATTCTTGTTATTGCATTTTCAACACAGTATTCTTCTGCAAAAACCTCTATTGTATTAATAATATCAAGTGTAATAGTCGACTTACCGCTGGCAGTTTCACCTGCAATGCCTATTGCGCAGGCTCTTCCTTTATAGCCGGATAAAAACAATGCCATCTTATGAATGGCACTGCTTGATACAAATTTAAATATAGAATCAGATGAATTCATTTCATCTGCAAAAATTTTATTAAGTCTTTTTTCAATTGATTGAAGAAAGATAAGATTACTGTTTCTTTTTGGCTGAAACGGAGCTTTTTGATGAGTTTTTAAGCTGTCTGTAATAGTATTTTGCAATTTATAATTCCTTATTTATTGCGTAACTTTTTTATAATTTTACTACAATAAACCATAAACATAACAAAATTTGTCTTAAATGTTAAAAAATGTTCAAAAATCTTTACACCCTGAAAAGTTTACAAAACCTCTCTTGTTGAAGCACCAATCCAGTCCAGATAATTTTTTGAACCTTCATCAATTTTAACAGAGATTACTTCAGGTGTATCATACGGATGCAGTTTCAGTATTTTAAATTTTAATTCTTCAAACAGATTCTTTCTTGTTTTTATAAGCATTAAATACTCCTCATCTTCTGTAACTTCCTCATTCCAGAAGTATATTGAAGAAATTTTGGGTATTATGTTAACACACGCAGCAAGTTTATCTTCAACTATAATACGTGATATTTCTTTTGCCTTAGTTAAATCGTCAATTGTACAGAGCGCAAGTATGTATTCCATTAAAAACTCCTTTTTCTTTTTTATTTTATCGAATGAAAAAAGTTTTTCAATCAGCTTATGATATGTTATTATTATTTTGAAAAGGGTTAAAAATGAAAGAAAATCAGCTGGAAGATTACTGTACATATTTACATCTTATTACTAAAAAATTAAATCAGTATTTTGCATCGCAAACTCCGTATATATTCTGTAAGGAAGGCTGTTCCAGGTGCTGCCGTAAGGGAGAGTATCCCTGTTCTGAATTGGAATTTGCATTCCTTAAGTTAGGATATGCTGCACTTGACTTGCAGACGCAAAAGCAAATTGTTGCCAAGGTTTTGAAAATAAATGAGGAGAAACAAAATTATAAAGGTACCGTCTTTAATTATGAATGCCCGTTTCTGATAAATGACAGATGTTCGGTATATAATTACAGACCGCTTATTTGCAGAACTTTCGGGCTTCCGTATTATGATGAGGATAACAATATAAAAGTTCCCTTCTGCGTTTATGACGGGCTTAATTACAATCAGGTTTATGATATTGAAAGAAAAGCTATCTCGGTTGATATGTATAAAAAGACCGGTTATGAACAGGAACCTCTTGCTTTTAACGTAAGTTTAAAGTTCCTTATCACAAAAGTAGGTGTCGAAACTATGGGTTTGGATTTTGGCGAGGAAAAAACAATTATAGATTGGATGTGAGTTGTGTATGAAAGAACTTATTATCAAAACAGAAGATAATATTAAAATTGCTGTTAACCATTTCCCCAATAATTTTGATGAGGTTCTGGTAATATGTCCGGGCTGGTTTATGACAAAAGACAGCAAAGCCTTTATGAATATGGCATTAGAATTTTCTAATTATATGGATGTTTTCGTAATGGATTTTCGCGGGCATGGTAAAAGTTCAGGGTTATATACTTTTATGAGTAAAGAAACTCTGGATTTGAAGGCTGTTGTTAAGTTTGCCAGAGATAAATATAAAAAAGTGTATCTTTTGGGATTTTCTCTTGGCGGAGGTCTTGTCATAATCCATTCCGCTGTAGAACAGAATGTTGATAAAGTTATTGCAGTTTCTGCTCCTGCTGACTTTTATAAGATTGAAAATCATATGTGGCATCCTGATGCCTGGATACCAACTTTATTTAAAAAGTTTGAACCAAAACGATGGATTTCAATCAGACCGGAATTATTTTTGCGAAAAAAGTTAAAACCTTTAGAACTTGCAGGCAAAATTACCTGCCCTGTTCTTTTTGCTGCCGGAGAAAAAGATCCTACTGTTTTTGCATGGCATACTAAATCCTTATTTGATAATGCTGTTTGTGATAAAAAGTTTCAGTTGTTTGAAGGCGGCAGACATGCAGAAGATTTGTTTATTGATGACAAAGAAAAATTTATGACCGTCTGCCTTGATTGGCTGAATAAGAAAGTGTGTGCAAATGTTTGATGAACTTTTTGAACGTCTGTCTAAATCTGAATTTAGAAGCCGTTTTAAGCTAAAAGAAAAAGACAGGCTTTACCTTGATAAAAAGGGATTTGAAACAATAAAGCTGCATGCAAGGGATTTTATTGCAAAACGCATAGCACCTGCTGAAATTCCAAATGACGGTAAGCAAACCCCGACTAAAGGACATCCTGTATTTACTGCACAACATGCAACAGCCTGCTGCTGCCGCGGCTGCATCAACAAGTGGCATAAGTTTCCAAAGGGTGTGCAGCTCACTTCTGAACAGCAGGAGTATCTTGTAAATGTTATTATGGAATGGATTAAACGGCAGGTAAGATAAGGAGTTCTTATGGAATATAAAACTAATGTGATGAGAATGCTTGATAAGCATAAGATTTCATATAAACATTACACTTATGCTGATACGGATGCTGTAAGCGGTGTTGATGTTGCAGCAGTTCTCAGGCAAAATCCTTTACAGGTATTTAAAACTTTAGTTACTGTTGCAAAATCAAAAAAGTATTATGTTTTTATGCTTCCTGTTGAAAGAGAACTCGATTTGAAAAAAGCAGCCCAGGCAGTTGGCGAAAAATCGGTTGAAATGATTAAATCAAAAGAACTTTTGCCCATAACCGGCTATGTTCATGGAGGTTGTTCTCCTATTGGAATGAAAAAGTTTTTCACGACTACCATAGATAGTTCTGCTTTGAATTTTAGTACTATTATTTTCAGTGCAGGTAAAATAGGTTATCAGGTTGAAGTCAGTCTTGACGATTTGCGTAAAGTTATAAGGTTTGAACTTGCTGATATTACATTTTAAAAAAAAGAACCGCTATTAAAGCGGTTCTCTTTTATTTATTGCAGCTGGCTTGTGTAGTTGGTTTTCATCGAATTTGCTCTGCGTAAATTCAAATATAGAATTTTGTTTGCAGTAGCTTTACTAAGGTTGATGAATTTAACACCGGCAAGCCCGTCATTAGTCAAACGAACAACCTCAACATCTACATCTATGATTATATCTTCATAAACCAGTTTTACATGTTCTTTGTCACCGACTTTAAGCTTTTTCTTATTGTCGATTAATGCACCGGTTTTAGAAATATCATAGATTGGAACATCAGATTGTATATCCTGACCATTTGTCGGGAATCTCATAGATACACGTTTTGTAGCTTTATATGTAGCTTTGTCTATATCCTTAAAGTCAGGCGTTGTTGTATTATACTGAATTTTGTCATCTTTATATGTTAATCTGTAGAAGCTGTTTTCATTTCTGAACAAGTTAGCTACTTCATAAGGATTGTAATGAACAGCCGGAGCCTTAGATTTCAGTATAACAAGGTTACCCATATCCAAACCGAAGGAGCCGGTTTTTTGTGTGTACAACTGTAATGTTGAATCAATCAGTCTTCTGTAGTCATTATCTACAACAGTGAGCCACCTGTAATCGTAATCTCCGCCGTAATTACCTTCTCCGCCGCGGTTTCCGTTTCTAAATTCCGCGTAATTGTTGATAATAGCATCTCTTACAGTCAAATTAAGATCTTTGGTATCAATGTACGCATCATTTGCATAGATTTTGTTAATATTCATACCGCGGTTGTTTCCGGTATCAGCAGAGCCCGGACCTGAATTTACAGATAAGGTGACATCTTTGGCTCTGTATGCTGTTCCATCAGGTATCTGATATTTGTTATTAAATATTTCAATTGTTTCATATTTAGGTGTTTCCAAGTATGTTCTTGTTGAGCTATCTCCGCCGTTTACTTCTGCAACATAGTCTTTTGATACTCCGGAGATGTCAAATGATAATTTAGCACCTTCACCTACTGTATTGAAGCCTGTTGCATAATGTGTTTCACCGTCAAGCTCATAGACAGTGTCTTTCTTCGCGTCAAATCCATCAGGATGATGAACGGTTTCAACATCTGAACTTGCTGCATCATAAGCATTAGCATATATGTTATCAGCCATTAAAGAAACGTCTGCGGTCTGGAATGTTTGATCCAGATATTGTTCATACGCACCTTGACCGTTATTTGCCCCGCGGACATAAGCGTTATATATTCTTAATGTTGAATTTGCATTAGCACCGCCGTCAATATCAAGAACTTCTATGGCAACTGTTTGAGGTACTACTCCCAAACCGTCTTTACCTCCCAGCGAAATTAGATCGTGAGGATATAACAGATCATCCATCGGATTCTCAAAGCTTGATGTTTTACCCAAATTATATATTGTTAAATCTTTTGCTTTACTCAATATATGCAGGTGGTTGCTTGATGTTATTTCATTAATTTTTCCTGAAGATCCCAGTGTAAAGTCAATTGAACCTCGTTTAGAAATCAACTGCCATACATTAGTAGGATTATTAGATTTTACGTTTTCAAGTTTAATGTCGTTTTCTGCTTCAAAGCTTACCCAGGAATCCGGATTTACATCTGTTCTCTGGTTATAAGTAAGAGCTTTATCGCTTGAACCGATTTCATTGCTTGAAATAACTGATATATTTTGTCCTTCAATATTAGCCCCGCCGTCTGTTGCTGCATTAATTATTGAATAACCTCTGAAGTATTCCTCATCATCCGGTGTAGGATTTTGGTCAGGCTGTTTCCAGTCTGCTGCTGTAAGTATTACATTACCGTCAGCTTTGATATGGTTAACCTTCATATCAGAATCTTTGCTTCTTAGGTTGATCAATCTTACTCCATCCGGATTTGCTTCACTATTAATCGCATTGGCTGTTATTGTTCCGCCAATATTGATGTTCAGTGTATCTGTGTAATCTCTTGTTGAAGCATCTACACTGAAACCCGGGTTTTCGTTATCTGTTCTGCCGATATTACCGTCAATAACATTCATGATAAGGTTGGATTTTGCAGCAATCATTGTTTTGTCTTTGCTGTTTTCTCCGCCGTAATTCAAAACATCTCCGTTTGTTTGGTTTACAATTACGTCTTTGCCTGATTCTACGTTATTGTTTGTGTTATCGTGACCAATTATTATATCAGCACCATTGCTGGTAAGTTTTATATTGCTGGCATTTGTTGTTGTAACCTTACCTTCGATTTTCATACCATCTTTACCTGTATTAGCAAGTTCAAGTTCTCCGTTGTCATTTTGAACTTTACCGGTTTCTGTTACTGTTAAGGCTGCATTAGTGTTATTGAGTTTTGTTGCTCCGCTCTTGTTGTTAACAAGACCGGCAATTTCCATTCCTCCATCACCATTATTAGTAATTGAGGTTTGTCCATTGTTATTAACAATTCTTCCGCCTTCTTCAACCTTTAACTTACCGGTATTATTTGTAACAGTTGTTGTTCCGTTATTATTATTTACCAGTCCGGTTTCAGTTACTGTTAAACCGCCCTGACCGTTATTTGTAATGTTATTTGCACCGTTATTATTAGTTACTGTACCGGAAATAATAGCACCGCCTTCACCGTTGTTAGTAATCTTATTTGTGCCTTTTGCATTTTCAACAGTACCGGCAATTCTCATTGCATCTTTTTCATTTGTAATATTAATATTGCCGTCAACCGCTGCAACTTTTCCGGTTGAAACAATATCCAGTCCGGAATTGCTTTGGGCTGTTATATTTACATTTCCTTTGCCGAAATGTTTTATCAATCCTGCAATAGTAAATTTGCCGGCATTTTCAGTGTTTTTAACATTTATGTTACCTGTTTCTTCAGCAATAACCTGTCCTTTTTCAGAGATTGTTAGATCTCCTTTATTGTTGGTTATGTTGAGTTCTCCGTTTTTATGTGATACAACACCGGTGTCTGCTATAGTAATACCGTCTTCTGCATCATTTGTAAGGTTTGCTGTTCCTTCGGTTTTTATCAAACCTTCCACAACTATACCTTTTTTGTTTTCTGTTTTAATATTTGTATTTCCTACAGCATCAATTGTGGCAACTTGTGAGCCTTTTTCATCTCTTCTGTTAAGTATATTTACTCCGTTTTGTGAAGTGATATTTAACTGTCCGAGTTCATCGCCTTCTTTCCAGCCTTTTGAGTTTTCAATAAGACCTTTTACATCAACTGTACCGTTGGAAACAATTGTTGTATTGGCAAAATTGCTGCCCTGGTTAATAACCTTGTCGCTTTCCTGCTGGACTGTACCATTAATAGTATATTGTCCATCCATTCTGTTATTAAATACATTATTTACAACAAGAGTTTCATCAGTTTCATTTGTAATAGTTATGGTACTGTAGCCGTTTGTATATTTTACTTCGCCTTCACCGGAAACAGCACCGTTAAAAGTTACGTTTCCGCCTTCTGTTGAAGTATTGAATACTACGATTTCTTTTTTACCGTCACCATTTATATCAGTATAAAGTATTTTGATATTATTGTTTTCGCCCAGATAATCTGAAACGTCTGTACCCTGAAGGTCGATTACCTCTGTGTCATTTCCGGCAGAATCTTTGACGAAATGTGTAAGCATTTCATCTGTTATTGTAATATTTCTATCGCCGTATCCAGCCTGTACTTTACCGTTATTAACAATTTTTTTCGCATTCACTGTTATATCTTTACCGGCAAGCATTCTGTCACCATTTTTCAGATTTAATTCTGTAGCTTCAGCATCATAAATTATATTACCCTGAGATGCAACAATATCCTTTGACTGGGTATTTATTAAGTTTTTAAATGTGATGTCGCCGCTTTCATTTAAGACATTTAATGCCCCGGTGCCGTTAGTGATTATTCCGTTAAATATAATATTTGAATTAATTGCATTTGAAAGCAGTGGATTTGTCGAGTCATAGTAATTATTAATTGTAATTGAATCTTTTACTTTGCTGTTACCGTATTCTTTTACAAGGCTTACGTTATCATTAACCTTTTCCCCTGTATTGGCAAGGCTATCATAATTTTGACCATTTATAATAAGACCGGTATTGCCGTAATTAAGTGTAATATTATTGAAGATTAAATCATAATCAGAATAATTTTCAATAAAGACACTTGAGCCAAAAATCTTGAATTGTCCGCTTCCTGTAATGTTTTCTCTAAGAATACCGTTTAGTTCAATTTTTGACGGGTGTGCTGCGATTTCTTCAAATTGTATTGCAGATTTGTCTGTTGTTACGCTTGGCAGCGGATTTTGTGAAAGATAGTCATATTGATCCTGCAATGAAGATATTGTATCTCCTAAATCAGAAACATTTTTAGAAATACCTTCATTTATAGTTTTAAGATCCTGATATGAACTGTCTATGCTGTCGATTGTTGACTTAATCTGATCAACAATCGCTTGTTCTTCTGAATCAAATACCAGTTGTCCGTCATAAACAGATGTTTCAACATTACCGATAGTAGTTGTAGTTATTTTGGCATTTTCAGCATCAATTGCATTATTTAATGTTGTGAGCTGTTCCTCTGTTAAACCGGATTCATTTTGTAAATAATTTTGTATTTCTTCATCCGAGAGGTCGCCGTCAGATAATTTACCGTATATTTCATCAAATTTTTCTTGTGAAATTTGGTTGTCATCCTCACCTACAACAGCATTTTGTATGTTGTTTTTAGACTGCTGTGCAACTTCTGCAGAAGATATTGTATCTGAAGCGTTTATATCATCTAAGATTCCCTGAAGTTGTTCAAGCTGTTTTTCATATAATGCAAGCTGTTCTTCATTTGACGCTTCAGCCTTTTCTAATTCTTCTTTCTGGTTTTTAATATAATCAATCTGATTTTGGATTTCAGATTTTGCATCTTCTGTTAATTCTGCACCATCAATGGTTCCGCCTTCAACAATATGATAGTCTTTATCTTTTATAAAGCCTTCAAGTTTTGCCTCATCAATGTTTCCGTTTTCATCAATAAGCATATATTTGTTATAATTTTCGCCGGCAGTTACTTCTCCGTCTAATACCAGAGAGTTATGTATTGACTGGTTAATATTAGAACTGCTGCTTGTTTTTGTTATAGGTATACCAAATAATAAGCGGCTGACTTTTTTAGAGTTAATTTGTGATGTCAGGTTATTGTTTCCGTTAGAATAATTAACTATTACATCTTTTCCTGAAGATACTTTTGCTCCGGATTTTATGTTAAGTGAATTATTTGTCGTGTAATTCAGATGTCCGTCCGCATCCCCTGTTGCAACAGAGGCTTCAATGTATAAGTCTGCTTTTTGCACAAGTATATTGTTTGAGTTTTTCATAAAATCAATCTGAACAGCCTCTCCGCCTTTAATCTGTCCTTCCAGATTAATAGCATTATTAATAGTTACATCCAGATAAGATTTTGAAATAGGATCTCTTCCGCCAAAGTGATGGGCTTCTGTATCAGTTTCAGAGCTCAAATTGTTGGAGGAATCCTGTGATATATTTACGAAATTACCTGATAATAAGCTGTCTGTTCCAAGTATATCGAGTGAATTATTGTTATTCACAGTGAGATATGAAGTCGCTCTGTTTTTGTTTACAAAACCAGAGTGGTCTGTTTGTACAAACTGATGAAATTCACTGTTTGTATTTTGCTTAATATCAAGCTGGTTTTTAGCTTCTAATTTAGAATTATTAATTTTTATTTTATTATTTTGGGTTACTTCATTACTTATAGTTGCACCGGCGTCAGTTGAAAATCCTGATGCTCCGTCGTCATAACGTATAAGTCCTAAAGATCCGAAATCTACATCTGATTTTATATTTATGTTATTTGCATTAACTGAAGAATTATTAATTTCAATAGCTTGGTCATTTGTATTATATTTTATGTTGTTTTCTAGTGTTCCTCCGTTAATAGTTGTGAAGCCGGCTGATTTTGAAGTTTTTTCCATTGCAATTTTATTGCTGCTGTCAACATTTAGGCTTACGGTGCCATTATCTGAAGTTATATTTGCATTATTCAAATATATTTTATTTGAGGTATCTATATTGTTTTCTGCCTTACCTTTTGCAATAGCGGCAAGAGCTGCTGATTTTTCACTTAAGTAAGTTTCAGACTGGTTTATGGCAGTAGATAGTACATCAAAATTATTTTTTACTTCAGTGTTAGCTGTTATATTAACTAAAGATGAACCTTTGGTTTCTGTTAGTATGTCATATTTACCCAGTGTAACAAGTCCGCCGCTTTTTGTATTCATTGTCGAATAAGCGTTGCGGGATGCTGTTGAATCCACATCAACACTGCCGGCAGAAATATTTCCGCTGATATTTACTTCTGTATTTGAATTAATTTTTGCGTTAGATTCATTTTCAGATGCTTCTGCTATTGACAATTTTGCATCTACAATTTCATTATGGGCTGTAGATGTGTCATTCATATCAATATCAATTGCATTTGCAATTTCGCTGTTTCCTGCGAGATTGATTGATGATTTGCCGCCTACATTTGAATTTAAATTAAGCGTACTTACATTCACCGCACCTATTGTACTGCTTGTCGAACCGGTTGTTGCGGTTTTATTTAAATTAGACGCAAGTTTTAGATTATTTGCTTTAATATTTTTAGCATTAACATTTACTGTTGAATTTGCATTTACTGTAGCAGTTTGTGTTGTATCAGATACAGTGACAAATCCGGCTTGGGCTGCTTTAGAAAAAACGGTTGCTGTTACCGCTCCGGCTAAAGTGTTGTTATCCGCGTTAACTCCGGACAGAACCTGTATGTCACCGGCTTTGGAAATTGTCAAATCTGAACCATTTATAGACGCTTCAAAGCTAGCAGAAGTTTCTGATTTTTGTTCGTTAACACCGATACCTATAGCTGTTAATGAGCCAAGATACATTGTTGATGTTGTATTAATACCATTTGTTGCGGCTATTATGTTTAAATTATTATTTAATGCTATGTCGCCTGAAGCATTAATTATTGCATTTGTTATAGCATTTGATACTGCTGAATTTATAAGAACACCTACTGAAATTCCGCTTGCCTGGTAAGCCTGCATTTCAGATGCCAAATTACTTGAATTTTCTGCTTTTACATTCATATTATCAGCATCAATATCTACGTTGCCTGAAACTAAGGCTTCAGTTTTATTAGATGTTTTACTGCTTGATACTACTGCATTAACGCTGGCACCTGAGATGCCTGCACCGAATGCTTTGGTTGAAATATCATCTTTGGATGCAGCAATTACTTCAATATTTCCAGCTTTAACGGATGCTCCGTCAATTTTCGCTGTTGTTTTTGCATTATTCTTAAAGTATGCAACGTTTCCTCCCAGAGTTACTCCGCCTAAAGTTGCCTGGTCTGCATTAGTAGAAGCATTGATGGAGTTTTGAGCGTTTACGGATACTTTATTAGTTCCGGCATTTACTGTTCCGCCAATGGTTGCACTTGTATTGTAGTTCATATCTGTTACAAGTACATTAGCTGCAAGTGCACCGGCGCCTATTGCTGCTCCTGCATTTGTTTTATTAAATTCCAGTGAATTTGATGCGTTTACATCAACTGAACCGTTTGATGTTATATTGGCATTTACAGAAGCTGTTGTGCCGCCTTTTGATGAAGTGCCGGCAATTTCAACCGAGCTGGAATTATAATTTGCATTTACTTTGTTGCCGTCTTTACCTACGATCTCAAGGTTGTTAAGAACGGAATCATTACCCTGAATAGTTGAATTTGCTGTGTTCTGGGTTTCTGTTATTGAATTTGTACCATCTATAACAAGATAATCATTTGTGTCGCTGTCTTCAAATTTTGAACCGATT
>ENA-OPSJ01000929-OPSJ01000929.1-human-gut-metagenome-genome-assembly--contig:-NODE-929-length-24353-cov-2.641987_pt1 | contig 24353 bp, 25 predicted proteins | sample MGYA00241801_ERZ501893 | MGnify/ENA primary metagenome ERZ501893 (study PRJEB25962, sample SAMEA2042219) | human gut metagenome | biome: human gut; feature: human-associated habitat; material: faeces...
TGAGGTATTCTTTTTGGTCAATCCCTTTTACTCTTTAAAGTATACAGGAAGCTCCATAATATGACATTATATCACATTCTACTAAGACGTTCAGAAATGAGCGTCTATTTTTTTACCCATATGAAAGGAGAATCAAACATTATGAAAAAGATTATGAAACGATTGCTTACAGGTGTACTTACCCTTGCAACCGTATTTACCGCATTACCTGTCACACAGGTTCATGCTGCGGATTCCGTCTATACCACTACGGACGGTAAAGCAGGAACAATCGTCAAGGTTGACAATAGCGGTACAGAGATTAAGAGCTTTGAAGAAAGCATAATGACCGCTGACGGTCAGACTGCCTATTGTGTAGATATTAACACTAACTTTGAATCGGGATATAAAAACCGAGTTGACGCTAAAGACAGAATGAGCGACGACCAAATATCAGACGTGGCGTTGAATCTGGAATACGTCAAACAGTATGCAAAAACACACAGTCTTTCCAGCAAGCAAGTCTATCTGTTGGAACAATGCGTTGTCTGGCGTAGATTGAGCGTTCATTTAGGCTGGGGTTACAACAATGTACGAGCTGCCTATGACGAAGTATCAGAAAAAATCCAGTCAGAAGTCTATGAGAACGCAAAGGCTTTTGCTAAAGCAAATAAAGACCGTTATGATTGCGGCGGTTATATTTATGTTGGTGAGGGGCAGGATTTAGGACAGTTCTGGGCAGAGCTGGCTGTCGGTGACGGCAAGATTCAGAAATCGTCCAGTAATACAGCAGTTACAAATTCTAATGACTGCTATTCCTTATCTGGGGCGACTTATACTGTCTATTCTGATAAAGGCTGCACGAAGTCTGTTGCCACACTTACGACAGATGACAACGGAAATACGGACACTGTGGAGTTAAGAGCTTCTACATACTATATAAAAGAAACTGAAGCTCCAAAGGGATTCCAGTTAGATAAGAACGTCTACACCCTTACGGTCAAGGCTGGTGAAACCACTACATTGAAAGTCAGCGATACACCAAAAGTCACTGATACTTTGGTTGAGCTTTTCAAGATTGATATGGAAACGGGAAAATCAACCGCACAGGGTAACGCTTCTTTGGAGGGTGCAGAGTTCGTCTGGAAGTATTATGACGGATATTACACAAAAGATAATCTTCCAGCAGATGCAACACGCACTTGGACGACAAAGACAATCGCTGAAAAAGACGGTAATAACGAAGTCCACTACATCACACGTTTAGCTGACGCTTACAAAATATCGGGTGACAGTTTCTACACACAAAACGGTACTATCTGCCTGCCGCTTGGTACTATCACTGTGGAAGAAAAAGCTGCTCCAAACGGGTACTTGTTAGAGGGTGCATATATGCAGGCTAACGGAAGTTCGGAACAGATAAAAGGTGTCTATGTGGCACAGATTACAGAAGATGGTGAGCTTGCAGTATTAAGCGGCAGCAATCAGTATTCCGTATCAGACAAGGTGATTCGTGGCGGTGTGAAAATCCAGAAGCGTGACCTTGAAACGAAAGATACAAAACCACAAGGCGGTGCAACATTGAAAGATACTGCCTTTGAAATCATTTCCCTAAATGATAACCCTGTCTTGGTAGATGGCAAGCTATACAACAAAAATGAAGTTGTCAAGACAATCCATACAGGCATTGATGGTATCGCTGCGACTGCCGCAGACACACTTCCTTACGGTCACTATAAAATTTCGGAATCTAAAAGTCCGACAGGCTACTTGACTACTGGTGCGGCAGACCGTGAGTTTGACATTGTGAATGATGGTGAAATCATTGATTTAACAGACGAGGCACACTCTGTTTACAATCAGATTATTCGTGGTGATTTGGAGGGTGTGAAAATCGGTGATGGCACTCACAAGCGACTTGCGAATGTTCCGTTCAGGATCACCAGCAAGACGACTGGTGAAAGCCACATCATTGTGACGGACGCAAACGGTCAGTTCTCCACTTCCTCTGAATGGGTATCGCATAAACAGAATACCAACGCTGGTAAATCCAGTGAGGACGGTATCTGGTTCGGTACTTCCACACCAGACGACAGCAAAGGTGCATTGCTTTATGACACTTACACAATCGAAGAATTACGCTGTGATTCCAACAAAGGAAAGACACTGATTCCTGCCTTTGATGTGGTGGTTTCCAGAAATAAGACAGTCATTGACTTAGGCACTTTGACAGACGATTACGAGCCAGAAATCTCTATCCATACCACAGCTACCGACAAAGCAACAGGTGAAAAGATGATTGTTGCTGGTAAAGATGTGACTATCATTGATACAGTCACTTTAGATGGTTTGGAAAAAGGCACAAAATATCAGCTCATAGGCTGGGAAATGGTGAAGTCTGAAAATGCAGAGCTTCTTGTAAATGGTGAGCGTGTAGAAAACGACCTTGCTTTTACCGCTACTGATACAAAGATGGAAGTTCAGATTGAGTTTACATTTAATGCCAGCGAGCTTGCAGGAAAAGAACTTGTCACTTTTGAGGAATTATACGACGTAACAAATTCAGACGAACCTACAAAAGTGGCTGAACATAAGAAGATTGAGGACGACGGGCAGACGGTAACAATCACAGAGCGTATCATCACTATGCATACAACCGCTGCCGACAAAGCAACAGGGAAAAAGACAATCGAAGCTGGTAAAAATGTGACTATCGTTGATACCGTTACTTTAGATGGTCTTGAAAAAGGTGTGAAATATCAGCTTAAAGGTTGGGAAATGGTTAAAGCTGAAAATGCAGAGCTTATCGTAAACGGTGAACGTGTGGAAAATGACCTTACTTTTACCGCTACCGATATGAAGATGGAAGTTCAGATTGAATTTACGTTCAACGCCAGTGAGCTTGCAGGAAAAGAGCTTGTCACTTTTGAGGAATTATACGACGTGACAAATCCAGACGAGCCTATCAAGGTGGCTGAACATAAGAACATCAAGGATAAAGGGCAGACGGTAACAATCACAGAAAAATCAGAATCCCCTACCACACCAGATGAGCCTAGCACACCAACAAGAACAGGCACATCACCAAAGACGGGTGACAATACACCATTTGTCGCATTATTCACTATGATGGGGATTTCCGCTGCTGGTCTTATCTTTGCAGGATATAAGAGATTCCGCAGAGTAAAGAAGTCTAAATAATACAGGAGGTCACGGTACATGAAAACGCCCCGTTCACCGTGCTATCATAAGAAAGTCAGTCTGTGGCTGACAATAAATTGAACTTCTGCTTGATGAACAATTATCTTTCTGAATGGGCATTGTCAAGGGTGCTTTAGCACAAAGCAACGCCCTTGATGATTCACAGGCAGACAGATATTATCCAGACAGCAGAATGACACTATCAATCATAAAAAATATAGAAAGAAAAGAGGTAAATACATTTATGGAATTAAAACACGTTATCCCGAACATGGAAAAAACATTCGGACATTTGGAGTTTGCAGGTGAGAATAAGGTGGAACAGCGTAGGATCAACGGACGTATGACGGTCGTTTCCCGCAGCTTTAACCTTTATTCGGACGTACAGAGGGCAGATGATATTATCGTGGTGCTGCCTGCGTCTGCTGGTGAGAAAAATTTTGAATCGGAAGAAAAGATCAAACTTATCAATCCGAAAATCACCGCAGAGGGTTACAAAATCGGTACAAGAGGATTCACAAACTATATCCTGTCAGCAGACGACATGGTGAAAGCATAAGGAGGTAGAAAGATTATGAGATTAGCAAACGGAATCATTATTGATAAGGAAAAGACATTCGGAGTATTGAAGTTCTCGGCGTTGCGTCGTGAAGTACATATGCAGAATGAGGACGGTACGGTTTCTGAAGAAATCAAAGAACGTACCTACGACTTGAAATGTAAGGAACAGGGACGCATGATACAGGTAAGTATTCCTGCCACTGTTCCGTTAAAGGAGTTTGACTACAACGCAGAGGTGGAAATCATCAATCCTGTGGCTGATACGGTGGCAACTGCTACGTTTCAAGGGGCAGACGTTGACTGGTACATCAAGGCAGATGATATTGTTTTGAAGAGCAGACAGATTGGAAATAACCATGCTCCAGACAAACCAGAATCGAAAAGCAAATAGAACCCGATTGATTGTATAATATGGATTGAAGTGATATAATATGCTATATTTTATAAGGGGGATAAACGAAGTGGATAGTGCATTAGATAAAGTTGGATTATATGATTTTTTCGGGGTATTTTTATCTGGAATGTTGATGGTTGTTGTAAGTTTTTATCTTGATTTACCATTGATGAATTTAATAGAAAATACGGATAATGACATTATCAACGTTATCCTATTTATGTTAGAGAGTTATTTCTTGGGATTGATTTTACAAGAAGCTAGTTCAGCTATTGATAAAAAGTGTTTTAAATTCCGAGAAAAAGCAAGGTCTAATTTTCTAAATGATAATAATAAAATTATTGATAATGAATTAGAATTAAAATCTTTTAGAGAGCTTGCAAACAAAATATTAAGTATACAAGACAATAACCACGTTTATAGTAAAGATGAAAATGAGTATGTATATTATCAGTGCAAAACTTTTTTGGAAACCTGCGGAAAAAGTGATAAAGTCAATAGAATAAACTCACTGTATGCTATGAGTCGTAGTTTAATAGTGTCACTTTCTTTATGTCTAATTGCTTATTTTATATGTAATATAAAATCCCTCGGCGTTCAAAATTTTATAGTTATATTTATTATTGTTTTGTTGATTCTTATCTTTTACAGAAGAACCAAAAGATTTTCTACATATAAAGTACGTGTAATTTTACGTCACTATAAAATATTAAATGAGAAAAATACATAAATCATTTTACTATCAAGCGGTAAATCTACAAGATTTGCTGCTTTTTTCATGGAAAGGAGGATTTTATATGCCACAGTTTAATAAACGTGGAAATCGTATCAGAGCCAGCGACAAATCGCTGGTTTTTCGTTTCTCTGCTGATTCGCTGCTCCTGCTCTTCCTTGCTGTGGTTATACTGCTAAACCTAAAAACAATCCTAACAACGGACTGGAAATCAGTTAGCTTTCTAAAAGATGACAGCGTCCATTTGACAGTCACGCCATATATGATAGTGACAGTTATAGTATCGGCTCTAGTCTGTGTGATTGCTGCCCTTTTGTATCAGCGATTCCAGTATGACAGGGTGAAACAGCTCTTTCACCGTCAAAAGCTGGCAAAGATGATACTTGAAAATGGCTGGGATGAATCGGAAACCACACAGGACAGCGGATTTTTTAAGGATTTACCAGCAGGTACAAAGAAAGAAAAAATCACCTATTTTCCAAAACTGTATTACCGTATGGATAACGGACTATTGTATATCCGTACAGAAATCACACTGGGGAAATATCAAGACCAGCTCCTACACTTGGAAAAGAAACTGGAAACAGGCTTGTACTGTGAGCTGGTATCAAAAGAATTAAAGGACAGTTATGTGGAGTATGTGCTGCTCTATGACACTATCGCAAATAGAATCACTATCAACGAGGTACAAGCTGAAAATGGCAGCCTGCGTCTGATGAAGAATGTCTGGTGGGAGTATGACAAGCTCCCTCATATGCTGATTGCTGGCGGTACTGGTGGCGGTAAAACTTACTTTATCCTCACTATCATTGAAGCTCTGCTCCGTTGCAATGCGGTTATGTATGTGTTAGACCCGAAGAACGCCGACCTTGCGGATTTATCTGTTGTCATGCCAGAAGTCTACTACAAAAAGGAAGATATAACAGATTGTATTGACCGATTCTATGACGGTATGATGGCAAGAAGTGAAGCTATGAAACTCATGGGAAACTACAAAACAGGTGAAAACTATGCCTATCTCGGTCTTGCTCCGCATTTTCTCATTTTTGATGAATATGTGGCGTTTATGGAAATGTTGACGACAAAGGAAAACGCTGCTGTGTTGAATAAGCTCAAACAGATAGTCATGCTCGGGCGACAGGCAGGTTACTTTCTTATCCTTGCCTGTCAGCGTCCAGACGCAAAATATCTCGGTAACGGAATCCGTGACCAGTTCAACTTCCGTGTCGCACTGGGGCGTATGTCAGAGCTTGGCTATTCCATGATGTTTGGTGAGGTAGACAAGGATTTTTTCTTGAAGCAGATAAAAGGTCGTTGATATGTTGATACGGGAACGAGTGTCATATCAGAGTTTTACACTCCCCTTGTACCAAAAGGACACGATTTCCTAAAAGAGATAGGAAGATTGTCACAAAACAGGCAGGACGGACAGGCGGCGTGCGAAGCGAAAGCCGCAGGTACGGACTAGCCTGTGTTGGTGTGGCTTGCCACACCAACCATTCGCCCCCGTTATCTAACAGGGGGGCACAAATCAACTGGAAACAGTCAATTCAATATCAAAAAATCCTTAAAATATGAGGATTTTTCAAACATTCAAAGGAGTGTGACAAAATCGGAAAATGTCATATTCCTTTTTCGATTGGAGGGATTTTCACTGAATGATACCGACTGGATAAATGATTTTAAGGAAAAACGGACGCAGTACGGCGTTTCCCAGAATCAACTTGCGGTCATGGCTGGTGTCAGCCGAGAATATGTCAGCAGGCTTGAATCTGGAAAAGTAGCCTTGACGGAAGAAATCAAGGTGAAATTCACGAACGCTCTGGAGCGATTGAATCCAGACAATCCGCTGGAAATGGTCTTGGATTACGTCAGAATCCGATTCCCCACACAGGACGTAAAACACGTTGTTGAGGATATTCTCAAATTAAGGTTTGATGTGATGATACATGAGGATTTCGGGTTCTACTCCTATGCGGAACATTATGTCTTGGGTGATGTGTTCGTGCTGACTTCACCCGATAAGGAAAAAGGCACATTGCTGGAGTTGAAAGGAAAAGGTTGCCGACAAATGGAAAGCTACCTGTTAGCACAGCATAGGAGCTGGTATGACTTTCTCATGGACGCTCTGATAGAGGGAGGTGTGATGAAACGTCTTGACCTCGCCATCAACGATATGGCAGGAATCTTGGATATTCCAGAGCTAACAGAGAAATGCAACCATGAAGAATGTATTTCCGTATTCCGCAGTTTCAAGTCTTACCATTCTGGTGAACTTGTCAGAAGTCAGGAACAGGATAAATACGGTATGGGAAATACATTGTATATCGGTTCGCTCAAATCAGAAGTGTATTTCTGTATCTATGAAAAGAACTATGAACAGTATGTCAAATACGATATTCCTATTGAAGATACGAAAATCAAGAACCGTTTTGAGATAAGGCTAAAGAATGAGCGAGCCTATTATGCGGTGCGTGACCTGCTGACCTACCATGACGCAGAGCGTACCTCTTTTGATATTATCAACCGCTATATGCGATTCGCTGACAAGGAGGTGGAAAAACGACGCAGCGAATGGAAAACCAATGAGAAATGGGCGTACTTTATCGGTTCTGATCGTGGGCGTTTGAAACTCACGACCAAACCAGAACCGTACACGCTCATAAGGACGCTGAACTGGATAAGCAGACAGGTAGCTCCCACATGGAAAGTCTTACAGCAGATAGACAGTACCAACGGTACAAGCTATCTCAAAGATATTTTAGACCATGCGAAGCTCACCGAGCGTCATAAGAAGCTGATTGAACAGCAGACGACTTCCACAGAGGAAGTCATTACAGAAACGGAGGAATGACAACATGAAGCATATCTTATTTGATTTATTTTTAGTATCTCTTGGTGCAGGTATCGGAGTGATTACAATGTGTCTGGTACAGGCTGGCAGCCAGTTTGACAGGGATATGGAAACATGGAAAAGAGGTGAGAAATAATGAATTTCGGACAGAACTTATACAACTGGTTTTTATCTAACGCACAATCCCTTGTGCTTATGGCAATCGCTGTTATCGGGGTGTATCTCGGATTCAAGCGTGAGTTTTCCAAACTTATCGGATTCTTGGTAATTGCCTTAATCGCTGTTGGCTTGGTATTCAATGCCGCTGGCGTGAAAGACGTACTCTTACAGTTATTCAATAAGATTATCGGGGCGTAAGAAATGAAATTCTTCCGTTAATCAGAGTGTAATGATATAATTTATATAAATCAGTATTAACGGAAAGGATTACTTATGAAAAACATTTTAGTTGGAAACGGTGTCAATATTCAATATGATAATACGAACTATGCTGCCAAAAATATTGTATTAAGAATGTTGACAGATTTGGATAGTGAAGATTACCCTTGCGATTACATAGTTGATGACCCTATGTTATTAAAAAATTATATGGGTAAATTATTTTTAGCAGCTAGAGAGGCACTAGATGGGGAGTTTGATAAATATACTACTTGTACCGCTGAACGTGTTGGTTTAAAAGATTTTAAGGAAAGATACAATGACAAGAAAAAGTCTTTGAGAATTGCGGATATTGGATTTGAGGATTACTATTTAATACATGATTTGCTTTGCCATAAAACAAGAACTTATAATCCAGAACAATTTACAATCCGTGAATCACTTAAAATGGCTTATTTTCATTCCATATATAATCATGGCAATTTGAATTTACTATATCAAAAATATGATAATGGATTAGCTGTTTTCCTTAAATCTTTTGACAATATCTTTACTACCAACTACGATAGCAATTTAGAATCAGTAACAGGTAAAAAGATATATCATATTCATGGTCAGTTTGACAGGCTAAGTGAAACATATAATCCTGATTCGTTCAGAAATCACTTGAATGATAACCCATTAGAGGGAATACCTAATGAATCAGAGTATCAATACTTACACTCTACCGCTCTATCAACATATTGTGGAGATTATAAAAGGTTTCAGATTAAGCAACACATATTAGCAAATGAAGCCGTCGAGAAAATGGCAAATGGATATCAAACAATCAAATCTGTAAAAAAGGATGTTGACAGTTGGGAGCATTTAAATAACCAACTAATAGTTAATTTAGGACAAGCAATCAAATTAAAGGTTGCCAATCCAGATTTACATTTTCAAGAAGATTATTCCATAAAAGAATTTCAAGAAATAACTGGTGAACTTACAGTATTTGGATTGTCACCATATAACGATTATCATTTATTTGAAATAATCAATAATGCAGCATTAGAAAAATGTATATTCTATTATTACAATGATTCGGAGTGTGAGCGAATAAAACTTCTTTTACCTCAAATGAATGCAGAAAAAAGATTGGTATTTCAAAGTGCAAAAAAATTTTGGGAGGGATTATAATGCCACATATAAAATATGCTCGAATTAAGAAAAATAAATTATTACAAGCTATGCGTGCCTATACCCTTTTATCTCATAGCCTACAAGATTGGACTGTGATTATAAAGCAATATAATTCTTTATCATTGAATCAAAGAAATGCTATTGTCCAAGAAGAAAAGTTAAGAGAAAAGCTCCTAAAAGAAAAACTTACTAGTTCAGATGATGATATGTATTTGACTTGTTCTATGGTTAATCTGAATATTGTAGCGTCTAAATTTGATATTGACCCAGCTACTGTATGTTTGTGTATTGCTCCATTGTGTAAATTAAATGAAAATATTATTATAGTATAACAGCAGAAAGCAGTAAATCATATAAAGGTTTGCTGCTTTTTTCATGCAAAATTTTAAGATTGGAGGACAACATGAAAACAGATATTTTTGAGGATATGAAAGACTGTATCGGCTGCCATGTTTCTGACCTGCCCTACCGTAAACGTGAGGTATGGGAGGAAATCAAACGACAACTACCGCTAACATACCCGAAAGAACAATTAGAAAAATTCTCTCATTATGTATTCGGCGTAGATTATGCTGTTATAATGGGAATACTGGAAATGAAGAAAGGAAGTGACAAGCCATGTACGAAATGCGAATCTACCTTTTAAACAATACAAAACCTTACCGTGACGGTGATAAAGAATACGCTGGGGAATGGTTTAACTGCCCTGTGGATTTTGAAGAAGTCAAAGAAAAGTTAGGCGTTGAAAATGAAGAACAGATTGAGATTGCAGATTATGAGCTGCCCTTTGATGTACACAGCGATATGCCGCTTTGGGAAATCAATGCCAACTGCTACATGGTTCTTGAATTGGAGGGTACGCCTATCGGCAATAAAATGAAAGCCATTCAGCAGAAATGGTTTGACAGTTTCGAGGACTTTATCGACCACAAGGACGAGATACGTTACTATGATGTGAGTGATGGTGCAGCACTGGCAGAATACCTTATCTGTGAGGAAAATATTTTCGGTGAGATTCCCCACGAATTACAGAAGCATATCGACTACCATTCCTACGGAAACGAGCTGGAAATGGACGACAGATACCTTTTTACAACGAGTGGCGTTTTCCGTTATCAGTAAAGGGGTGATGTGGTATAGAAGAAATGCGAATCTATATCGCCAATCTTGGAAAATACAATGAGGGTGAGCTTGTGGGTGCGTGGTTCACACCGCCTGTCGATTATGACGAAATGGCAGAACGTATCGGCTTGAATGAGCGATACGAAGAATACGCTATCCATGATTACGAGCTGCCCTTTGAGATTGACGAATACACACCAATAGAGGAAGTCAACCGCCATTGTGAAATGGTGGAGGACTTACCAGAGGATATACAGGACGAACTTTCAGAGCTGCTCTGCTATTACAGCAGTTTGGAAGAATTGTGCGAACACGCAGACGATATTATCCATTATCCCGATTGTGACGATATGACAGACGTTGCCTATTACTTCATAGATGAATGTCAAAGTCTGGGTGAGATACCAGACAGGATAAGAAACTACATAGATTATGAAGCTTACGGGCGTGACCTTGATTTAGAGGGACATTTTGTCGTCACCAATCATGGCGTGTTTGAATGTCCATATTAACAAATATAACTGAATATTTTATCATCAGCCAGTGAAATGACACTGGTGTTTTTTATGCAGCAGCCTTGAAATATAGGCTGCTGTTTCCATTTTAGAAAAGAAAGGAGCTGTAAAAATTGAAGAAAATCAAAAGCTATACAAGCATATGGAGCGTGGAGAAAGTCATTTATGCAATCAACGACTTTCAGCTCCCGTTCCCTCTCACGTTTAGTCAGATGGCTTGGTTTGTGGTGTCGCTGTTCGTGGTGATTCTCTTTGGGGAGCTGCCGCCCTTTAACATGATTGACGGGGCGTTCCTCAAATACTTTGGAATCCCTGTGGCGTTTACTTGGTTCGTATCGCAAAAGACCTTTGACGGAAAGAAGCCTTTCGGATTCTTGAAATCGGCTGTCACCTTTGCTCTGCGTCCAAAAGTGACCTATGCAGGAAAAGCCATCAAGCTGAAACATGAGAAATTCAATCCCGTTATTACAGCAGTTAGGAGTGTGATGTATGTTCCCGATTAAATATATAGAAAACAATCTGGTGTTCAACCATGACGGTGAGTGCTTTGCCTACTATGAGCTGACACCTTACAATTATTCGTTCCTGTCACCAGAGGAAAAACATATGGTGCATGACAACTTCCGTCAGCTTATCGCACAGAACCGTGACGGAAAAATCCATGCCTTACAGATTGCCACAGAGGACAGTCTGCGTGCCATGCAGGAGCGTTCCAAAAAAGGAATCACAGGCAGATTAAAAGAAATTGCCTGTAAAAAGGTAGATGAACAGACCGAAGCGTTGATTGAGATGATTGGGGAAAATCAGATTGACTACCGCTTTTTTCTTGGATTCAAGCTGTTAGTCAATGAGGAAGAAATCAGTCTAAAGAGCATGAAGAAATCAGCAGCCATGACCTTTACTGATTTTATCTATGAGGTCAATCACAAGCTCATGGGTGACTTTGTTTCCATGAGTAATGATGAAATCAACCGTTTTATGAAGATGGAAAAACTCTTGGAAAGTAAAATCTCACGCCGCTTTCAGTTCCGCAGGCTCAATAAGAACGACTTCGGGTATCTCTTGGAACATATCTACGGAAATACGGGCGTTGCGTACAGTGATTACCGTTACGATTTACCCGTCAAGAAGCTAAAGCGTGAAACGCTGGTGAAGCGATATGACCTTATCCGTCCGACACGCTGCATGATAGAAGAAAACCAGCGATACCTAAAGATAGAGCGTGAAGATCAGACAACGTATGTTGCCTACTTCACGATTAACAATATCGTGGGGGAGCTGGACTTTCCCTCTTCGGAAATCTTCTACTATCAACAGCAGCAATTCACATTTCCTGTTTCCACTTCTATGAATGTGGAAATCGTCACCAACAAAAAAGCTCTGACTACGGTAAGGAATAAAAAAAAAGAATTGAAAGACTTGGATAACCACGCTTGGGAATCCAACAACGAAACGGGAAACAATGTCATTGAAGCTCTGGATTCGGTGAATGAGCTGGAAATGAATCTCGACCAGTCAAAGGAATCCATGTATAAGCTGTCTTACGTTATCCGTGTGGCAGCTGATTCATTGGACGAATTGAAGCGACGCTGTGATGAAGTCAAGGATTTTTATGACGACTTGAATGTCAAACTGGTTCGTCCGTTTGGTGATATGTTAGGACTTCACGGTGAATTTATTCCAGCAAGCAAGCGTTACATCAATGACTATATCCAGTATGTCACTTCTGACTTTCTCGCTGGTCTTGGGTTCGGTGCGACACAGCAGCTTGGGGAAACGGACGGTATCTATATCGGCTATAACCTTGACACAGGAAAAAATGTATATCTGAAACCCAGCCTTGCGGCACAGGGCGTTAAGGGTTCGGTGACTAATGCGTTGGCTGCCGCCTTTCTTGGTTCGCTCGGTGGCGGCAAGTCATTCTGTAACAACCTTATCATCTATTATGCGGTACTGTTTGGAGGAAAAGCGGTCATTGTAGACCCGAAATCAGAGCGTGGCAACTGGCAGGAAACACTACCCGATATTGCACATGAAATCAAAATCGTGAATCTCACCAGTGAGGACAGGAACAAAGGACTTCTTGACCCGTATGTGATTATGAAGCGTACAAAGGACGCTGAAAGTCTGGCTATCGACATACTCACTTTTTTAACTGGTATCAGCAGTCGTGATGGTGAGAAGTTTCCTATCCTGCGTCGTGCAATCCGTTCTGTCACCCAGAGTAAGCAGCGTGGACTACTCCGTGTCATTGATGAATTAAGGAAAGACGGTTCATCAGTGGCAGAAAATATCGCAGACCATATCGAAAGCATGACGGACTATGACTTTGCACATCTACTGTTCTCGGACGGTGATGTGAAGCAATCCATCAGTTTAGACCGACAGCTTAATATCATACAGGTAGCAGACCTTGTACTGCCAGACAAGGACACAAAGTTTGAAGAATACACCACTATGGAATTATTGTCGGTGGCAATGCTTATCGTTATCAGTACCTTTGCCTTAGACTTTATCCATTCGGACAGAAGTATTTTCAAGATGGTGGATTTGGACGAAGCGTGGACGTTCTTACAGGTGGCACAGGGAAAAGCACTCTCAAATAAATTGATTCGTGCTGGTCGTTCCATGAACGCTGCTGTTTACTTTGTCACACAAAACTCTGGTGATGTGGACGACGAGAAAATGAAGAACAATATCGGTCTGAAATTTGCCTTTAGAAGCACAGATATAAAGGAAATCAAGAATACCCTTGAATTTTTCGGTGTGGATAAAGAGGACGAGGGCAACCAGAAACGACTTAGGGATTTGGAAAACGGGCAATGCCTGTTTCAAGATTTATACGGGCGTGTGGGCGTTATCCAGATTCACCCTGTATTTTCAGACTTATTCCATGCCTTTGATACCAGACCGCCAGTGCAGACGGAAGAATCGAGGTGAAGCCTATGGATAAGAAAAAGATAGTCCGCTATCTGCTTATCACGCTTTCGGTGATTTTGGGTGTGCTGGTATTCCTGTCAATCACGGGTACGGTAGCTCATGCGGCTGGTCTGGTAGATAATACGGTAAGCGACGCTAACGCCTATTCAAAATATCCATTGGGAAACTACCAGTTGGACTTCTATGTGGATTCAAGCTGGGATTGGCTGCCGTGGAACTGGCTGGACGGTATCGGCAAAAGTATTCAGTACGGACTATATGCTATCACAAACTTTGTCTGGACGGTGAGCTTATACATTTCCAATGCGACGGGATATGTGGTACAGGAAGCCTACAAGCTGGACTTTATCTCGGATACCGCAAGTTCTATCGGAAAAAACATTCAGACGCTTGCTGGTGTCACTTCCAGCGGCTTTTCCAGTGAGGGATTTTATGTAGGATTCCTGCTTATCCTTATTCTGGTAATGGGTATCTATGTTGCCTACACAGGGCTTATCAAAAGGGAAACCACAAAGGCGGTTCATGCAGTTGTCAATTTCCTTATAGTCTTTATCCTGTCAGCGTCCTTTATTGCCTACGCTCCAAACTATATCAGCAAAATCAATGACTTTTCTGCTGATATAAGCAGTTCGGCATTATCGCTTGGTACAAAGATTGTGCTGCCCGATTCCAGCAGCAAGGGAAAAGACAGCGTGGATTTGATAAGGGACAGCCTGTTTTCCATACAGGTGAAACAACCGTGGCTACTCTTACAGTACGAGGAATCTGATATAGAAACACTGGGTTCTGACCGTGTAGAAAGCCTGTTATCGGCAAGTCCAGATACGGACGACAGAGAGGACGTTATGATTGAGGAAATCGAGGATAAAGACAATGACAATTTAAGTGTTACAAAGACAATGACACGTTTAGGTATGGTGGTGTTTTTGTTTATCTTTAATATCGGTATATCGGCTTTCGTGTTCCTGCTTACAGGCTTGATGATTTTCTCACAGGTGCTATTTATCATTTACGCCATGTTTTTACCGATTAGTTTTATCTTATCCATGATACCGACTTATGAGGGTATAGCAAAAAAGGCACTTATGAAGCTGTTCAATACCATTATGATGAGGGCAGGAATCACGCTGATTATCACGACAGCTTTCAGCATATCCACTATGTTCTACTCGATTTCTTCTGGCTATCCGTTCTTTATGATTGCCTTTTTACAGATAGTCACTTTTGCAGGAATCTATTTTAAATTAGGTGATTTGATGGCAATGTTCAGTCTGCAATCTTCCGATACACAGCAGGTCAGCAGACGAATCATGCGACGACCTTATATGTTCCTTAACCGCAGGGCAAGACGCTTGGAGCGTAAAATCGGAAGAACAGTTGCGGCTGGTGCTGCTGGCGGTGTCGCTGGTACTGCGGCTGCTTCTGCGTCTACAAAAAAGACGGATAATACAAAAACAGCAGGCAGCGGTCATACCAGACCGAATAATACGCCATCTTCCCATAGTGGAGGTAATGGAAAGCCGCCTGCTCTGCCCGATAAGCAGAACAGCGATTCTTCACAGACAGTACATAGCAGCTCTGCAAACCAGACGCAGGAAACGAGTGCAACTTCTAAGCGTGGTATCGTGGATAAAAAAGCGGTATCGAAACAGCAGCCATCAGAGAAACAGAATAAACAAAGACCGCTGGTTGATAAGAAATCTGTGGAACAGGATAGGGAGCGACAGGACAATGGAGCAGCGACAAAAGCTGGTACAGCGAAAGGAACTGCCCCATTGCATGAGCGACCAGTGACAACGCCTGTATCTGCAAAAGCAGCTCCACAAGCGACAGCTTCTAAAGGAGAACAGCACAACAAAGAGCGACCTGTAACCGTTACAAGGGAACAATCGTCCGTGAAATCAAAAGAACCTGTGACAAAACAGCAGGATAATGTAAGGACACAGGTTGTCAGAGAATCTTCTTCAACTGTCAAACAGGCTTCACCAGCAGCTATCCGACATTCGGGAACTGCAACCGATACGACAAGTCAGACTGTACAGCGTCAGAAACAGACAAAGACCGTAAATAAAAAGACTACAAATAAAACGTCCAGCAGGAAAGGCGGCAAGAAATGAAGCTAAGACACTTCGCTGTGTTCGGTGGGATTTTCACAGTGATTATCTGTCTGCTTTTGTTTCTGTTTATCGTGACCGCAGATGATGAAGAAAGCAGCACTTCCCACTATGATTTTTCTGGACTGAATCTGTCAGAGGAAGTGCTGAAACATCAGCCGACGGTAGAAAAATATGCGAAAGAATACGGGGTTGAGGATTATGTGAATTATCTGCTTGCCATCATGCAGGTGGAATCTGGCGGCACAGGTACGACAGACGTTATGCAAGCCAGTGAATCACTTGGTCTGCCGCTTAATTCCCTTTCCATAGAGGAATCCATCAAACAGGGGTGTAAATACTTTTCGGAGCTTTTAAAATCCGCAGAAGCAAAAGGCTGTGACATCAATACAGTGGTACAAGCCTATAACTATGGCGGTGGCTTTATTGATTATGTAGCGAATCACGGAAAGAAATACACCTTTGAGCTGGCTGTCAATTTTGCAAAGGATAAATCGGGCGGTGTGAAAGTCACCTATAAAAATGAGATTTCCATTAAGGAAAATGGTGGCTGGCGTTACAAGTACGGAAATATGTTCTATGTGCGTCTGGTAAATCAGTATTTAGCTGTTCCAAACTTTAGTGACGCTACGGTGCAGGCAATCTTCAATGAAGCCTTAAAGTATCAAGGCTGGAAGTACGTCTATGGCGGCAGCAATCCAAACACCAGCTTTGATTGTTCTGGTCTTACGTCTTGGTGTTACGAAAAGGCTGGTATCAGCTTACCTCGTACCGCACAGGCACAGTATGACGCTACACAGCACATACCATTATCACAGGCAAAGGCTGGTGATTTGGTATTCTTCCACTCGACCTATAATGCTGGAACGTATGTTACTCATGTGGGAATCTATGCAGGAAACAACAGAATGTATCACGCTGGCGACCCTATCGGATATGCAGATTTAACAAGCTCGTACTGGCAGCAACACTTGATTGGTGCTGGACGGGTAAAAACGAAATAGAAAGGAAATGGTACTATGATATTTAAGAAAAAGGACAAGGAATCGAAACCGAAAAAAGAAAAACGAGTGCCTGTAATGAAAGTCGGCACGCATAAGAAAACCGTAATTGCCCTATGGCTGGTGCTGATTGCAAGTGTCAGCTTTGGGGTGTATAAGAATTTCACCGCTATTGATATGCACACGGTACATGAGAAAGAAGTCATTGAACAGCGTATCGTTGATACCAACAAGATAGAAAACTTTGTAAAAGCCTTTGCGAAGTCCTACTATTCTTGGAGCAACATGCAGGAATCCATTGACGCACGAACCGCAGCCATCAATAACTATCTGACAAAGAACTTGCAGGATTTGAACGTCGATACCGTCCGTGCGGATATACCTACAAGCTCTACGGTCACAGATGTAAAGATATGGGATATAGAACAGGCTGGAACGGACGACTTTACCGTTGTCTACTCGGTAGAGCAGACGGTAACGGAGGGTGAAACATCAATCGGTTATACTTCCGCTTATATGGTGATGGTTCATGTAGATAGTGACGGAAACATGGTTATCACACAGAATCCGACCATCAGCAGCACACCGACAAAATCCAGCTATGAACCAAAAGCAAAGGAATCTGACGGAACGGTGGACGCTACCACAACAGAGGAAGTGACAGAGTTCTTGGAAACTTTCTTCAAGCTCTATCCAACAGCTACAGAAAAGGAGCTTGCCTACTATGTGTCTGGCAATGTACTTGAACCTGTAAACTGTGATTATGTGTTCTCGGAACTGGTAAATCCTATCTTCATCAAAGATGGGGAACAGGTCAAAGTGTCGGTATCGGTGAAATATCTCGACCAGAGGACAAAGGCAACACAGATTTCACAGTTTGAATTGACACTGGAAAAAGATAATAACTGGAAGATTGTAAAATAGTGAAAATGGGGAATAGTCACCAATGACCATTCGAGTTTAAAATATTTGAGCCTTTGTTTGATTATGCAGGTAATTCATCTCATAATCAAAAACTATAATAAATTTCTATACATGTTACAAGGTTACATTTCATACTTTGTCTGATCTGTAACCTTGTATGATTATTATATAGTAATGTTATAAGTCAAATCGCTCTTTCATAGACGCAATCCATGTTTCGATTGCCTGTGTGAGAATATATTGTTGTTCCAAAACTGCTATACCTGTTTCTGGAATTTCGGGAACATCTTTTTTGAGATTCATATTTTCCTCAAGATATGATTTTAGCGTTTGGACATTACTTTCAATATTAGCAAGACACAATTTTTGAGTATCTTTGGATAAACTGTCAATATTGACAATTACCGCATTGAAATCCAAAAAAATGTTAATCGGCTTACAGGAAATTTCCATCATCAACTTTTCGAACTGATGGTGTCCAGAATCAGTCAATGTATAGACTGCCTTTTCTGGCATTTTTCCCTCTTTGATGGTTGTGCTGGTAATATATCCTTTTTCTTCTAGCTGTATTACTTTTTTGTATATTGAAGGTGTGCTGATTTTTACCCATTTAGAGATATTACGGTATTCAACCAGTTTTTGAATATCGTATGCACTTAATGGTTCTTTTTTCAGAATACCTAAAACAATTAAATCAATCGTTGCCATGAAATAGTCCTCCGTTTCTTCTTGACAACTACTATAAATTATAGTAGTATGAATATCGCAGCTGCGATTACTATAAATTATAGTATTATATTTTACACTTCATGTCAAGAGAAAGGAGATTTTAACATGAGCAGTAAAAACAATAAGATAGAGCTTTTAGGTAATGCTCCAATCCCCAAAGCTCTTATAGCAATGGGAATCCCTACCATGCTTGGTATGATGGTAAATGCCATCTACAACTTGGTAGACGCATATTTTGTTGGGGGATTGGGTACAAGTCAGATGGGAGCAATTTCTGTGGTATATCCTCTCGGTCAGGTTGTTGTCGGTCTTGGGTTATTATTCGGAAATGGTGCTGCGTCTTATCTTTCCAGATTATTAGGAAATGGGGATAAGGAAAAAGCAGACAAAGTCGCAAGTACCGCTTTATACAGCAGTATTACAGTAGGTGCGATTATGATTATCCTTTCCATGATTTTTCTTCAACCCATTTTAAAACTTTTGGGAGCAACAGAAAGTATCATGCCTTATGCTGTTACTTATGCCAGCATTTACATTGTTTCGTGCATATTTAATGTATTCAATGTCACAATGAATAATATTGTAACAAGTGAGGGTGCTGCAAAAACAACGATGCTTGCATTGATGGCAGGTGCAATACTGAACATTGGTTTAGACCCAGTTTTCATTTATGTATTAGATATGGGGGTTGCTGGTGCAGCAATCGCAACCGCAATTTCACAGATTGTTTCTACTCTAGTCTACTTAACATTTGTTCTTAGAAAAAAGAGTATTTATCATTTTAAGATTAAGAATTGTACATTTACAAAAGAGATTATGTCAGAAATATTTAAGATTGGTATACCTACGTTGGTATTTCAGATATTAACAAGTCTTTCTATCTCACTTGTCAATACACAGGCAAGACCATACGGGGATTCAGTTATTGCTGGTATGGGTGCTGTGACAAGAGTTGTTTCTATGGGAAGTTTGATGATATTTGGATTCATTAAAGGTTTCCAACCGATTGCTGGATATAGCTATGGTGCAAAAAAGTTTGACCGATTACATGAGGCAATCAAAACATCAATTATATGGTCTACTATATTTTGTGTGATTTACGGATTGGTATTGACGATATTTTCAAAGGGAATCATATCACAATTTACAAAGGATGATTTAGAAATGATTCGTGTAGGAACACAGTCATTACGAATAAACGGTATTTCATTCATGTTGTTTGGATTTTATACCGTATATTCCTCATTATTCCTTGCACTTGGAAAAGGATTGGCAGGATTTATTCTAGGAGCTTGCCGACAAGGTATCTGTTTTGTACCAGTTATCTTGATACTTCCTGCATTTTGGGGTATAAACGGTATTCTCTATGTACAACCGATTGCAGACTTACTTTCTGCAATTATCACAATATTTATGGCATTACACTTACACAAAGAATTAACATTAACAAAACAAAAATTTCTATCTGAAAAAACGGAATAAAATAAGGAGGTAATTATGATAAGTCAGCAATGGGTACTGTGTCCTGTTTGTGGAAATAAAACACGAACAAAGATAAGAAAAGATACAAAATTGATAAACTTTCCGTTATATTGTCCTAAATGCAGGAAAGAAAGTCTAATCAATGTAAAGAATCAAATAGTTACCATTGTAAAAGAGCCAGACGCTAAGACGCAGAGCCGATAATACCGAGAATGAATGAGATTTCTTGGATTATCGGCTTATTTTATTTAAAAGCTAAAAAGTGGAGGATTACTCGTCCTCCACTTCCTTAGATTTGATAATTCCATCAGCAACACTTTCCATTATAATTAAATCTTTATCGGAAAGGCTGTCAAGTTGTTTTTCCAACTGTCGTCTTCTGGTGCTTTTATCCAGATCAGACGCAGGCAGGAAAAATTCATCAACGGAAACATTAAGTAATGATACAAGGTCATAGAACACCTGTAAACTTGGGTGCTGCCCTTTGTTTTCGATATTTGTTAAATAGCGTGGGTCAATCTCAATCATTGCTCCCACTTGCTCACGAGTTAATTTTTGCTTTTTACGAGCTTCTTTGATTGCAAGACCAAAAGCTCTAAAATCATATTTATCTTCTTTTTTACGCATATGTAATCACCTCACTATATTTTACTGTTCCTGTTGATTTTCTAACAGGTACAGAAAAACGTATAGTATGGTTTGTAAGTTCCTATTATGCGTATAAAACCAAAAAGGTACTGCCTAGCGGTAAATAAAAAAAACCGTTATTAACAGTAGCATTTTTGCGTGTCAAAAAATATCTTTACTTCAATGGCGGTTTAAAAGCCGCCTTTTTCTTTTTCCATCAAAAAACAGCATATAGGTTTTGGTTTAGCGGCTCTGGGAGGTAGCCGCATTGAAAGACCTATATAATCGACAATCTTCGACATATCCGTTATTGTCAAAAAAATCCTAACTTTCACAGCGGTACAAAGCACCCTTGAATGTGGTTTTTCACATTACATCGCAGGAACAATCGTAAAAGCACAAGAACAGCATTTCTTTTATGCTCTTGTGCTTTTTTGCTGTTTAAAAAATTTTTTCAAATTCTTTTCTGAAAACGCAACAAATAGCTGCTGCGTGGGTAGCTACTGTGCGGAAAGGGGGATAGAGGGAAAACAATCCTCATTCACTCTCACGCAGAAAGGAGGTGAAAAACTATGAAGTCATCTTCTTTCGAGCAGGCTATTCAAGCACAGTTTGATTGCCTTACAAAGAAAGTCATTAAAAGAGCAGCAATGAAGTATAACCGTGATATTTCAAGACGCTTGAAGCATGAAGTTCCATTTTCGGAAATATCAGAGTCGGAATTGAATAAGGCAGGCGTTTATGACAAGTATTCCAGCGATTATACAGCGTTCAATGTTCTTGGCATGGAAGTACAAATATCTGACGACCAGTTGAGCAAAGCACTCAAATGTTTACCAGAGAGAAAACGAAATATTATTTTGTTGTCATATTTTATGGATATGTCTGACGCAGAAATTGGAGAGCTTATGAACGTGGTTCGTTCCACCGTTTACCGTCACAGGACAAGCACTCTGGAAGAAATACGAAAAATGATGGAGGAGGAATAAAAGTGGATAATAGCACAAAACACATACCGTTTGCTGTGATTGTGGCGGCTACTAATGGTGATGAAGCTGTAATACAGGAAATCTTGGATTTTTATGACAGTTACATATCAAAGTTGAGCTTACGCAAATTGTATGACGAATACGGAAACGTCTACATGGTGGTGGATTCTGAATTGAAAGGCAGAATACAGGCTGCGGTAATGGATATGATTACAAACTTTGAGATTATCGTAATGTAACTATTCCGACAGGCGGAGCTTTTCTCCCTTTCCCTCTGCTCCGCTTGTCAATCTATGAAAGTCTATTATTTCAGATAATGGATTTTCAAAGACTGACAAATACAGTCGGGTGTTCTTTGACAACTGAATAAAGCAATCAGATACGTTTGATATGCAGCTAGCCAGCGGATATTGCACGCCATGACCTTTCAAAACAAAGTGAGCGATTCATGCAATGATCTGTGAGCGACTTTTGGAATGGTCGTTTAGCCATAACCTGTATATCTGAATAATGATACACCCGTATGACACGGTTCACCCATCAGAATGGGAAAGGTGAAAGTCCTGTGGAGCTTGCCAAAGCCATCTGATTGTTTATATAACACCTTAAATCAACATTTTGCAAGAAACAATTATCTTAATAGAGCTTTTTTGCCTATAATTTGATATAATGATAGACAGATATTGAGGTTTCCTTATCTAGTCTATAGAAAGGAGGACTATGATTACTGTAACAAAAAAAGATTTAATAGAACTAGATTATGGAACTTCTTTTGCAGCAGATATCATAAGAGAATCAAAAAAACTTATGATTGCTAAAGGGCATACTTACTATCAGTCAAGAAAATTAGACAGAGTACCCAAAGAAGCTGTTGAAGAATTATTAGGAATAACATTATCAGAAAAACAAGATTGATTGTACTTCTTGCATATTATGTAAGGAGTGAAATCATGGCAAAAGACCCTATTAAGAAAGCAAATAACGGAACATATTATTTTAGAGCCAATCTAGGCTACAATCCTATTACTGGAAAACAGATACAGAAATACCGTAGTGGATTTAAAACAAAAAAAGAAGCAAGGGAAGAATACTCAAAACTGGTGTTATCTTCTACCGAAGAACTGACCGAGAAAAAGAAAAAGATTTCTTTTCAACAGTTTATCGAAGAAATTTATCTTCCTTGGTATAAAACACAGGTAAAGGAAAGCACTTATATCAATCGCTGCTCTACCATCAAGAAGCATTTTTCGTATTTTTATAAAATGGCGACTGATGAAATAGAGCCTATCAATGTTCAGAACTGGCAGCTAAAACTTGCAAAAGAATTTAGTCCAAATTATATCCGCATCGTACAGGGTATGCTTTCTATCGCATTTGACAGGGCGATTGTTCTTGGAATTGCGAAAAAAAATCCCTCACGAATGATTGGAAATATCAAAAGCAAGAAAACTAAAGTAGACTTCTGGACGCTGGAAGAATTTCAGAAAGTAATTTCCTTACTGTACAAGGGTGACTACTACGAGCATTACCTGTTTATGTCATTCTGGCTACTGTTTATGACGGGTATGCGTATCGGTGAAGCGGCTGCCTTGCACTGGTCGGACATTGATTTTGAAACTGGTCTGTTAAGCATAACAAAAACCTTGTACTACAAAACCATGACGGACTATAAATTCGTTGAACCAAAGACACAAGCCAGTATTCGCACAATTTATATTGACGCTGACACGCTCAATGAGTTAAAGGCTTGGAAAAAGGTTCAGCAGCAGGTTCTTCCTAACTGTGAATTGGTTTTGAGCTATAACGGTACACCTACCAGCAAGACCACACTTCCCAGAGCGTTAGAAAAGCTGGCTGGACTGGCTGGCGTTCACCGTATCAAGATTCATGCGTTAAGACATTCTCACGCTTCGCTGCTTATCAGCATGGGTGAGAATCCTTTGCTTATCAAAGAACGTCTAGGGCATGAAAAAATTCAGACGACATTAGGAACTTACGGACATTTATATCCGAACAGTAACTTTGAAGTTGCAAACAAATTGACTGGTATTCTGCAATATACCCCAGCTTCACAAAGCGTTGCAAATTACACAAGCAATCAACATACTGCTGTCTATCACAGAGAGGTTGTTGAAAAATAATGCAATCGTAATGCAATTTCAAAAGGAAAAGCTGTAAAACCCTTGTAAACAAAGGCTTTACAGCTTAGCTCCAACTATTCAAACTCAATCGTTCCCGGTGGCTTACTCGTCAGATCATAGAATACTCTGTTTACTCCACGCACTTCATTGATAATTCTGCTCATCACCTTATTCAGAACTTCATACGGGATCTCTGCCGCCTCTGCAGTCATGAAATCAACTGTATTCACTGCTCTCAGTGCAACGGCATAATCATAAGTTCTCTCATCACCCATAACACCAACACTTCTCATGTTCGTCAGTGCTGCGAAGTACTGACCGATCGTGCGGTCAAGTCCTGCATTGGCAATCTCCTCACGGTAGATAGCATCTGCATCCTGAACGATACGAACCTTCTCTTCGGTAACTTCACCGATGATACGGATACCAAGTCCCGGTCCCGGAAACGGCTGACGGAATACCAGTCTCTCCGGAATTCCAAGCTCCA
>ENA-OPSJ01000945-OPSJ01000945.1-human-gut-metagenome-genome-assembly--contig:-NODE-945-length-23871-cov-3.760749_pt1 | contig 23871 bp, 19 predicted proteins | sample MGYA00241801_ERZ501893 | MGnify/ENA primary metagenome ERZ501893 (study PRJEB25962, sample SAMEA2042219) | human gut metagenome | biome: human gut; feature: human-associated habitat; material: faeces...
CTGGAACAGCCTGTATTCCAGCAACAACTACGGCGCAGACTGGGCGGGATACCTGGAGACCTGGCGCACCGGAATGGAGTACCGCGCGGCTGTGACGGTCAGGGACAGCTCAGGCGCTGCGGTTTCCGGCGCGAAGGTCTCCGGAATGGGGACTTCCGCAGTCACCGACAACAAGGGCAGGGCGTACCTGTTCTGGGCGAAGTCTGAAATGTCCGGCGGCGCCGAGAAATTCACCGTGGAATACGGCGGCAGCACCCAGACGTTCACGGAGACGGTAAACGGCGGCATCGAGCCGGAATTCACGCTGGACGGCGCGGCTGAGCCCGTTCCGAAGTCCCTCGACCTGATGATAATGTGCGATACTACAGGCTCCATGGGCGACGAGCTTGAGTACCTGGTATGCGAACTTGAGGACGTGGTGACGCGTATCCGCAGTGAAAACGCGAATGTCCCGACCCGGATAAGCGTGAATTTCTACCGCGACGAGGGCGACGAGTACGTAGTGCGGGAATACCCGTTCACCACCGACCTCGCGGCGGCGGTAACGGCGATATCCGAGCAGACCGCTGACGGCGGCGGGGACACTCCCGAAGCGGTGCACACAGCGCTGAAGAGCGCGGTTTCCCACAACTGGGACGAGGATTCCGTTAAGGTGATGTTCCTTGTGCTGGACGCTCCGCCGCACGGGGACGTGCAGATAATCGACGAAACGGTGAAGCACGTCGGCGAAGCCGCTGAAAAGGGCATACGCATAGTTCCGGTGGCGGCGAGCGGCGTTGACAAGTCCTGCGAGTACCTGCTGCGGAGCATGGCGCTGAAAACCGGCGGCACCTACACGTTCCTCACCAACGACAGCGGCATAGGGTACGACCACATTGAACCCACCATCGGCAGCTACGATGTCGAGAAGCTCAATGATATGATGGTGCGGATAGTCGGAGAATACCTCGAGTGATTTTGCAGTAAATCCGATGTTGTGCTTTCAAAGGCGGCGGCGAAATACCTCCGCCTTTACACATTATTGGTGAACAAAAGGGAAAAATAACCTGCTATGGTTCTTGATTTATAAAAGATTTTTTAAAACCGCTTGCAAAAAATCTGCAAATGGTGTATGATATAAGCAGGAGCGGTTTCCCGTCTGGGAAATCGCATGAATTATTTTCAGAAAGAATCATAAAATTCACAAAAGAGGTGCAGGAATGAAGGAAGATCTTCTCCAACAGATAGAACAGATGATGCCGACTTTCTCAAAAAGTCAGAAGCTCATCGCGAATTATATTCTCAACCACTACGAAAAGGCGGCGTACATGACCGCGCTAAAGCTCGGCAACGCTGTGAACGTCAGCGAATCTACCGTTGTCCGCTTTGCTATCGAGCTTGGCTACGAGGGCTACCCGCAGCTCCAGCGCTCGCTCCAGAGCCACATAAAGAACCGCCTGACCTCCATTCAGCGCATGGACGTTACAAGAAGCCGTATCGGCGACCTCGACCCCATCGAGGGAGTCCTCACCCAGGATATGGATAAGATACGCCATACCCTCGAAAACGTTGACCGCGAGGCCTTCGACAACGCCGTGAACACCATCGTGGACGCCCGCCGTGTCTACATTCAGGGCGCTATGAGCTCCGGCATTCTTGCAAGCTTCATGCACTACTATCTCAGGCTGATATTCGACAAGGTGACGCTCATCGGCTCCGTTGCGACCAGCGAGATCTACCAGCAGATGATCCACATAGGCGAGGGGGACGTTTTCATCGGGCTTTCCTTCCCGAGGTACGCAAAGAGCACCATCAACGCGTGCAAGTTCGCGCATGACTGCGGCTCCCAGATAATCGCCATAACCGACAGCGAGAATTCCCCCCTGGCGCAGTATGCCCACACCACCCTCTGCGCCACCTCCGACATGGTTAGCTTCGTGGACAGCCTGGTAGCTCCGATGAGCCTTCTCAACGCGCTTATCGTATCCGTTTCCAACCGCAACCGCTGCCGCGTGGAGCAGACCTTCCGCAAGCTGGAGACCCTCTGGGACAACAACGACGTTTACAAGAAAGATGTTTGATATACTGATAATCGGGGGCGGAGCAGCCGGAATGTACTGCGCCGCCCGCGCTGCTGAAACGGGACTTTCCGCCGCCGTCGCGGAGCACGGGAAATCCCTCGGGCGGAAGCTCGGGATAACCGGCAAGGGGCGCTGCAACATCACGAACAACTGCGATCCCGAGACCGTGCTGAAAAACGTTCCGCGAAACCCCAGGTTCCTTTACAGCGCGCTTTCGAAGTGTTCCCCCGCGGACGTGATGGAGTATTTCGAGGGGCTGGGAGTTCCGCTGAAAACCGAGCGCGGACAGCGCGTTTTCCCTGTTTCCGACAAGGCGGGCGACGTGGTTAACGCGCTTGAAAATCAGCTCCGCAGGCTGAACGTGGAGATAATACGCGGGAACTGCACCAGACTGGTTATCGAGGACGGCAGGTGCGCCGGAGCGTTGATCTCCGGCAGGGAAGTCCGGGCGCGGGCGGTGGTGCTCGCGACGGGAGGGCTTTCCTACCCGCTGACCGGCTCGGACGGCTCCGGGTACGCCCTCGCGCAGCAGGCGGGGCATACCGTCACGGAGCGCTCGCCGTCGCTTATCCCGATGGAGACCGAGGAGCGCTGGGTGAGCCGCGCGGCAGGTCTTGACCTCCGCAATGTTTCGATGAAGCTGATGTGCGGCGGCAAAGCCGTTTACGAGGATTTCGGGGAGCTTCTTTTCACCGCTTACGGCGTGGGAGGTCCCACGATCCTGAGCGCTTCCGCGCACATTCCGGCGATGGAGCCGGGGAAATACTCGGTTGTGATAGATCTGAAGCCCGCGCTGTCGGAAAAGCAGCTTGACGCGCGTATTCTCCGGGATTTCGGGGAGCGCAAGGGAATGCGCTTCGCGGACAGCCTCCGGGGGCTTCTTCCGGCGCAGCTCGCACCGGTCGTGGCGGAGCTTTCCGGGATACCCGCCGACAAAAAGGTCGACGAGGTCACAAAGGAGCAGCGCCGCGAGCTGGGAAGGCTCCTCAAGGGGCTGACGGTGCATATCAGGGGCTTCCGCCCGGTGGAGGAGGCTATCGTCACCAGGGGCGGCGTCTCCGTGAAGGAGATAAACCCCAACACGATGGAGAGCAGGCTGTGTCCGGGGCTGTATTTCGCAGGGGAGATCATCGACTGCGACGGCTACACCGGAGGGTTCAACCTGCAGATCGCGTTCGCTACGGCGTACTCCGCGGCGCTCGCTGTTTCGCAGGCGTGAATTTTCCGACCGGAAATCGGCACTTGCGACAGTTTTTTTCACTTTTTGCGTGAAATTTCAATGAAATTGCAAAAAAACACTTGCAATTTTTTTTGAGGTGTGCTATAATAAATTGAATAAATGTAGGGGGTAGTTTCGCCTATTTACATTTTTTCACATTTCAGCCACTTGCATAGTGGTTCGTTCAGGTGATGTTTATGCCGGAAAAGCATATCGCGGCGGCGATCGACGGCCCCGTAGGAGCTGGAAAAAGCAGCATAGCACGGGAGGCGGCAAAGAAGCTCGGGTTCATTTATGTGGACACCGGGGCGCTCTACAGAGCGGTTGGGCTGTACTGTCACAGGTGCGGCACTAATATGAAGGATCCTGCCGATATCGCTTCCAGGCTGCCGGAGATAAAGCCCGAAATACGGCTTTGCGACGGCGTTCAGCATATTTACCTCAACGGCGAGGACGTTTCCTCGGAGATAAGGCTGCCGGAGATCTCGATGGCGGCTTCCGCGGTTTCAGCCGTGCCGGAGGTCAGGGCGGCGCTGCTGGGTATCCAGCGCGGTATTGCCGCTGAAAACAACGTCATCATGGACGGGCGCGACATCGGAACGGTCGTTCTTCCCAGCGCGCAGGTGAAGATCTTCCTCACCGCCGCGCCGGAGATAAGGGCGAAGCGCCGTTACGACGAGCTTTGCGCCAAGGGTGTACAGACCACGTTCGAGGAGGTTCTCGCGGATCTCAACAAGCGCGACTACGACGATTCGCACAGGGCGGCGGCTCCGCTGAAGCAGGCGGACGACGCGGTGCTTGCGGATACCTCGGGGCTGGATTTTGAGCAGTCCTGCGAACTGATCTGCAGCTTAATAAAGGAGAAGCTCTGATGTTCTATTCGTTTCTCCGGAATTGCGCAAGATTATTCTACATCATCGTTTATCATATACATGTCATCGGCGGGGAGAATATCCCCAAGGAAAAGGGCGGTTACATAATCGCCAGCAACCATGTGTCAAACAACGATCCGCCTGTGGTGGGCATCACCTTCAAGGGTAAGTACACCTTCATGGCGAAAGAGGAGCTTTTCGAGATAAACCCGATATTCACGTGGCTTATTTCCAAGCTCGGCGCGTTTCCGGTAAGGCGGGGCGCGAAGGATAACACTGCGATCGAAAAGGCGCTGGAGAGCCTCGGGGAAGGGCGTATATTCGTTATCTTTCCGGAGGGCACCCGCTCCAAGGACGGCACGCTCGGAAGGGCGAAAAGCGGCGTTACGATTATCGCGGCGCAGGCTAAGGTGCCGGTGGTTCCGGTGTATATCCAGTACGGCAGGAAGAAATTCCGCCAGAATATCTACATCTCGATCGGGGAGAAGATCCCGGCGAAGCATTTCGACGTCGACATAAGCGACAGAAAGATGCTTAAGCAGGTAAGCTCCACGATAATGGACGAGATAGCGAAACTCCGGGAGAACATGCCTGATGTTGATTGAGACCGCGGATAAGTCCGGATTCTGTTTCGGCGTTCAGCGCGCGATAGATCTTACCGGGCAGGCGGCGGATAAATACGGCGAGGTTTTCACGCTGGGTCCGCTTATCCATAACACGATAGTTACCGATTCCCTTGAAAAAAGGGGAGTTCATATAGCCGCAGACGTGCAGGACGCGCAGGGGAAGCCCCTGGTGATACGTTCCCACGGGGTCGGCAGGGATACCGAGGAAAGGGCGCAGGCGGTATGCTCCGTGCTGCTGGACGCGACCTGTCCGTTTGTGAAGCGTATCCACAAAATAGTGTCGGAGCAGCCCGCGGATTCCACGGTGATCATTCTCGGCGACGGGGGACACCCGGAGGTACAGGGCATTATGGGGCATGCGAACTGCAGGGCAGCCGCGTGCATGGCGCTCGATGAAGTCCGGAGCGTTCTTGATGAGTGCAGGGCTTCCGGCGGGGAAGCGATCCTCGTTGTACAGACCACCTTCGACCGCAGCAGATTTCTGGAATATTCGGAGATTATCCGGGAAGAATATAGCTGCGTGAAGATATACGATACGATATGCAACGCCACCTCAGAGCGCCAGGCTAACGCGGAGGAGCTTGCAAAACGGGCTGACCTTATGCTGGTAGTCGGAGGAAGGCACAGCTCAAACACAGGAAAGTTAGCTGAAATCTGTTCGAGATATTGCCGCACAGTGTTCATCGAGAGTGCCTCAGAGCTTTCCCCGCAGATCATCAGTGGTCTGCACTCCGATAGTATTATCGGAATAACGGCTGGAGCTTCAACTCCCGCCTATACAATAAAGGAGGTTCATTTAAAAATGAGCGAGATCATCAACAATAATGAAAATGAGGAGAGCTTTGCAGCACTGTTCGAGCAGTCCGAGAGCAAGAGATTATATAACGGCGCCAAAGTTAAGGCAACAGTTGTAAGCGTTAAGCCGAACGAGGCTGTTGTAGAGCTGGGTACAAAGCACACGGGTTACATACCCCTCGACGAGCTGACAAACGACCCCAACGCTAAGGTTGAGGACATCGTTAAGGTCGGCGACGAGATCGACGCTATCGTTACAAAGGTAGACGATTCTCAGGGTGTTGTATTCCTCTCCAAGAAGAGAGTAGATTCCGCGCTGGGCATGGAGAAGATCGCCGCAGCCAAGGAAGCTAACGAGACTCTCGAGGGCGTAGTTACACAGGCAGTCAAGGGCGGCGTGATCGTTGTAACTAACGGCACAAGAGTATTTATCCCTGCTTCCCAGACCGGCGTTCCGAGAAGCGGCAAGCTTGAGGATCTGGTTAAGAAGACCGTACAGTTCAAGGTAATCGAGATCAACGAGCAGCGCAACAGAGTTGTTGGTTCTATCCGTCAGGCTGCCAGAGAGGTTCGCGACGCTGAGAGAGCTAAGTTCTGGGAGAACATTCAGGTTGGTCAGAAGTTCGAGGGCGAGGTTCGCTCCATCGAGGACTACGGCGTATTCGTTGACATCGGTCCGGTTGACGGCCTGGTAAGAACCAGCGAGCTGACCTGGAACAGAGTCGGCCACCCCAAGGACATCGTTAAGGAAGGCGACAAGATCACCGTTATCGTTAAGTCCTTCGACCCTGAGAAGAAGAGAGTTTCCCTCTCCGCTAAGGATCCCGATGAGAACCCCTGGACAAAGTTCGTTGAGGAGTACCAGATCGGCGATGTTATCAAGGCTACTATCGTAAGCATTACTGAGTTCGGTGCATTCGCACAGATTATTCCCGGCGTTGACGGTCTGATCCACATTTCCCAGATCTCCACTGAGAGAGTTACCAACATCAACAATGTTCTGACTGTTGGCCAGGAAGTTGAGGCTAAGATCATCGACATCGACACCGAGAAGAACAGAGTTTCCCTCTCCATCAAGGCACTCATGGAGGACAACGAGACTCTCGACGCTGAGTAATTCCAGCGGTCAGGCTCACAAGCTGATATCAGATATCCCCTGCGGTTTCGCAGGGGATATTTTTATATAGTCGTTAATTGTCGCAAAGTTCATGGAATATTTCTTCTGTTATCCGCATATATATGAAGCAGATGTAGATACATATATCTGGATACACGGAGGGGAAACAGCATGGATCGGAAAAAAATAATTACCGCCGCGGGAACCACCGCAGCGGTATTTGCAATTCTTGCAGCCGGAGGGACAAGCCCTTCGGACGCGGTAAGCGTCACATGGGGAGCCGCGCGTCACGCGGCGCTGCTGACCGCCGGGATAAAGCTCCCGGACAACACGACGGCGTTTCCGGCGCGAAACCCCATCTTTTCAGAGGAAGAACAGCCGCTGACGGAGGAATCTCCGCCGGAATGCACCGAGGCAGCCGAGCTTCAGCTCACCCTCGAGGAGGCAGAGCTGACAGCGGAGCAAACAGAGCAAGCTCCGGAATCGCCCCAGCCGACCGCTGTTACAACGGAAGCGCCGTCAGAGCCGTATGCACGGGTGATAACCCAGAACATTGCGGAGTTCGATGACGGAGTTGACCGCACCTCAGCGGGGAACAGGAGCGGTCCGATATACCGGAAGCACTACGGCGACTACGTCGGCGACGACTACATAGACCTCCCGGGCGGGGGAGTGGTGTGGAACTGCACCTCCGACAGCGCCGAGAAGCTGACCGCAGCCGCGGAGTCCCAGCCGGACATAGTGGTAACGCCGGACATGCAGGAGCCGCAGGTGCTGATAGTCCACACGCACACCACAGAGAGCTACGAGCCGTACCAGCGCAGCTACTACGACGCGGAATACCCGTTCCGTACCCGCGACCCTGACTACAACATGATCCGGGTCGGGGACGCGCTCGCGCAGAAGCTCGCAGAGCACGGGATATCGGTGCTGCACGACGGCACGATACACGACTACCCGGCGTACACCGGCGCGTACGACCGCAGCGAAGTTACGATACGCGCCGCGCTCGAGGAATACCCGTCTATAAAGGTTATAATCGACCTCCACCGGGACGCGATATCCTCTGCGGACGGCAGCCGGACTGCTCCGGTGGCGGAGATAAACGGCAGGAACGCCGCGCAGTTCATGGTGATAACCGGCTGCGATGACGGAAGATTCGGCAATATGCCTGAATATCTCGAGAATTTCAGGCTGGCGTGCATGATACAAAGCTCGGCTGAGAAGCTGTATCCCGGGCTTGCCAGACCTATATTGTTCGACTACCGGAACTACAATCAGCATATTTCCACAGGGTCGCTGCTGATAGAGGTCGGCAGCCACGCGAATTCGCTTGACGAAGCGGTCTACTCCGGGGAGCTTCTCGGCGACTGCATGGCGGACGCGCTGTTAAAGCTCAGCGAATAGCCCGGAATAGCCAGGAATAGCCCGGAGCAGTCGGACAGGTTTCTGAAATAGTAGTCGGCGCTGGCTTTGAGTTTTTCCTGCTGAGGCTCGCCGGGGTCGTACACCCCAACGGCGAGGAATCCCGCCTGCTTCGCGGTGAGGAGCGCATGGAGCGAATCCTCGAAAACCGCGGTGTTTTCCGGAATTCCGCCCGCAGCGCCTGCCGCATTCAGGAATATATCGGGCTTGTCCTTGCCGCCGTAGCCTTCGCAGGTCAGCAGCGCGGAGAAATACCCGAGCACCCCGAGACGCTCTAATGCGGCGCGCGCAAGGCGCTCATCACCGGCGGTGGCTGCGGAAATACCCACTCCGCGCCGCGAGAGCCGCCCGAGAAGCTCCTGCGCGCCGGGTTTCAGCGGGCATTCGGCTAGGTAGAATTCCTCAATTCCGCGCAGGATATCCCGGAGTATCTCGTCGGGAGGCTCCGGCAGGGAATAGGCGGATTTCAGATACGCGCTGCCGTCGGGCAGGGCCATGCAGCGGAGCTTCTCGTCAAGCCCCGGCTCGGGAGTTATCCCGCGCCCGGCGAGGTAGCGCTCGCCAAGACCTTCCCATGCGGCGGTAGAATCGAGGAGAGTTCCGTCGAGGTCGAAAACGGCGGCTTTTATGCTGCGGATATCTCTCATTGCGCGGTCATTCCGGCGAGTATCTCGTCGACGTCTGCGGCGGCGGTCTCGTTGTGGTAGTAGGTCTGAATGGAGTAGAACTTTCCGTCCTGCTCAAAGGTGAACTCAGACTGACCCAGTATCAGCTCCGAAACCTCCTCGTCGGAGCACAGCTCAAAGTGGGAGAGGTACCCGCTTCTGCCTGCAAGCTGCTCCTCGCCGAAGCTGGAGTTCCTGATGTACATTCCGCTTGCCTGATAGCTGAATACTGCGGTATCGTGGTTCTGGCGTGCGTAGTCCCCGGCGGTGAGTATCTCGCCGGTGGTTTCGTCGGGGATTATTCTGAGCGACGTGAGGGTCAGCACCGCAGTCCCCTCGGAGTTCACGGCGTACGCAAGGTAGGCTGTTCCGTTATCCTCGCACAGCTTCTTGAACGACTCGACGTCGGACGAGCTGCCGGAACCTGCGCTGTCAAGCACTATTTCGTATACCTTGTCGCCGACTGTCGCGGTCCAGTTTTCCGGGAGGTTCAGCTTTATTCCCGCCGCGGTGAGTTCGCTGCCGGATTTCGTCGAAGCTACGGAGGCTTCGGCGCTGCCGGAGCATGCGGTAAGTCCCGCTATACCCGCCGTAAGTAGTAGAGCCGCTGCTGCGGCGATGAGTTTTTTCATAGTGTTCTCCGTAAGTTATTCATGTAGTCTGGGTACCGCGCCGGGCGTGCGGCAGCGTAAGGCGTTATTCCGCGATGATATCCTCGAAGGAGCCGCTGCAGGCTTTCGCGAGGTCTGCGGGGGCAAGCTCCAGCTGGGCGCCGAGTTTTCCGCCGCTGATTATCATTTGCTCGAAATCCAGTGCGGACTTGTGTATAACGGTCTTGTACTGCTTCTTCATTCCGATGGGGGTGCAGCCTCCGCGGATATATCCGGTCACGGCGTTGATATCCTTGACATGCACCATTTCAAGCGATTTCTCGCCGACTGCGCGGGCGCACTTTTTCATGTCGAGCTCCTTGTCGACGGGCAGGGCGAAAACGTAATAGTTCCCGCTTTTGCCGACGGTGACGAGGGTCTTGAAGCAGCTGTCGCAGCTCTCCCCGAGGAGTTCGGCGATGTGTACGCCGTCGATGAATTCGTCGCATTCATAAAGGTGGACCTTATAGGGAAGCTTGAGCTTGTCCAGCATGCGCATTGCGTTTGTCTTGACTTCTTTTTCCTTTGCCATGGTGTTCTCCTGAAATATAGAAATAAAAACCGCCCCGCATTCAACAGGGCGGTTTGCTTGGGTCACAGAGATCAGATCTCGTCGTCTTCTTCGCAGTCGAGGGCTTCCGCGATGGTCTTGTTCTTGGTGAGGAAGAACGCAACCGCTGCGGCTGCTATTGTTGCCAGTCCGATTATCCCTGCGATAATTACGAGCTTCTTTGTCATGATAAAACCTCCTTAAAATCAGCGCTGATATCTTGCGGCAAGCTCCGAGATACCATTGTCGTTGGTAGGCTCGCCGATCGCGTTAAATTTCCATTCGCCGTTGTAAAGGTAGATCTCGCCGAAGATCATCGCGGTCTTTCCGTCGTAGTTCTCCGAGAGATTGTACCTGCACAGCTCAACGCCCTTTTCCGCGTCAACGAGGCGTATAAAGGCGTTCTTTATCATACCGAAATGCTGTTTGCGCTGCATAGCCTGGTAGATGTTCACAACGAATACTATCTTTGAATATGCGTTCCCAAGCTTCGGCAGTTCAACGAGTATCTGCTCGTCGTCGCCGTCGCCCGCGCCGGTCAGGTTGTCGCCCATGTGGTGGACTGCGCCGGTCTGGTGGGTGAGATTACCGAAATATACGACGTCCACAGGACCGTTCAGCTTGCCGGTCTGAGCGCTTATCAGCAGCGCGGAAGCGTCGCAGTCGATATCCTCGTGCTTTGAGAAAAGCGAGAACTTTCTGGGAGCCTCGTCCCAGCCAAGGCCTACTAGTATGGTCTTTAAGCCGGTGTTTCCTTTGGTAAGGTCGACCTTCTGACCCTTCTGAAGATTAACGGACATTATTTACCTCCACATCATAATATAATTATAATACGCCGATTACCGGCGGGAAATGTGCTACTTATAATATACCACATAATTCCTAAAAAATCAAGTACTTTTTGTTGGAGGCGGGGTGGACCACTAATTCTGTCACATGTCTGAAAACCGCATAACAGAGCCGATGTTAAGTTTGGTTGACAGACTTCAAACGGAAATTGGTAGACATTCAGCGCTGATTGTGGTATATTTATAGCACAAGGCATACAAAAACCAGGAGGTAATAATATGAAATTTTCAGAGAAACTGACTGAGCTGCGCCATTCAAGGGGCTGGTCGCAGGAGCAGCTCGGGGAGCGGCTCGGCGTGACGCGCCAGACCGTCTCCAAATGGGAGCTTGGCTCCACTACTCCGGAGCTTGAGAAGCTAGCTATGATGAGCGACATATTCGGAGTCAGCACCGACGAGCTTATAAAGGGGGAGCCGCAGGAGGCTTCCAGACCCTCCGAACCCTCCGAACCCGCTGAAGCGATACAGGATACTAAACCGCTGAGGTCCCGGCTGCACTTTGAGTACAAAAGCAGGCGGACCGTCCGGGGGGTTCCGCTGGTACATATAAATTTTGGAGCCGGAAGGTACACTGCAAAGGGAATTTTCGCTCTGGGTAACAAGGCGGTGGGAGTTGTTGCCGGGGGATTCCTGTCGGTTGGGGTGGTTTCGTTCGGGCTGATTTCTGCGGGGCTTCTGGCGCTGGGGACTTTCTCGGTTGGGGTGCTTGCATTTGGAGCGCTCGCGGCGGGACTTATCGCGTTCGGAGGGGCGTCTGCGGGCTGGCTTGCTTTCGGCGGCTCAGCATGCGGAATGTACGCGGTCGGGGGAGCGGCTGATGCTTCTCATATCTCGTGCGGGGGGTATTCCACCAGCGCTCATGTGGCTATCGGAGATGTTGTGCGGGGCGCTGTTGAAGTGAGCGAGTCAGCCCCGGCGGCGGAGGTCAGGGAGCTAATCATGAAGGAACTCCCGGGGACGCCTGGGTTCATCGCGGATATGTTCTCCAGAATGGCTGAGATGATGAGCCACTAGGGCGGCGATGATATTCGCGGAACTCCTGTGCCTCCGCATTGTTGGTGACGGGATTTATCGCATGCCCTGATGGGGTCATCGGGTGAAAAGAATAAAACAAATGGCTTAACAATGCAGTACGAACTGCGCGGTTAAGCCATTCTGACATATTGGTCGTCTGGTGGAGCCGAGGGGAATTGAACCCCTGTCCGAAAACCCGTCCTCACGACTTTCTTCGGGTGCAGTCGGTCTTTTAGATCTCCCGTGCCTGAACGCCGACAGACAGGCTTTCAGGTTTGGCAGCCTTTAGTACATCAGAGATTACAAGGCAACTCATCAATGACGTTCACCACTAGTCGACGCCATATCCCCGCCCGTGGTACTGCGAGGTATGACGGTAGCGCGCTTAGGCAGCTACTAACTCAGAATTGTAATCTGCGTTTAAATTTAAAGGTGCGACGATTAAAGTGATTTCGCCCTCACTACCCGCTTATCGAGCCTCAGGATCCCCGTCGAAGCCTTTACGGCCCCATGGAACTAAAGCTTTGTTTATACAGTATACCACACTTGAAGCGTTTTGTCAAGAGGCGAAACGCTCCAACCGCCCTGCTCTTCCAGGATCTCAAACTCTAGTATAACACGGATAATCCGATTTAAACAGTACATCTGAAATATTCCGGAAGCACGGTAAAACGCACCTCCGGGAACTATCGCGGAAACCTTGCAGGAACAAAAGATCACCTGCTCAAGCTGACCTAAACACGCTCAGCCAAAGTTTATTTCGCATATTTTCAATGAATCTTCCGGACATTTGAAACAGCCGCCTGGTGCCATGATACAACATACAGCTCACCCTGAATGGAGAAAAGGGGCGCCTGTTCGGAATCACTCTGCACGGCAGAAGCCGTACTCGGATCTTCGTCCCAGACTGGAGAAGAAAAGATCTCAGATGAGCCGCAGCTCATAGATCAGGATTGCGAAGCGTATTGCGTTATGGAGTGTTGTCGGGTTGACGGATTGTTGAATTATCGAATTAGCGTTCAGCGGCTTGCGAAGTCTGGCATACCCGAGTTGACACGCTGTTTCCGCAGAAACAGTCATGATCCGGCAGCCATCGTGAGAGCCTGATGAATTGCGGTTCTATTTCCTCAATAATTCGCCCGCCTTGCGGAAGGCACTATTGAAATGGTGTTATCAGCACCATAGCTTTTAGTTCCGTTACTTCTGACCTGTATGCTGTATCATGGCACCCGGTGGTGCCGGGAGTATCACTCCCGGACGCCGGCTACGATCGTTTCAAATTCGTCTGAGATGTTCCACCTGGGAACGAAGTCAACGTCGGTCGTCACAAGCGCCTTGTCTATCCATGCCGAAGCCGCCTTCGCCTGCTGGGTGAGTTCCTCGGCCTTGCTGCGCACTGCGTTCCGGTCAAAGGATATCGTGCTGATCACCGTCGCGGGTACGTTGTAGGCAGTCTGCCTGCCGTCGATGTCAAACTTGTAGCTTGTGTCCATGTAGTCACGCCTGAGGTTGCGGAGGTCAAGAAGGCTGCGGTACTTTTTTATGAGTTCGTGGCGCTCCTTGTTCAGGCTTATCTCAAGGTCGAGGTTGCGCGGAAGCTTCTGCTTCGCCGCTGAGATCGCAAGAGCACATCTTTCGCGCTCCATGCGCGCCTCGTCCAGAAAGAGGATAAGCTCGTCGCCGGTCACACTGTAGCTGCGGAGATCCTCAACGTCCTCCTGCGTGTCCTCCATTCCGCTGTTTACCTCGGAATACCTCAGCACCTTCCGCGAGGTGTACAGGTAGTTATCGCTGCTGATCGTCCGGACATCAAGACGCGGCGACACCGGGCTGAGCAGGTCCCGCGCCGTCTGCATTGATGTGCTGAGAAAATTCATGTATGCGAATGCGTCCTTGAGGTTCATCGGTTCTGTATTTACTGACATATTTCTGCCTCCATTTGTCTGCGTTTTGTCTTCCTGGTATTATATATTCAGATTTTTCCGGAGCGTCAACCGATTTTTTATAAAAAACGCCCCTGACTTTTCGTCAGAGGCATATTCCGGAATATGTCACGCGCACATCATCGTCCGGAGCTGCTTGAGGGTCCTGTTGACCATCTTCCGTACGCCCTCCTTGGAGGCGCCCAGCTCCTCGCCGATTTTCCCGTAGCTCTCGCCGTGGACGATGCAGCGTATCATCGCAGCCTTGTTCCTGTCGTCCGGCAGGGAGTCAAGGCATTCCCGCATTTTTCCGAGCATTATTTTATTTTCCACGGTCTCCTCGACGCCGGGCTCGTCCGATACGATGGTATCGCCAACAGTCGCGTCTCCGTCCTCGCCGGCGGGGTCGTTCAGGCGTATCACAGCGCTGCCGCTTTCCGCCATGCGGACGTTCCTCAGCCTGAGCTGTCCCCACCCAAGCTCCTTCATCAGGAGCTCGTCGGATGGCTCGCAGGAATTCAGCATGAAAAGCTGCTCACGCTTGCGCCGGAGCTGGTTCACACTGGCAACATAGTGCCTGCCGCGGATATCGCAGTCAGCCGAGTAGCTTTTCATAAAGCTGTCGAATGCCGCAGAAATGTAGGTCGGCAGGCTGGCGCGGTCAGGGTCAAAGCGCCGGAGCACCCTGTCCAGGCAGAAGTAGAATTCGTTCACCCAGTCGCATGGCTCCATATCAGACCGGACCGCTGAACCTCCGGTGACTGCCCGGACACGCTTCGCCGCGATCAGAAGGCAGTAGCTGATCAGCTTTTCACGGCGCTCCCCAGGGAGAGACTCCAGCCCTGAGCGGGAAGCCTCCGCAGCGTATTCAGTGGCTTCCCCGCCGCTTACGTTCGCGGTGCGCTCCAGTTCAGCTATGTAATTCTGGATAGAAGTAACGATGTCAAGATTTTCGATGCTCATAATTTCCTCCTTGTCTGACCAGTCGTGTTCAGAAGTGTTCCTGAGAAAAAATGTCGCGTCATTATGCCGATTGCGCCGCCGGAGCCTCCTGTCCTTAGTAATAAAAAAACTCAGAAAGCAGCTGTTTTGCCCACAGCATTAACTGAGTGCCTCAAAATGAGGTGGAATCTAATTATACAACAGAAATATTCCTTTGTCAACCCCCTTCGGCAACTTTTTTACAAATTCAGGTGAAATCCGGAATCAGGTCAGACAAAAATATCCCCCGCACTCGTCATGCGGGGGATAAATATTGAGTTCAGAACTGATTATGTGAGGTTCTTGATAGCTTCGTTGATCTCGTTGATACGAGCGTCGATAACTGCGAAGTTAGCCTCTCTCAGCTGAGTGTAGGACTGCTCGCCCTGAATGTAAACATACTTGGTGAGCTGCTCTACGTTGGAATCTCCGTTATCAGCAGAAGCGATATCGGTACCAAGGCCGTTCTTGAAGTCGAAGATAGGAGTGAGCTTGCTGGTGCCATCCAGAGTGGTCTGGCTGTAAATGAAGTCGAGGTTGTAGTCAGACCAGCCGTTCTTCTCCTTAGACTGTGCGATGGAAGCAGCGGTTGTAGCCGGGTCGAGAGAAGCGGTAACGTTGCAGTCGATCCATGCAGCTACGCCTGCGTCGTTTGTGGAGCCCTTGCACCACATCAGAGCGTCCTGCTTCATGAAGTGGTAGTACTTGTCAGCCTGCGGATCGCGCGGATAAGGAACTACGCAGATCTCATCGTCAGACCAGCCGAATCTCTGAGCAAATCTGTTCAGGCCAGAGTCGCCTTCGAACTCCCATGTACCGCCGTTGCCATAGAACAGGGTATCGCCCTGCGCCCATGCCTTCGGGTTAACAGACCAGCCGTTAAGCTCGTGTCTCGGATAACGGAGGTTCTCCTTCTGGAGTGTGGAGAGCAGATCCATTGCACGCTCTACGTTAGCGTCGTACATGTTGTTTGTGATAACGCCGTTTACGTTGGATACAATAGGAGTACCGGTGGATACAACGAACTCGTTCTCAGGGTTGTAACCGTCGATGGTGTACTTGTTGTCGCCGGACTTCTGGAACTCTCTTGCCATCTCGAGGAATGCGTCCCATGTCCACTCGTCGTTCTCGAACAGGGTTCTCGGATCCTGGAGACCAGCGCCCTCAACTACGCTCTTTCTGTAGTAGAGCAGGGAGTCGAAGGAGATCTCATAGATAGCGCAGTAGTATCTGCCGTTGAGCTGGAACTGATCCATAACATCTCTGGCACCGTCCCACTTGGAGGAACTGAGGTCGATGATCTTGTCAACAGGCTGATATCTGCCCTTCAGAACGCCGTACGGGAAGTCGCGGATCTCGAACGGGAACAGGTCGGGGGAGTCGCCGGACTGGATAGCTGTAGCCAGCTTGTCGTAACGCTCGCCGTAAGCCACGTTGATGTACTCAAAGATTCTGCCCTCGCGGGAAGGATCGTCACCGGTAGAAGGAATACCGTAAGCCTTCTTGAACAGCTCTGCAGCCGCGGTGGTCTCGTCGATATCCCACCATGCCATCCACTTGATGCGCTTGTCGACCTTCAGGTCGGGGTTATCGAGGCTTGCTGCCGCACCCTCAACTGCTTCCTGAACAGCGGGGTCGGTGTCGTAGGTGGTGGTTACCAGCGGAGTGGTAACTACAGCGTTTGCGTTTGCATCGGGAGCAGCTGCATTGCTTGTGCCGGCGTTGCTGCCGACAGCCGATGTCTCCTCATCGCATGCGGTGAGTGCGAGAACCATGGCGGAAGCAAGAACAGCGGCTGCTGCGCGCTTAAACTTGTTCATGGGTTAACCTCCATTAAGTTAGTAAATAATAAAGCAGGGACAAAATATTTCTGTCATATATTATTATACAGTAAAGTTTGTGATATTTCAATATAAATTTTAGATAATTTCAACACATTTTCTTTGTGCAATATCGCACAGTGCAGAACAATATTTTACTTAATCTTATCATATATTAGGTAAAATTATAAGATAATTCTTAAATTAACCGCCTAAATGCCGTTAAAAAATCACTTAGTAAATTTCAATTTTGCATTTTATCCATAGTCATTAAACAGCTTTTTCCAACTACAGTTTTTTCACTTCAGGCGCTAAAAATTTCCTCAGACTACTTGATTTTTTCACCTGATTGTGATATAATTTAATCGTTATATGGGGGTGTAGCTCAGCTGGGAGAGCGCTTGCTTCGCATGTAAGAGGTCAGGGGTTCGAATCCCCCCATCTCCACCAAAGTCAAAAGCGTCGAACTCCGTTTCGTAAGGAACGGATTCGCGCTTATATGCAGATTTGAGGACGGTTGATTTGCCGTCCTCTTTTTTCTATGGCTGATCCTAAAACATTTTATGGTCGCTTATCTGTAAATTTACCGCCAATGACCGGATATTTTCGGTAATCACCCAATAAACAACTACCCCCGACAGTTCATTCAAGAGAATTCTGCAGGGGTAAACAATTTCTTTTCGCTATGCTTGCTAATTTGAGAATCGACTTGATCTAAAAAATAGAACAATTTACAGTATATCTCTACATTTTGTTGCCACAGATTTCATCAGCGGTCGGATTATGTAATTAACTCTTCGCTAACACTTTGCCACTAATTAATTCAGATGATAGTTGATCAAATAATTTAGAGTATTCATTAGTCAGTTTTACAATTTTCAACCAATTATCTAAAGGAATTTTTCTATCATCTGTATGTTCACTACAATTTTCTGGACATACATTCCTTTCGTATTGAGTAATATTGTCATAATGCTTTATATACTTTTGTTGCTTGCATATATCTAATTTTTTATGTGCAACCGTATTACGATACTTTACAATTTCATTGAGATAATCAGATATACTATGGTCATTGAATAAACAGTTACCCTGCGCATTTAATATTAGTTCAAAAATTTTGTATTTTGTTTCTAATGTTATAATATAAGCGGGTAACTCTAGTATTTTTTTTATGCTTATTTCGGATTTTCCCATAATATTATTATAAACTGTTCTTTTTGAATCTTGATTTTCTTTTTCACATTCCACCTTTTCCTTTATAAAACTGCGTATCTGATTTTTGACATCACTTGATAATGTATCAAAATTACGCAGGATATATGAGTTAACCACATAATCATTTTCAGATGTTTTATCTGCCAAAAAGCCCCTAATATTTGACAAGGATAACAAATTACGTGTATTCTTCTTGTAAAGTGCTACTGCTTTATCTTGAAAATTATCACGATTAGCTATGTATATTCCCTCGAAAGATCCTTGACCTTCAAGCAGAATTTTCTTCAAATCATTAGTGGGTTGAGCGGAATAAAATAGAATGTCCGCATCTATATCTTTGTTCCTTAACATATCAATTATACGATTTCCTAATAAAGAGCTTGAAATGTTATAGTCAATAAATATCAAATCGTACAATTTAAATCCGGACGACTCGCTGGAAAGCATAGCAATAATCGAATCACCGTCAGAAGCATATTTAATATGGTATAATAAGCCATAGTCCTCTATATGTAATTCAAATAAGCTCTGTTGTTCTTTTTGCCAGTTAGGTGAATCATCAATCCATAATAAGTTAATGTCATATCTCATTGCTTTATCCTCATGTTCAATTCAAATCCCAAAGTGTTTTTATCGTTGATACTAACTACGCCTTGCATCTTTTCAACGATGTCTTTGATATGGTACAATCCTACACCGGACCCAGTTGTGGTAAATCCCTTACCAAACTCAAACAAAGAATTTAAATCAGATACCTTTCTCCAATTGTCGTCTTTGCCATCGTCTATTGCATCAATACAATAATAACCGTTATCTTTGTACATACGAAATGTCAAGTTTTGAGCATGTGCTTTTTGAGAATTGCTCTTGATATTCTCTAATATAACAGCAATATTTTGAGGCGCAAAACGAATTATAGCTTGCCCACTTGTTTCAACTCCAACCTTTATTTCGCTATCTCCAAATATTGTTGTGCAATAATCTGCGATAAAGCCAAAAAGATCTGCGTTGATTATTTCCTCTTGTGTATTAAATGTAGCTTTCATTCCATAAGCTAAGTTAGCTTTTATACGTTCAGCACTAAATGAGATTGATTTTATATCATCCCAAATATTGTCTAATGTCAGCCTACCTTTATTTCTCTTTAGTACAAGTTTCTGAATAATGGTTGTGATTGTATTAATATTGATTTTGGCCATGTGCAACCGTTTAGCAATTTCAATCTGATCTATTGATAAACTATCCATTAGAAAACTAGTTCTTTTCTTTTCGGAACCCAAATCCGCACTAACCGTTTCTAACTGTTGGTTTAACTTTGTTGCCTTATGTTCTGCCGCTCTCTTTTCAGATATGGCAATTTCACGTTCTTTTTCAGCAACCTTCCGGGCAAGCTCTTCACGTTTACGTTCTTCTTCTTTTTGTTGCTTAATTCTATCGTAATATTCTTTTTCCTCTTCACGAATTTGATGACCAATCTTTACACGTTCCTTAATTAAAGCAGAAATAATTGGTCTCAATATTTCTACAAGAAGTACTATTCGCTCATCGTCTTCAATAAATCCTTGCCGGTTTGAGGTTGCAATATCCGGCAATCTATTGTCATCTAAAATATCAAAGCTGATTTCGCCTTCGATATAATTACTAAACGCCTGTGTATTTTTTACATAATCCAAAAAGTTCTCTACGGCAAGCTTATTACGTACATATAACCGCAGTTGATTAGGACGATAAGTTTTATTTCTTAGATATTCAGGGTCATTAATTACAGCATCTTCCTTGTTGATAGATGAGTGTATACCAATCCACCCGGTCATTTCATATGGTAATTCCATATCAGTTAGCGTACCATCTTTTTGAATAAAGTGTCTTTTACCACTAGTAGTAAGAAACTCTTTTGCATTAATAATAACAACCTCTCTTGGAACAGCTTCTATTGATTCAACTGGGGAACGAAATCGCACAGAATTTGAAAGCCTTAATGTGTAATCATAAGCAGTATTGTTATAAAAAGCAAACATGTTTTTAAAAGCTATTGATTTTTCAACCTTTTCAAAAACCAACTTTGTGGATTTATTTGTAAGGAAAGCTACCTCCATCGATCCATGAAGCGAATTTAATAAATAGAAGTCAGAAAGGCGCGCTTTTAGACCTGCTAAAGATTGTACGCCAAAATTAGTCAAATCAACATCAGTTAGTTTTATCATTGTTCCTGTATTGAAACTATCCCATTCTGTTTTAGTTTCAATATCAATATCATCAATATTCTGTTTATCTAAATGGGGTATATCTGAATCACTAGCCTTAGATGCATCTAAGCACCATGCAGATAACTCATTCTTAGTCTTTGAAATTAAATAGTATCGATGCGACAAATATAATGCTGCCAATTTTCCAATACCTTTTCTACCCATTAATCCATTTTTAGTTTCTTCATCGAGAGTGTCATCATCTCTCTTATCTTTACCAATAAGAACATATTTCTCCGCCAAGTCATCATAGCCCATACCATAACCATTATCGAGAATCTCAATAACTGAATGCTCTTTATCAATGGCATTAATATATACTTTCACATTAGTAGCTTTTGCGTCAAACCCATTGGCTACCAGTTCTGCAATAGCTGTCCATGCATTTGAATAAAGACCTTTTCCAAGTAGCCTGAGAGCGAAATATGAAAAATTAAAATAAATCTTGTTATTTGAATTCTGCATAATCATTCTCCTTGTTCAAAAATTACTGATTGTTACGAAATTCTTCAAAAGGTATTCTTTCAACTTGTTTGGCTAATGCGATTGCCAATAAAGGAGGCACAGCATTTCCTACTTGAGAATTACGTTCATATTTACTGCCAAAAAACCTAAACCAATCAGGAAACGACTGCAGTCTGGCTCCTTCTCTTGTAGACAATGCCCTGTCTTGCAAGGGGTGAATACACCTCAAGGCAGACGGAGTTCCTAAACTATTTGTTATTGTGGTGCTAGGTCTATCCCACCACAAACGACCATATGTATTTCTGTAGCCCGATGTTAAGTAGAACCTTTCGTCTAGTTCTCCATTTTCAATCAGATTATTAATAAATGGACGACCCTCACCTTGAGGCACAGCATGGATTACAGCTGTTATTTTCTCACCATAAGTACCGCAAAAATGGTCGTGTAAAAAATTTTGATTACCACGCATCAATCTTTGATATTCGGTCTTAGGTTCCTCAAAATAATCTTCTACGGTTTGTCCATAATTCAGTACTGGTAAGTCTGAAACAGCGTCTTCAACTGTTAAATATGGCTTTATTTTGTTACCATGTGTTGCAGTTGGAAATTCCCACTGATAGTCAACATCATTTCTAATGCCCACAATAAAGACTCGATCCCTACTTTGTGGAACTCCAAAGTTTTTTGCATTTAAGACTTGTGTAGATAATCTATACCCAAGATCATCATTAATATTCCGAAATAAAACAGATATATCCTGAATAACAGGCTGACCTTCATCATTTTTCATCGATAATAAACCTGTTACATTTTCAAAGATAAACATAGTTGGGCGAAACATCCTCAACATACGTGTATATTCTTGATACATTTTGGCTCTTTGGTCATACTGTCGCTTTCCGACCGTACTATATGACTGGCATGGAGGTCCCCCAATTATCAAATCAACAGGTTCATTAACAACAATGCCTTTTTTCTCTAACGATTCAAGTGTAACATTTGCGATATCACACTCCATTAATGGTATTCGAGGAAAATTACAAGAAAAAGCTAAAGCAGCTTGATGATCATACTCGTTGGCAAACAGAAATTTAAATTTTCTATTTCTAACAAAACTATTGGCTCTAATTCTATATGAAAAACCAAAGGTTAAACCACCGGCTCCAGAAAATAAATCTACTACATTTATCATACCATACCTCATAAATTTATTGTCAACAGCTTGCAAATTAGCACCAATATCCGTTAATCAATGAATGGCATTTTTATAAATCTTCAATAATCTTAGACGCTATTATCCTTGCCATTTCAACCGGCACTGCATTGCCTACCATCTTATATCCATCATCTAATTTCGAATATACAAATTCAAAGTTGTCAGGGAAAGTTTGCAGTCTTGCACATTCACGAATGGTCATACGTCTATACAAGTGCTCATACCCATCTGCAAATTTGTGTTTGTTTTTGCCAATCATTGGCATGACTGGAGCTTGTGGATGAAGCTGAGCCTGTCTGCCACTTGCCTGAACTGTAAAACCACACTCATTCCATTGCCGAACTCTGTTTCGACTCATAAATATGGTAGAATACGAACCTTGAAAGTATTCGTGATTACTAAAAACAACATCTGGATTTGTATAGTTCTTTTCCAAAGCCGGAACAGCGGTGTCTTTCAAATCCCAAATAGCATCTCTTAGTGTGCGTTTTACTTTATTTGGTTCTGGGAAATGAAAATCAATATTTAGATCTTTCCTAAAACCAATATAAAAAACACGTTTTCTGTCTTGAGGGATTCCATAATCTGCAACATTTACTAAAGTTACAGTTAAATCATACCCACAATCGACAAACATCTTCTTTATATTCTCAACTGCTTCGCTATGTCTTTTAGAAAGCATACCCACAACATTTTCAGCAAGAAAAAATCTCGGCTGCTTATCCTTTAGAATACGGATATAATCATAAAAGAGCTGCCCACGAGCATCTTCAATTCCTTTCAATGCACCTGCTTCTGACCACGATTGGCAGGGAGGCCCCCCGATTATACCATCGCAATCTGGTATTTCAGAAGAATCGACCTTTCGTATATCTCGCTGATCAAGAAAACCCGTATGATTCTTTTTATACGTAGCCCATATTGATGAATCATATTCATTAGCATATATAATATTAAAACCTGCCTGTTCAAATCCTAAATCTAGTCCACCTGCTCCAGCAAATAAACTTACAATTTTCATTTTACCACCTATATCGTATATGTTATCAATTTTGCCTTTCTTAGTTGCGCAGGGTTATCAGGATTTTTGATTTTAATATCAGTAATCGTGAGACCTTCAGTTGTATAGCACAGCTCTATTAAATCTTGAGTATTATTAAATGAATTAAATTTTTCTTCATTGATAATACACATGAAATTAAATTCTTTATCCAAATCACGCTCATAAACATATTTGAAAACCGTAAACGGATTCTCAATTCCCCACATTCCCCTAACCCGAAGATATGTTATTCCCAAAGGATCAACCTTGTTTACTCTTCCAAGTTCCTTTGTATCAGAAAACTCAACATCAGGAATAGTTTCAACGCCGAATTTAATTTTCTGTTTAATCCTAGAGTATACTTCATCACTGGCAGCATAGTCAAGTCCATAGACAAATGCTAAATGCTTTATGGAATTACCGTTTACAACACCTACCGCATAAATAATATCCTTTTCTTCCCATTTCTCGGCAGTTTTGCACGCATTACTGAGCATAGGACTATCAGCATACAGTTTATGCTTCGGATATGATGAATTTAAAGCAAGAGCAAAATTCGCACTTTCTATTTTCTTTACTTCGATAGCATCTCCATCTCTCAACATTCCATCAGGCGGATTGCTGTTGTTGCCTAAATAAGAAAACACCTCACTAATTTTCTCTATACGCTTATTCTCATCAGATTCATCAAAAGTGTTGCAAAACAAGTCCTTTATGTACTCTTCCAAAGCATCGCCCATACTATTTGCACGATTTCTGCCAATATAGTGAGCGTGAACAGTAGTAACCGGATGATTAACAAGATTTATAATAGCATTTATAATGTTCATACTAAAGGCACCTTTCAATCGTAAAATGGCTGATAACACATATATTATAATATATTATACACCATTTTAATTTTTTTTTCAAGACGATAAAGGAATTTTGTGCATATTAATTTGTAGTGATACAATAGATATTGGACAAAAGTCAGAAAAAATATTGAGAGATAAACGAGGTCGAATACCGAACCGTGTAAATGCCAATAATACCCACAGAAAGTGAGGTATTGCACATGAAAAAAACACACGGATTAGACGAGCGAGAGATGGAACTGGTGAAGCTGCTGATGGCAGAC